>Ga0116226_10004425_pt1 | contig 12458 bp, 14 predicted proteins | sample S1TSphfallax_FD_89692 | JGI IMG/M metagenome (GOLD analysis project Ga0116226, IMG submission 89692) | Host-associated microbial communities from peat moss isolated from Minnesota, USA - S1T2_Fa - Sphagnum fallax MG | ecosystem: Host-associated > Plants > Peat moss > Unclassified | place: USA... | reverse complement strand
TACCATTGAAAAGTTTGTCTTTTTTTCTTGTATATACAATAGATTCGAAAAAGTAATTAGTGAGTAACACCTATAGTATCAAGCCTAGACACACTGATGAGCAGGCAATATCAGTTGCTTGTTTAGTTTTCGTTTCAGTATATATATCAGACAACAAAATAAACAATTGATTACTTTATGAATAGCGTAACGAAAACCAGAATTTCGGATTTTGAAATGGTGAAAATTTCTAAAGAGCCTAAACATGGGACTATTCAGTCGTTTTTTAGTTTATACACCACAAAAAAGCAAAAATCTGATGCTTCTTTAATCTTAAGTGAGTTAATAGTCACTCAAACAGTTCAGATTAATAAAGCCATCGACACACCAGAAGACCTGGGGACTTCTATTCTGTTTTATTCTTCACAAGTCACAGGGGGTCTTGTATTTTGTCATTCACAAACAACACCTTTTTTAATACTCGTAATGACAGTTTTTAATTTCGATCCTTTTTTTTGTCCAATATATAATTGATGAAAGAGTTCATTCGATTTCTTTGGTCTTTTTACAATGAGAAATAAAGATAATATTTCAGCGCAAGACAAGAAAGTAAATTATAGATATGAAGAATGTCTTCTGAAGGATGCGATTAATCAAAGACTAAAAGTTTGCGACAATTTATAACAACGGTATTTCTTTCAAACAATAATATGGATCACTCGAAAAAAAATTGTTCATGTTCTGTGGCTGAGACAACGGATTTTTTTATGAAAAAAACGTGAAAAAATTTTTAGAATGCGCTTCAAAGGAGCGCTTACTGATCTTTAGGACTACTTTTAATAAAGAAATGTGCTTTTAGCAATTTTCTCATGAGATTTTTCTCATAAACCGGTCAAACCAGAACTGACACACTCATCGAACGAGGGAATGCAATATTGTTCACACCGAACTTGGATATAAGCACGTACGGAGGTACTAGAAAAACAAATAAACTTCAAAAATCATTTTAAATAATCAACTATGCGAGGGACTGTTCTAATGTATCGAGAGCTTTACATTGTTTTGTCTCTTTCTTTAGGGAAGTGAAATTTGAGACACTTAATTGAGCTTCAGGAAAACTTTTAACTCTTGTGAATAGATCTTTTTAAAAAGTTGTGGGCATCCACGATTTCCTAGTTACACCACTGGACTAAGGTCATAATAACAATGAGTATTTAGTTATAGATATTGAGTTAATTACCAATCGAACAAAGTTTTATCTAGCTATAATTGATTGACTTTTGCATGAAAATTGATCTTATGCATTTTTATTTAAATAATGATAATAATTAAAATAATTACATATATTCTCTAAGTTCTAGTTCTATTATCAAAATTTATCAAATAACATGTGATTTTGTAAGTTGAAAAATTTAATAGAACTACCTTATATTGTTCCTTGGTTTTTATAAAAATATTCGGTTTCAAAATTTCTCAATACTGGGATTTTGAATAAGATTTACTATGTTCGTCTTACGTCTGACTCAAGTCTTTAAACGTTACGAAATTAAAAATTTTTTTCTTTTATTTTCTTTTCATGAAATATAATTGAAACAAATTGATTCGACAAAATTCCGTAGACAGATCAAATTTTTATCATTATTCAATATTAATTCGAAAAATAATATATTTTTAATAAATAATATTTATTTGAAAACAACGAAGATAAATGAGACAACGCACAATGTTTACTTTCCAGTCACAACGATAAATGGAGACAATTGCACAAAATGAATGAGAAAGAATTTATAGATAAAAACAACGTCGAAAAATATAGATATGAATAGATATATTTCAATAAATATATAACTATAACTTTTAAATCAACTCAAAAACAAGAAAAAAACCAACATACTGACAACGAAAAAAAAACAAAACTTTATCTTTAATGTAAGACAAACTAAATTCACCGTACATAAACATCTTTTCATTTGTTATCTATTAATTTTTGTAATTCGAGTATAAGTTCACGAGCTATACGTAAAATTTCTCGAGCATCATGTCGTTCAGCCATTTCTATATGAAAAATTTCAAAAATAAAAAAATTCAATAGTACAAAAAGAAAACAAACCATTAAAAAATTTGATGATATCGGTAAAATCCATTCGATTATCTAATATGATATCTCGATAAGATTTCATCATTGCTAATGCAATAAATAAAACAAATCGTTTTGTCACTGTTCGTCGAGCAGCAGCAATTATTTCCCATACAAGAAATATATCAGCATAAACAAATTCTATATCAAAACAAAACAATTGATTTATTCCTTCATAAGAAATTCTTACCTCGTTTAAAATCAAGTAAAAACCATCGATAACAAAAATAAAAATGAGTAAAATCTCCTGTACGATGTATATGTTCATAAAGTTCCGAATCAAGAATTTGTAATAATGAACGCATATGACCCAAATGTTCATCCATACCAGCTCCATGAGGAAAATTGGGTAAAAGACGTTTCATTAAATGACAAAAACAACTATATGTGATTACTTCTGAAAAAACAAAATCGATAAAATTAAATCTTAATAAAAAAAAAATTTCTATAGATCAAAATAATAACCTTCATCAAACATAACCAATAATGGTGCGACAAGATCACACATGCCTTGAATATAACCATTAGTCAAATTATCCCATACATATCTATCGAAAACAAAATACACTTAAATCTGAATCAGATTTTCACTCTTGCTCAGTCTGACTGCTGTCGTTCTTTACGAGGGAAGGTCCCTAAATGTGACTCGCCGATCGAGCTCATCTTTTGCTCGTATGTAGGACTCGATGAGCCAAGAAGAACTCTAACAGGATTCACCCCGATATAAAGTCCTTCCGAAGTTATAACTATTTTACTAGATTTTCGACCTGTGGCCAGGTATTAGCAGAAAAATCGAATGAACGAATTCGGACCTGAAACTTTGTCCATAAACAGATTTCACAATCAGTAAACCGTTCTGAAAGCTCCGGAGGGACTCCATATTGAGACGAATCCTTTTAGGATTCTTCTAGTCTCACCGAGTCCTACATATGAGCAAAAGATGAGTTCGATCGGCGATTTACACTGGGGGACTTTCCCTCGTTAGTAAATAAAAATAGGATTTACAACTTACGTGCACATAATATTTCTTAATTTTTTTAAATTATTTGAATTAATAAAATACGAATAATTTCTGTCACATCTTGATACATCTTTATCAATTCGATGTAGATTTGTTGCAAATGCATCAATAATTTCTTTGGAAAATGGTCCATAATAAATAGGTGTTAATGAACCATCTAAAATAACAATTAAACAGATATAATTTATTGAAAATAGTTTACCTGATTGTTCATCATCTAAAATATCAATAGCATCCATATAAACATCCGTTCCAGATGTACCACTTGATCGTGGTGATATTGTTTCATTTTGTTCAGTTATCATAACTTCATCATTATCTTCGAAAGATTTTGAAGTTATATCATCATCTTCATCTGTACTTGTTTCAATAATATTATAAGGTGATGAACGATCAATAACAGATTCTGTATGTGTACGTGCAATAAGTACCGATGATCCATTTATTTGTTCTTGAATTGGAATAGTTACGGTATGTACTGGAGATTCCTGAAAGAAACAAAATTCAGCAAAAAAGAAATTTTTATTGAATATACTTCATAAAAAACATCATTAGATGTAATAGAATATTTTCGTTCAGGAGCATCGAAAGTTGGTAAGGAAATTTTAGCAAGAACTTTTTTAACTGATGACATTGCTGTTCCATTGGAATTTTGATTCAATTCTAAATGTGTTGCTAGATTTTTACGACGATTTGAACGTTGAATATCGAGTTGAGTAACAATTTCTTCAGCATTTTGCCATTCATTTATTAATGTATGATAACGATCCTTTATTGTTTGATCGATTTCTACTCGTTGATCATTTGTTGATTCAAATGAATAATGTGAAAAAAGAAAAGGCCAAACCTTAAAAAGATTTCTATCAAAAAATTTTTTCAAATTAAATTTTTACTTGTTTTCGAATCGATGGATCACAACCACCAGAATAAATTCTTCGATAAATTTCTTTTTTATCAACAGGTAAATTTTCTTTTTGTTTATTAAGAAATAATTCTGTCCATGATTCAATTGTTAAAGATAAATTTCTATCTAATTGCTCATTAAATTCTATTGATACCGGATAAACAAGAGATGTTAAATGTGTACGAACAGTTTTTATATGACGACAATATGCTAACCAACCATAAAATGCACGAGATAAGATTTGACGACGCATTGTATCGCATAATGATGCCATACTTGATCTAAGCATTTAAATAGATTTAGACTCATCCTAGCCCAGGTCTCGATACGGCTATCCGTATTTTCACCGTAACTACGTCGAATACAGCCGTTTACGATCCGAAATAGCACGTAAATGGACAGTATTTACCCGTAATATTGGGCACAGTAAGACGGCACCGTATACGGATAGTATAGTTCGACCTGAGAAAGCTAAAACACTTACCTAACTGAAACACTCTTATGTAAACCGGTAGTTGGTGTCACATAAACAGCTGAATTAGCAAACATTCCATCTATTGGTGAAGGTGGTAATGATGAACTACCAGCTTGCATTTGTACTGGTGGTGATAAGGATGATTGAGAAGAAAGTGAGTGAGAATTAGTTGTTAATATTGGCCATTGCCATCGATTTGAATTGCTACTATCCATTGGTTCTTCTAAATAAATCATAACAGAAATTGATTACTTATGCACTACGATTAAAACAATAAAAGCAGACACGTACAATTAACAAAAAGCGAAATATTATACAATATAAATAACTAACGATCAGAGTAGAAGACAATTCGAAAAACATAATCGCCATTCGATGATGATGATGTATCTTCATTTGTTAGATCTATATTCTGTTGTATATTAGTATCATCATCACTTGTACTTAATGATATAGCATGTCGTTCTCTACGATGATGTATTTTAGGAAAAACTTTTCCTAGAAAATAAAATGAATATTATTTAATTAATAAGAATTTCAAAATCAGAGTAACTATGACATAACAATAAATCATTTGTATATGTGACATCAATATTGTTGAGAAAAAATATTCATCATATTTCGAAATTCTTTTAAGTCGATTCGAACAATGTAACTATGTTTTATAATTACACTAAACCATTCGACTAACCTTGTTCTTTTTCAAACCATAATGGAGGATCAAGTTGACCATGAGGTGCAAGACCACTTTCCAAACAAGATAAAAATGCTAATAAATGACCGCCTTTTTCTTTCATATGTAATGGAGGATATTGAACACCATCACGACCAACAAGTACAATACGATCACCATCAACTTTAATTTAGAAAAAAAAAAGAAATAGAAAAATTTAGAATAAATGCCTGCTTACCATGTTGATGACAATGAAGATAAACAATTGAAGACATATTTACTGATATAGCATAATCCCAAAGAATACTAAAAATATTTTTTTTTAATAAAAAATGAATTATCAAATCAAATATTTAAACCTATATTTTTTTGAAGTATCTGTTGTGTTATTATTATCCGATGAATTTGTTTCTTGACTATTACTTTGCAATGCTTTTGTTTCACTACTAGAACCATTCATTAATTGATTTGGTGTCCATTTTAACGTTAAACCATTTTGATTAATATGTAAAGAAAGATAACCAGGGATAGGATCATGACCAGGCACCTAAAAAAAAAGAAAAAAAATTGCCCAACTCCACAGATAGACCTGTATCATTAATAAAACACACGCATGATTAGATCGCTCGAAGCTTACTTTAAATGAGCACTCATCCTTACTTAGGTGTTAGGTGGATAAAAATCTCTATTCAAGCTAAATGGATATTTACAAGGAAATCTCTTGAGTTATTCCCTCGAGTTTATAAGCTCATTCTTTCGATTTTAATAGAAAATCGCAAGACTGGAATGTATTCGGACGGATGAATCTGCAGCTTTTAATGATTATTCTAGTCTCCTACTTGAAAAAAACAACGAAACATATTGGCTTAATTGCAAAAGAAATCTTTTTCTTCTTACCGGTTGTACAAGAACATTATTTTTTCCATAGATCAATTGTGATTTAGCATTTTGATGAAGTGATTCAACATAATCTTTCGCTGGATTGGTTGCTATTGATACAGATCGATTATTTCGTTGTGTATCTTCACTTGATGAACTTGCATGACGTTTTAACTAGAAATTTCAATCGAAATTCAATTATTGAAATATAGTTTTTCTTACATTTATTTGTAATTTTGGTTGAAATTTTGGTGAATGCAAATTATTCACATTAACCATCATTGCTGTTGGATTTGTTGTTGTTCGATTACTACTATGCATACGATGTCGTTGAACAAGTTCATCAGCATGAGGATCTGTCCAGAAATGATCCGATGTTTTTATTCGAGTAAATTCAAGTGCACATGGACCAACTATATGAAATAAAAATCAATTAGATTGTTTTTTTTTGTATATTTACCAAGAAGAGAAGCTAAAATAGGTCCTTGTACACAATTACAAACAAGTGCATATGATTCATAATATTTTCTAAGAAACAATAAACTTAAGACAAAACAAAAGAAAATACGATTTTAATTTACTTACGAACTGTTACAAACAATATATTCAACAATTTTATGAAGTAATCGATGAATAAGTGCTATACGAATCCATAAATAACGATTATACAAAGCTGAACGAAAGGATCGATGTCGACTATCTTCAGTAGTTGATAATTTTCTTTCGAAAAAAAAAACAGATAAATAAATTACTTGTAATGTTATATGCAATTGAAAACGAGACTGATAATTCTCGAAAATAAAATTAAATCATACTTTGAGAAACTAAATATATTGGTTGATTCTTCATTTTGACGATGATCATCATCAATAATTTTCACAACTTCAGCTGCTGATGGACAAGATTTGGCAATTTTTTGTAATAATGCCATTGTTGTACTTGTTTTAAATAAACCTACAGCACGTCGTTTAAGACCATGTAAAAGACATGCTTCAACAGCTCCTGAATCATCGAAAAAAACAATCAATGAATTGGTTATGAATAGAAAAATGATCTACCAGAAAGTGTTGTTATACTGCAATTTTCTTCATGAATACATTTTTTCATTACTGCTTCTTCCATCATTTGTTTAACCTAAACAAATAGAAAATTTAATAAAGAAAATGCAATAAAGAAATTGACTTCTCGTTTGACGGTCCATAAAAGTTTTTGACGAAGTTGTTCTTGTTCTTTAAAATAAAGAAATTATCTTTTATATTTATATATTAAAATAAATCAAGAATTTTACCATCAATATCCATGCTTGTTTTATTTGATTCAGTCATGATGTTTTTCTATGAGAAAATAAGTATTCGACCGTCAAACAGCTATACTGTAATTAATTGTTTTTTTTTTCTTTTCCTGTTCCCATTCTTGGAACATTAGAAAAAGAAATGAACTAACTAACACATTGAATTAAGTAATCAAGCATTGTAAAACCAATGAGAAATAAGATGAAATTAAAATATAGAATTTTATTAGAAAGTAAAATATAATAATAAATTAATGAATAGATTTTTGAAAAATTCTCGAAAAAGCGCCATCTATCAAAAAACAAATGATTAGCCGAGATGATTGATATAGGTATAACACGAAAGATTAGATAGATCGTTGGTATAAAGAATTACATGATATTCATCTACATATTCCATGTTTATATGCTGTTAATAAAATAGATACGACTGTGGAAGTAACATAAAAATCATTTTTTTCTCTTATGCCTATAGAATGAGTGATACACAAGATTTTATTGTTCAAGTTTTAAATGAGCTTGAAGTGAGTTAAGCTTCCCTCAAAAATCGATTTCGCGCCAAGTACATTCAAATTGCCTGAAATTTTCAGGATATGTTGGGGCTGTAGTGAAGAGGCTACGGTCAAATTTCCAGCTCTATACCATGACATTTGAGAGAGATATTCATCAAACAAGAGTCAAAAATCGGTCATTTTTCAACCCAAAATTCTCTGTAGATCTTCATTTTATATATTTAATTTTCTGTTTTTTCGAAAGAACATCGCAGGGTGCAGACCACCACATTTTTATGTAGAAAAAAAGAATGACAAGTTGAAGAGCTCAAAAAGCTCTCTAAAAATAGGATTCGATTTACATAAGCGTTTTTATATCTAATAAAAATAAAGCTTAATTAAAAAGACGAGACTGTGTCATGCCCTATATCTTGGCATGCTTTTTCAAACAAAAAAAAGATTAAATACATAGAATGAAGATGCGCAAACAAAAAAGTATGAACTGAGAAAAAAACGAAAAACATTTTTTGTTTTTTCTGAAAAAAGTTTTGCTTTTTTAAGAACTAGATGGTAGAGATCATCAAAAATTTTCGTGCGAAACGAGATGCCAAATAAAAAATCATCTTGTTTGTGAAAGATCAGACTTCAGGCTATCTTCCCATACATTTAATTCAATTTCGATTTTTGCTGATAGGAGAAGGGGGGGGGGGGGGCTTAATTTATAAGAAACGATTCAATCTTATTTTAGCATCCAAGACAAAAATAACTTTTCTCTTAATTTATTCTTTCTTTTTCTATCCCTCGATAATACTTCAGCATGACTGGTTCATTATTATCCTATTCATGCATAAATTCAAAAATAATATTTAATCAATTATAAATTCAAATTATCTCTCATCTATTGTCCGTTCAAAATCTTCAGAGACTGAAACTATGAATCTTTGGTATGAATATGAAAAAAAAATCAAATCTATGCTGTTTATTATTTACATATTTATTTTAGAAAATAATATTTTTTTTGTTTAGACAATCAATGATGATACAATGATCAAAAAATTAATTGTTTTTATCATAGCTTATAATAATCTAGAAAATATCTTTGTTCGATGAATATTCTTTCGTCCATCCATATGTTAGAAGTAGAAAACATGAATTATGTTTTAAACGAGACACTATGTCCATTTATTGAATCTATGAGATTAAAATTTTCAACTGTTGATTTTGTTGATGAGGATTGTGTTGTTGTTGGTAATAAAAGATTTTGACATTCAGATGGATTCTTATTATTTTTCTTAGCTGAATGAAGTGGTGGAGATGAGAATGTTCGTGTTCGTTGTTTAACATCTATATTTACATCTGTATGATTTGTTTTTGAAGAATTTGTACATTGAAATATTTCACGTAATTCTCGACGAAATAACGATGATGTTGCTGAATAAAGAAAAAAATTACAACAACAATTTAGATAACGAAATGTTTGTGTTAATGTAAATAAGGTTTTATTTGGGACAGTTAACTGACGAATTTGCATATAAAACCAATAGATTCTATTAAAAAAGAAGGAAAAAAAACAAATTCATTTTTAAAAATTTCTTCTTACTGATATGGAAATGACATAACCATAAAAGCAATAGCAACAGTAATTAACATAAATGTTATATTTCGATCAGTATTTCGTTGTTTTTGTTGTCTTTTACGTGTTGATGCTGTTGCTAATGATGAATCAACATTACTTGCACTACTTGTTGTTATTGTTGAACGTTGTATCGAAGTATGTTGACGAGTATGTAAACGATAAACAATAAGAATATTAAGTATACCAAGAAAAATAAATGGTACTAAAGAAAAAAAAAAAAGAAAATTGAATCAGACTGACTCATGTTTATTTTCTCGTACTGATATAAGTAAATAGAACTGATATTGTTCCAAAGATTTTATATACAGTTAATCGTAATAATTTACATCTTTCTCCAGTTTTAGATTTATTTGAATTATAATTTAATGTTAATGGAAACCATAAAAAAAATAAAATTGATATTAATGTATAACTCATAACAGTTATTAATGTTGTTTTAAAAGTAACATATTTCGCTTTAGCAAATGGTTTCCATACTGAAAACCATCGTTCGACGGATATAAAAACAACTGAATAACCACTTAATGCAGCAAATAATAGGTCAAAATAACCGTGAAAATGGCTAAAAAAAGGAAATAATCAGTATAGAATTTTCTTTAACGATTTTTTTCAAGATAAGAATCTAGACACGCCTACGTCTTATCAAGATAAGTCGTCTTTCTTTTTCCAGATGTTAAACATTATTTCAAATATTCTTTAAAAAACAAATATTGCTTCACTGATTTGGAAAATTTGCCCTTAGGTAAAACAACGATATCTGATTATTTTGATTCTAATATAAGTTATAATTTACTGATTAATAGTCTCCTTAGAGTAAAAAATTTTTCTGATGCAGAAAAAAGTTCGAAGGTATTTTACATCGAATAATTAACTATTGATAGAAACAAAGTCTTCTATTATCATTACATACCACCAAAATGCCGATTTATCTGGAAAGGATCCACCAAGAAAATCCGGCAAGATTATATTAAATAATGAAGTAGTTAACAAAAGAATATCACTAAGTGCAAGAACAATTGTAAATATTGATACACAAAATTTAATCATTTCACGACGAGCAAATACCAATATAGATAAAAGATTACCAATTATACCAATAGCAACTGCACATGGCATGACCAAATGAATACATATATAAACAGTCACATTTGTCCCACTACTATTATTTAAAATAGTACTGTTATTATTGTTAGCCATAATTACAATAATCTATATGAACATCATGTAAATCTAGAATCAGAAAAATTCGAAAATAATCAATTAAAAGATATTCTCTTGTAATATAGATTAGTTTTCTTTTTCAATGAAATTCAAGAGAAATCCTTAATAAACTTTAGCAAAATAAAACCAGGCCAAGAAATAGATTCACTATTGAATAATGCATATTTTTTTTCATAAGAAAAGGGATTGGAATATTTTATAAGATTCAATGAGTATTCTGTTGAAATTAAATGATGAATAAAACGTGATCTCTACTATATTTTTATATACCTCATTGAAACAGCTAACCGTGCATATTAATATCAAGTCGTGCTTCAAGGGTCGACTAACGCGATAAAAAAACTCCTCAGAATAAATTATTTATCTTCTATCTTTGAGGCATAAGAATATATTCTAATGCTTTGCTTGCTCTTTCTTTCTCTCTCTCTCTCTTTCTCTGCTGCACGTACAAATAATTCAATCTGATTTCCTCTCTTAATCATTATTAAAAAATGCTTAATCTTCTGTCTTTTTTTCTTCATATGTGCACAATTGACATCCGAGTGTACAACAACCAGTTTTGTACATCACATATTTCCGTTCATGGAGTGTACATCAATAATTTTATTTCCTACGCAAAATATGATAAGAGAAATTGTATGTATTTATTGTTCCATATCAATATTTATATTTAAAAACTCATGAAAATAACATGTCTGCATTTTCATCTAAGTCGATCATTATAAATAATTAAAAAATGTTTCTAGAAAAACAAAACCTATTTTTCTTACATTCAATTTATTCGTCTCTACTATATACAATCGAAGTGTTGAATATGATCATGAAAACCCCATGAGAATCTCAAATATTCTTTTGTATCGAATCTCCTGTCGCATGATGACATGTATAAAATTATTTAATCTTCAATAGAGTCATCTTTCATTGTTATGGTATGCGCTGAATATCATTAAAAAAACGTCTACTAAATAGAACATAGTCATTTCAAGTGATAGATATATTCAGTGACAAAGTCATGCGCATTCATATTCTTTTTGACCTTAAAAAACCAAATTAAATTGATGTTGATCGACTTCCGCGTCTACTGTCATTTTCAATAATGTATATTCAGTTCTTTAATATCTTTTCCGGTATATCATACATGGGAAAATAAAGGTCTATCTAAATTTTATTAATTCTAATGAGAATTGAAATCAGTTTTTTATTTTACTCGATTTAATTAACTTACCTAATAGGATTGTGACTTTTGAATATAAATGCATACTTACGTCTAGTTATTTTGATGTCTGACTTCCTTATAACGAGTTATTTGGGGGTGAAATAAAAAGAATTTCTATCCTTTAATCAGTCAATGTTACTGTCGATAACAACAAGTAACAAAAAAAAAAACGACAGTCGGAAAGTCACATTTGCGTCAAAGAGAGCGAGAAAGAGAGAAAGCGGACGCACGTTCAAGTGATGTTTGCAGCTTCTTTTTGTTCTTTACAACGACTTCTCAGCTTGGGCGTATCTTATTCTTATAAGATCTATGTAAAGTTAGAGCATAGAAAAAAAGAATACAAGGAAAAGAAGCAATAGCGTGCAGAATGTAGTAAAGGAAACGAATTATTTTCAACTAATGCAACGGAAAAAGATAGAACAAGAACATCATCATCATCATCATTAACATCATCAATACAACACACCAAGAGGTTAATTCGCTGTTGTTCTCGACTCTCTAATTCATAAATTCTTAAGAAAGTCTTATAATTCTT
>Ga0116226_10004424_pt1 | contig 12459 bp, 11 predicted proteins | sample S1TSphfallax_FD_89692 | JGI IMG/M metagenome (GOLD analysis project Ga0116226, IMG submission 89692) | Host-associated microbial communities from peat moss isolated from Minnesota, USA - S1T2_Fa - Sphagnum fallax MG | ecosystem: Host-associated > Plants > Peat moss > Unclassified | place: USA... | reverse complement strand
GAACGCTTGACGATCAGTGTCTCGTTCAGCGTCACCTCGCCGGTGCGGGTGGCGCGCGCCAGCGGGCGATCTGCGGGCGATAACGGAACGGTGCTGCCCGGCCGGTAGACCTCCCACACGTCCGTCTGCTGCAACGCGCTGTGGCCTGTCAGTTCGTCCGCGGTGCGGCCGACCAGCGCCATGCCCCGCGCGCTGACGCGATCGACATGAACGTCCGGCCCGTAGGCGAGGCTGATGCCTTCCGGAATGCAGGCGAGCAGTGCGTCGAGCGTGTGCTGGGCTGCTTCGGCCTTCGCCCGCGCGACCTCGTGGTGGGTGACGTCGATCGCGGTGACGAGCACGGCGGGGGGTTCGGACGGCGGCGTGTCCAACTGTGTGTAGGACACGTCCCACCAGGTGGGTGGGTCGGCCGACCGGTCGGCGACAGCCCGCGCCACTGTGTTTGTCGCCGGCAGGTCCGGATCGATGAACGTAAATACGGCGTCCGCCGTGCGGCCGACCAGGGCGCCCTCGGCGCAACGCGCTACGCTATGCGCCGCCTGGTTTGCGTAGATGATCCGACAATCCGGGGCGGCGACGATGACAGTGATACCGGGGGCGCGATCGGCGATCTGACGGATCAGACCGTCCGGCGGCGCCGTGGATAAGCTGACGTCCATGGCTCAGGTATATCAATTCGCCACGAGAAAAAGGAAGGGAAGCAGTTCTTTTTTGAAAAAAAGAACCAAAAAACTTTTATCTGTAAAGGGCGGCCCCTGATTGGCCCATTTTAAACCGCCGGTTGGACGTAATGAGTAAAAGTTTTTTGCTTCTTTTTTTCAAAAAAGAAGTGCTTCCTATTCTTTCTTCGCATCCTCCTCCGCCACCAGTTCCTTCTTCGACAGCTTGCCGATCAGCGTCTTCGGCAACTCATCCCGAATTTCGATCTGCTTCGGCATTTCGATCTTGCTGACGTAATCGCCGAGGAACGCCAGCAATTCAGCCGGCGTGGCGTCCATGCCTGGCTTCAGCGTGACGAACGCCTTCGGCGCCTGGCCGCGGTATTTGTCGGCAATGCCGATCACCACCGCGTCGCGCACCGCGGGGTGCTGATACAGCGCCTCCTCGAGCATGCGCGGATAGATGTTGTAGCCGCCGGCGATGATGACGTCCTTGATGCGGTCGACCAGGAACAGATAGCCGTCGCCGTCCAGGTATCCGATGTCGCCGGTGCGGAGCGCGCCGTTGATCATAACGTGGGCGGTCTCCTCGGGTTTGTTCCAGTAGCCGCGCATCACCTGCGGGCCGCGGATGCAGATTTCGCCACGTTCGCCCGGCGGCATCAGGCGCTCGGGGGCGTCCGGATCGCGGATTTCGATGGTGGTGTCGGCGACGGGAAGGCCGACAGAACCGTCCTTGTACGGACGGCCCGGCGGGGTGAAGCACACCACCGGGCTGGTTTCGCTCAAGCCGTAGCCTTCCATCAGTTCGCAGTGCGACAGGGCCATGAATTTCTGCCTTGTCTCCACCGGCAGCGGCGCGCCGCCGCTGATGCAGAGGCGGATCGATCCCATGTCCACGCTGCTGTCCTTCGCGGCCGCCGCGACGAGGGCGGTGTAGATGGTGGGCACGGCGGGAAACATGGTGGGTTTGGTGCGCGCGATGGTGGCTAGCAGATCCTTGAGGTCGAAGCGCGGCATCAGGATCATCAGCGAGCCGGATTGCACCGCGAGATTCATCACCGTGGTGAGGGCGAAGATGTGGAACAGCGGCAGCACGCCGAGCACGCGCTGCGGGCCGTCGAAAGCCATGCCGGCAATGATCTGGGCGCAATTGGCGGTGATATTGGCGTGCGTGAGGGAAGCCGCTTTCGGCGTGCCCGTGGTGCCGCCGGTGTATTGCAGGACCGCGACGTCGTCGCTGGCGAGCGTGACCGGCGCGGGTTTGCCGTCATTGCGCATCAGCATGGCGTAGCGCACGGTGCGTGCGTCGCTGGCGATTTTGGCGAGCTCCTTTGGCCGCAAAAAGGGGAACAGAAAGCCCTTCAGGCGCGGAAGGGCGCCTGCCATGGAGCAGACAACCAGTTTCCTCAGCCCCATGTCCGCGGCGACGCGGGCCAGTTTCGGGTAGATCAACGCGACATCGATCGTCACCATGATTTCGGTGCCGGAATCGCGTATCGCGTGCGCCAGTTCGCGGTCGACATACAGCGGATTGTAATTCACCACGATGCCGCCGGCGCGCAGCGTGGCGAAATAGAAAATCACCGAATAGGGCGTGTTCGGCAGGCAAAGGCCCACGCGGGTGCCGTGCACGACGCCCAGGATTTGCAGCCCGCGCGCGGCACGGTTTACGAGCGTTTCGAGTTCACCGTAGCGCCATAGGCGGCCCACGAAATCGATCGCGGGTGCATCCCGATAACCGTTCGCCGCGGCGCTGAGCAAATCTCCGATTAGCAAGAACGAAGCAGTTCTTTTGTGAAAAAAAGAACCAAAAAACTTATATCTTTTGCGGATGGCGTCGGGCGACTTTTCACTTCGGAGCCGGAATCACATTGACGGACATATTGAGCGTCGTGTGGCCTGTCATGCCATGCAACAGCAGATGCACTACGAAGCTGTCATGCCCGATGTAACCGACGTTCGGGGTGAATTCCACGCTGGTCTTGCCATTGTATTTCACCACCCGCGGCGTGCCGTGCTCCGGCACCACCGGCACCAGCGGCGCGTCGAACGGCTTGCCGTTCGCGGCGGTCAGGCTCGCGGCGCAATAGCCGCCCTCGTTGCTGACCGTCATGCCGATGTCGGCGCTGCCGCCATCAACCACCTTGAAGGGGGACACGGTGCAGGAGGCGGCCGGAGGTGGGCCGATATGGGGCGGCAAAGGCGGCGGTGGCGGCGGCGGCGGCGGCGGCGGCGGCTTTTCGCACCCGGCAATGGCCAACGCGACCCCCAGAAACATGCAGATTCTTGCCAGCAAACCAGCCACTCCTGTGGACAAACGGGGGAAAGGCCCGCGATCAGGCGGGCCATTTGGGTGTGCCCTTAGACGCCTCAAGAGTGTCAGCCAAGGGGTGGACCCTAAACAGGCCGGTGGAAATCAGGTTGCCAGCACCACGGGGCAAGCTGTTATCTGCACTCTCGCGCCGACCCGAAAAACCGGTGATGGAGAAATACTTATGCCCAGCCTGAAATCTTTCGCCCCGCGCCCGCCCTCCTCGAATTGGACGACATTGAAATTCGCCGCGACCCTGCTGGCCGGTTTGCTCGCCACCGGGCCGGCGCCCGCCGCCCACGTAAAACACACGGTGGCGGCACCCGACCCCTGCACCCAGGCGGACGACCGCACGGCGTTCGACGTCATTGGCCTGAAAAGCGAACTGACGGTTATCGCACTCGCGTGCCACGATCAGGAACGTTACAATGCGTTCATGCACACATACCAGCCCGCTGTGATGAACGCTGACCACACGCTGACCAGCTATTTCAAGCGCGCCTATGGGCGCCGCGCCGTCGCCGAACATGACGAATACATCACCAACCTCGCCAGCGCACAGGAACAGGACGGGCTGAAGTCCGGCACCGCCTATTGCGACGCATTCGCGAACATGTTCGATGAGGTAATGAGCCTGCAGGATGCCTCGCAACTGGCCGAGTACGCGGACAGCCAGGCGATCGTGCAGCCGGTAGCATTCACGAGGTGCTCCACCGTGCCGGCTTCGGTCGTGAAAGCGCATCATTGGGTGGTTCGGAAGAAGAAGAAGTCTGCTTAGGTAAAGAAAGCGGTTCTCTTTTGAAAAAATAGAGCAAAAAACTTTTGATTATGTTCAGACCACCGGCGCTTTCGCCAGCGGGGCGACCTGGTCATAGATAAAAGTTTTTGGTTCTTTTTTCAAAAAAGAACTGCTTCCTTCCTTATTCTACTGCGCGTGCGCAGCCAAAAACGCCCCAGCCAGGTCCTCGGTGCCGGTCACCATGATCTGGGTGCCGATGCACAGGAGCAGGAACGCCATCAGCCGCGTCATGACGCGCGCGCCGCTATGGCCGAGCACGGAAATCACCGCGTCCGACCAGCGGTAACAGACCCAGACCATGAGGGCGATGGCGGCCGCGGCGGCGCTGACGCCAGCCATGAAGAGAAAGAGACCGTGACCCTCCGGTGGGTGTTCCGAGCCGAGGGCGACGGCAACTGAGATCGTGCCGGGCCCGGTGGTCAGCGGCATGGTGAGCGGAAAGAAGGCGGCCTCCGCCGCGGGGGTGCGCGGTTCGGCCTTCTGTTCGCGCCGCGCGTCGGTTTCCTCCGGGGTGTTCAGCAGGCGCCAGGCGGTGCTGGCGACCACGAGGCCGCCGCCCAGCCTGAGAGCGCCGAGGCTAATGCCGAAGAAATTGAGCACGTAGCTGCCGCCCCACAGCGAGACGAGCAGCACCGCGGCTGAATAGATCGCGACCTGGCCGGCAAGCCAGCGCTTTTCCTTCGCGGTGCGGTAGGCGAGCACTTGCGAAAAAATCAGCGCGCTCCCCAGCGGGTTGACGATGGAGAACAGCGCGGGAAACGCCAGCAGGAACGACCCGGCGACACCCGCGAGCGGAAACGGTACGTAGTGGATATAGTGCATGCGCGCTATGAGGGGGCGAAACGCCGGGGTGGCAACCCTCGCTGCAGGAGTGATGCGTTACATGCATGCCTATACGCGGGCGGTCAGCCCGCTTTTAGCTGAGTGCGCGTTGACGCATGTTTCCCGCGAGCCGATCGACGTGGCGCGCGCAATGGCGCAGCACGCCGCCTACCGGCAGGCGCTGGCGGCCGCCGGGTGCGTCTTGCACGACATCGCGCCTTTGCCTGACGCGCCTGACGGCGTGTTCGTCGAGGACATGGCGGTGCTGTTGGACGGCACGGCCGTGATCGCCCGCCCCGGCGCAGCCTCACGCGTGGTGGAAACCGGGAGCGTCGCGGAGGCGCTGGCCGGCCGTTACGAGGTGCGCCATCTCGCCGAGGGCAGCCTCGACGGCGGCGACGTGATGCGCGTCGGGCGCACGTTGTATGTGGGTCTCTCCACCCGCACCGACGCGGCGGGCGCGGCCGGCTTGCGCGACATCGCCGTTCCGTTGGGATTTTTGGTGGTGGCGGTGCCGGTAGGCGCCGTGCTGCATCTGAAAAGCGCCATCAGTTATGCCGGTGATTTAAATGGCCGGCCGGTGCTGGTGGCGCAGCCCGGGTGGATCGATCTGGCGGCTTTTGGCGATGCGCTGGTGTGCGCGGTGGACCCGTCCGAACCTTGGGCCGCCAATGTTCTGCCGCTCGGCGACAAGGTTCTGATGGCGGAGGACAGTCCGCGGACACGCACGCGGCTGGAGGCGCTGGGCTTGACGGTGGAGACGCTCGATACCACCGAATTGCGCAAGGCCGAGGCGGCGCTTACCTGCATGAGCCTGATCGGGATATGATGCCGGGAAATTATCCCGCCGCGCCGCGCGGTTTGATCAAAATCGCGATGCCGAGGCGTGTCTTTTTCCGAACATGCCGGAAAAAATGCCTTGCCGGCTTCGGATTGGTCCGCCCTTAAGCCGAGGCGACGCCGCGAACGAGCCTCATTCCTTTATTCCATAAAAATTGCCTTCATTGCAATGCGCGGGCTTCGCTTGCCTCAGCAAGCGAGCGGCTTGCCCCGTTGCTGAGATCAGTCGACCCGCAAGGCACGGATGCGCTCTTTTTTAAGTTACCGAGCAAATACATTCGCCGGATCCACGCAATGAAGCGGTTGCGAGGAAAAACCCGGCCGCCATCCGGATCTGGCGCACGTTTATTGGTTTCGATTACAAAAAAAGCGAATTCGCAAATTTCGCGATGGGCCATACGAAAGGCCGCTTCTCCCTCAGATTTTCAAACGGCCAAGACGGAATACGATGCGCTCCGACTTGCGACGACTCGTCACAGGGCAGCGATAACTTTCTCCGGCTCGGCAAGAAGCGTCATTTATGTAACGAGATTTCGCCGTCCGCGCGTCGCGGCGGGCGGGTAGCAGATTCAATAGATATAGTTGCAGACTGCTGAAATGAACGTTCCAGTTCACGTCAATCGGATCATCATCAAGGTGCCATATCACACCAGACAAATATGAATTGATCGTAATAAATTTTGCCTGATATGGCTAATTCAACTTGTGCCTAAAATCGTCTGCTGCTACGCGCAATTACGAATGTGAACGAGAGTGAAAGAGGGATTCAATGCTCGTAACGGTAACCGGCGGATCTGGTCATTCGGCGGCAACGCTTGATTTTGATTCAGGTGGAACTGCGTATTTGCAGGCGCAGGCATTGGCCCAGATTATCGATCAGACCTATTCGGCCGCATTGTACTATACGCCGACGGGGTGGAATCCGAACCAGGATGTCGGCAAATATGTTGTCATCCAAACGAATGTTGCTTCAAGCGTCATCAATGCAACCGGTGCCGGTGCCATTACAGATGAAAATAATGGCGTCTCGAGCACGGTTCTTGGCGGCGGGGCTGCCGGCGGGCAGCAGGTGCTCGCCGGCGACGGCGGGTTGACCTTCTGGGCTGCCTCGGGAAACACCACAGTGGCCGCCGGTGGCGGCGCCAACTATATTCACTTCACCGGTGACACCGGAAATGTCGCGGCCTATGTCGGGCCGGGGGATTCGAAAATCTGGGGTGGTTCGGGCAATACCACCATTGGCACTCAAGGTGGAACGAGCTGCATCCATCTCGGCGGCGGAACCTCGCTGGTGCAGGCCGGCGGGGACGATCAGATTATCCTGGGCTCCGGCAGTGCCACAATCAACGTGGGTGCCGGCGGCAGCGTTGTGGTTGACGGTGCCTCCAGCGTCTCGGGTTCGGGGTATAATCTGACGTTTGTCGGCGGCGCCGAGGCGAGCACAGTGCTGGGGGGTGCCGGCAGCTACTCGATTAAGGGTGGCAATGGCGGCGGCGTGTTTCACGGTGGATCGGCCGGCGACAATTCGATCTTCGGTGGCTGTGCCGCGTCGACGATTTATGGTGGCGGTGCGGGCGATACGCTCAGCGGCGGCACGGCGTATACCTATATTCAGGCGGCCCTCGGCAGCGAAACGCTGATCGGCGGCTCGGCGTCCAACCTGTTCGATCTTACGGTGCATCTCGGATTCGACACGGCCGGCGCCGGCGGCACGGATCTCGTTCGCGATTTCTCCAGCCAGGATCTCCTCTTCCTTGGGAATGTCGCGGCCGACAACTACGCCCTGTCAACCTTCCAAGTGGTGGGCGGCAATGGCACGTTCCTGTTGGAGGATGGCACCAAGGTTGTTGTTGATGGCCTGACACACCTGAGTGCGAGTGACTTCAAGACCTGATGCAATGATGGGTCATTTTGAAACGGCAGGAGACTCGATAATGCCGGTTTACTGAAACCGGACGGCGCCGGCGGTGAGCGAAATGCTTGCCGCCGGCTGCCTGCAATTCACAATGGTGCGACAAACCATCGAGGACGCGCGGCCGACCACTCGATCCGGCAGGTCGGCAGCCTGGGCACCGAACGATCGGAAGAAGCAAAAAACCTTTGCAAATGCTGCGGGCTGGCGGCTCAAATTGGCCAAATGATTGCTGCAGGCAATAGACAAAAGTTTTTTGGTTCTTTTTTTCAAAAAAGAACTGCTTTCTACTTATCCCTGTCCATTTGCCAGGAGCTTTCCGTAAGCCGGCGCGCATGAAGCGGCTTTTGGGCGTCGATACGGTCCGCGTCGGCCGCGAGGCGGGCAACGGTCTGGGCGAGAGAATGTGCGTTGGCGGCAACGAAATGCACACCGTCCATGCCATCGCGGACTTTTCCCGCCATGCCGCCGATATTGGAGCAAACGATCGGGACACGATTGCGCAATGCTTCCTGAATGACGACGGGAGAATTCTCCCACCAGATGGAGGGGACGCAGACGAGGTCGACGGATTGCATGAGGGCGTCGACCTGGTGCTGGCCGGGAAGCTGGCCGGCGTTCGTCCAGCCGACGAAGCACCAGGCCAGGCTGGCTGCGTGGTAACCGTATAAATCGATAAATCCCTGATTTTGCGCCGCATCCATTTTGGTTACACTACGCGCTGACAAACATGTCTCGTATAGGCCCGGCATCCGCGCGTGCGTGGCAAGGGCAAAACTACTGTTTAGGCAGCGAACGAATTTGTTTTATCGCAGCATCGGGCAAATGCGCGACGCTGGCGCGTGGCCAGCCGCACGGTTGTGTCACAGGGGCAGATTTTCATGAACTTGCCGCTGGAACTGGCGGCTTGGCCGCGGCCAAGGGCGTCTCCGCCGTCCCAACCGAGGCCAACATGCGGCCCCGCGCCGCCAATTGCAACGCCAAACCGACCAGGCCGGCGTTGCCCGCATGGAAGCGGCTGTTTAGAGGCACGGACAAAAGCAATTTGCTTCTTTTCTTCAAAAAAGAAGTTCTTCTCGCTTTTCTGTTCCGTTGCATGGCCGGTCCCGCGGTTTTTTTGTCGAAAAACGCATTTTTTGTTTGCAGTATGCGCGGGGACGTTCATAAGGCGGCATTTTGCGGTGTCGGCACGGGCCGTGGAGGACATTGTATGACGAAGACAGCGTTGGTTTGTGGCGCCGGTGGCTTCATTGGCGGCCACCTGGTGCGCCGGCTGAAGCAGGAAGGGTTCTGGGTGCGCGGCGCGGACCTGAAATTCAACGAATACAGCGAGACCGAGGCCGACGATTTTACCATAGGCGATTTGCGCCAGCAGGATTTCTGCCGCGCCGTGGTGGACCGCCGATTCGATGAGGTCTATCAACTGGCGGCCGACATGGGCGGCGCCGGATATATCTTCACCGGCGAGCACGATGCCGATGTGATGCATAATTCGGCGACGATCAACCTGAACATGGTCGATGCGTGCCACAAGCGCAACATCAGCAAGGTGTTCTACTCGTCGTCCGCCTGCATGTATCCCGAATATAACCAGCTTGACCCGCTGAACCCAAAATGTTCCGAGGACAGCGCCTATCCGGCGGCGCCCGACAGTGAATATGGGTGGGAGAAATTGTTCAGCGAGCGGCTGTATCTTGCGTTCCGGCGCAACTACGGAATGCAGACACACGTTGCGCGCTACCACAATATTTTTGGTCCGCAAGGGACCTGGACCGGTGGCAAGGAAAAGGCGCCGGCGGCAATCTGCCGCAAGGTTGCGATGGCCCGCAACGGTGACGCGATCGAAATCTGGGGCGACGGCGAACAGACGCGTTCGTTTCTTTATGTCGATGAGTGTATCGAGGGATCCACCCGTCTGCTGCGGTCCGGATTTGCCGGCCCGGTCAATATCGGCTCAGAGGAGATGGTAACGATCAATCAGCTGGTGGACATGGTGGCGGAGATTGCGGGCAAGCGGATCGACAAGAACCATATCGCGGGCCCCACCGGGGTGCGCGGCCGCAATTCAGACAACCGGTTGATACGCGAAAAGCTTGACTGGGCGCCGCAAACCCGTCTGCGTGCGGGGCTGGAGCGCACCTACGCCTGGATCGAGGCGCAGGCGCGGCGCAATGTCGCGCCGCGGCTGGTCGCATGATAGCGAGCCCGGCGGCGGCGGCGGTGGTGAGCGCGTCGGCGCAGGTCATGACCTTGGCGCCGGGGCTTTACAACGTGGACATCGGCGCGACCGAAACGGCGCGGGCCGGGCGGCGCATGGTGCTGCCATGCGTGCGCGGCGACGAATTCTGCGGCAGACGCCGCATGTCGCTTTCCATAGTGGGGCGGCAAGTGCGGCTGGTGGCGCGCGGCCAAGCGATTTAGATGCCGACGGGGATCGGGAGGCTGATGCCTAAGCGTGTTAGGAAGTAAGCAGTTCTTAATTGAAAAAAAGAACCAAAAAACTTTATAAATAAGTGTTTTTTGCTGCCTATCTTTGCCGTTCAGCACCGAAATACCGACCCGGTGTCGTGCCGAATTGGTGGCGGAATGCTGCGACAAAAGCGCTGGGGGTGGAATAACAAGCGGCGGCGGCGGCATGCTTGATCGATGCGCCGCCGGCGAGTTGTTCGAGGGCCGCGAGGAGCGCGCGCTGCTGGCGCCAGCGGCCGATGGAAAGGCCTGTCTCCTCGGCGAAACGACGCTCCAGGGTGCGGGGGCCAAGGCCGACCTCGCGGGCGATGCGTTCCGTGGTGGTGCGTGGCACTCGACCATCCGACAGCAAGGCGGCGGCGCGGCGCATTGGCGCGGACGCGGGTTGCGGCAGGTCGAACGGCGGCGCGTCCGATCGGCGAAATTCGCTCAGCATGAGGGTGGCAATGGCCGCGTCAACGGCGTTGCGTCGGTCCAGCATGGCCTGCGCGGTGGTATGCAGGATCAGTTCGCGTAGCAAAGCCGAGACGGTGACGGCAGTGCATTGCCGCGGCAGGTCCCGCCAGTAGTCCGGGCGGAAATAGAGGGTGCGGAAGGCGCTTTTGCCGGTGAAGCGGATGCTGTGGCGGACGCCGGCGGGGGCCCAGATCGCCCAGGTTGGCGGCGCCACCCATGATCCGGCGCCGGTCCAGACGGTGATCAGGCCTTCGGCGACATAGATGAGTTGGTGCCAGTCGTGGGCGTGATCGGCGATGGTAGCGCCGGGCGGTGGGTTGGCCATGGAGGAGCGAACCACCAGAAAGGGCTCATCGGCGACGTTGCGGCGGGTTTGCGACATTTGTTGTCGGAATATCGGGATTGCGGCGGCGCCGCCAGCGGGGACATTGTCGCGCCATGCCAAACAATCTCGCCTCCTTCGCCATTCATGCCGACGACGTGAACCGGGCCCGCGCGTTCTACGAGGCGGTATTCGGGTGGGTGTTCGAGCCCTGGGGTCCGCCGGATTTCTATCTGATCCATACCGGGGACGAGTCGTCGCCCGGCATCCAGGGATTGATGCACAAGCGGAGCGTGCCGCGCACCGGCACAGGCCTCAACGGATTTGAGCCGACATTCTCGGTGGAGGATGTCGATGCGATCGCGGCCGCGGTGGTGGCGAACGGCGGCACGCTGAAGTTCGCGCGATCCGAGATCCCGACGGTAGGAGCGTTGATCCGCTTCTTGGATACCGAGGGAAATGATGTCGGCGCGATGCAGTATGTGAAGCCGCCGCACACATAATTGGCAAAGGTTTTTTGGTTCTTTTTTTCAAGAAAGAACTGCTTCCTTAACCTACTGCGAGCAAGCTCTCCGCCGCGGCCCGCGCAGCCTGGGTAATTGTTTCGCCCGCCAACATGCGGGCAATTTCTTCGCGCCGCGCGGTGGCGTTGAGCGATGCGACCGAGGTTTCTGTGCGCCCACGCCGTTCCGCTTTCGAGACCACCAGGTGCGCCGCACCACGGGCCGCTACCTGGGGGCTGTGGGTGACGACCAGGACTTGCACGCCCTCGGCGACGCGGGCGAGGCGGTCGCCGACGGCCGCCGCGGTGGCGCCGCCGACGCCGCTGTCCACTTCGTCGAACACCAGGGTGGGGACGGCGCTGCCGGCGGAAAACACCACCTTGAGCGCCAGCATGAGGCGGGAGAGTTCGCCGCCGGAAGCAATTTTGCCGAGCGGGCCGGGGGGCTGGCCGGGGTTGGTGGCAATGAGGAAACGCACCTGGTCGGCACCGTGGGGGCCCCAATCGGATTCGGGGAGGCGGGTGACCTGGGCGTGGAAGCGGGCTTTTTCGAGTCGCAGGGGCGGGAGTTCGGTCGCGATTTCGCGTTCGAGGCGGCGGGCGGCGGCCTGGCGGGCGGCGGAGGTGCGTTCGGCGGCGGACACGTAGGCGGCGCGGGTGGTGGCGACGGCTTTCGTGAGGGTGCCGATTTCGGCCTCGCCGTGATCGAGGGCGGCGAGGCGCGTCCGCAGGGTTTCGAGCAGGTTTGAGAGTTCCGAGACGGGGACGGCGTGTTTGCGGGCGGCGGCGCGCAGGGCGAAGAGGCGTTCCTCGGTTTGTTCGAGCTGGCGGGGGTCCGCGTCGGCTTCGCGGGCGAGGCGTTCGAGCGATTGTTCGGCCTCGGCGAGCGCTTCCTCGGCGCGTTCCAGCGCGGACAAGGCAGTGGTGGTTTGCGCGTCGGCCTGGCCGCCGGGGGGGACGAGGCGCTGGAGCAGGCGGGCCGCGGCGCGGACGGCGGCGGCCGGGGTGTCGCGGCGACGGTCGCGCGGCATCAGTTCGGTCAGCGCCGCGGCGACGGCTTCGGCGCGCTTTTCGCCTTGCTGCAGGCGCTGGCGGGCTTCGGCGAGTTGGGTTTCCTCGTCGGGCTGCGGGGCGAGGGCGTCGAGTTCGTCGGTGGCGTGGCGGAGGAAATCCTCGTCGCGGCGGGCGGCGGCGATGGCGGTCAAAGCTGCGTCCAGACGTTCGGCGGCGGCGCGCCAGGCGCGGTAGCGGGCGGCGATGTCGGCAAGCAGGTCGGCGCTGACGCCGAAGCCGTCGAGGAGTTTGAGGTGGCCGGCCGGGTCGGCGAGGCCCATCTGGTCGTGCTGGCCTTGCACTTCGACGAG
>Ga0116226_10004423_pt1 | contig 12459 bp, 12 predicted proteins | sample S1TSphfallax_FD_89692 | JGI IMG/M metagenome (GOLD analysis project Ga0116226, IMG submission 89692) | Host-associated microbial communities from peat moss isolated from Minnesota, USA - S1T2_Fa - Sphagnum fallax MG | ecosystem: Host-associated > Plants > Peat moss > Unclassified | place: USA... | reverse complement strand
TACGATGCCTTCGGGCGCTGGGTGGAGAGGAATGCGTCGGGCGTCTATTACCAGGCTCTTTATGCGCCCGACGGAAGCGAGTTTGCGGTGATGTCGGGTTCGAGTGTGGTGCATGCGTATGCGCATTTGCCGCAGGGGGCGGTGGCGACTTACGCAGGGAACTCCTTATGGACGTACTGGCATCCGGACTGGCTGGGGACGCCGCGCCTGTATAGCAGTCCGTCGCAAACGGTGAATGCCGATACTGCGTTTTCGGCGTATGGCGAGCAGTATCAGGGGCCGTCCATTGACACGTTTTTCACGGGAGCGGCGCAGCTTCCGGAGGCCAATGATTTGCGGACTTTTCCGGCGCGGAATTTGTCGGTGGTCGAGGGGCGCTGGCTGAGTCCCGATCCGGCCGGTCTGGCAGCAGTGGATATAACGAACCCGCAATCGCTCAACCGGTACGCTTATGTGCTGGGCAATCCGCTGGGGTTGGTTGATCCGACCGGGCTGGATTCATGCACTAAAGCGAATAACTACTGCGGCCTCGTTGGTCTTACGCATCCTCCGCTCAGAAGCTCTGGCGCTCTGAATTCTGGCTATAGCTCATTTGATTCACTGCTGCTTTCTCTTACGCCCACGGGCTATTTAGACGGCCCCATTTACGGAAACAGCGATCCTACGTTCTACGATTCAGTGAATTACCTTGAGACTATTGGGGCCAGCCTCAATGTTGGTCTACATTTTGCAACGGCGGGCAATCTGCAAATCGACGGTGTTCCACTTAATGCTTGCACGGGGGCCAACAATGCCAGGAACCCGAGTTGGTTTGAGGCGCGTGGCGCGATAGTAGCGGCGTGGGGCCCAGTCGCAACTTATCTCGATGCCAAGAGTGGCTTTCCGCGGGGTGGTGCTCTCGACGCGCAAGCACAAGGTCGAGACGCTCAAGGACAGGGCGGTGGAAGCCGGGCCTACGGAAATTATACCTACGGAGCTTATATGAGTGGTGCAGGGATACCTCTACCAGTAGCTCTTTATGCCGCGAACAAATACGCCGTTAAATCCAAGGCTATCTATGGCGATCTGCCGCGCGATAGCGAATACCCAGGCCTTCCCAAGGATAATGTGATGAACATTATTAATGGATACGTAGCATCTCGCAACAATGCCCTGTGTCACAAGTGATTTCCTTTGAATCGGAGCCGCAGATGACCTCGCTCAATAGTTCCAGCATCATTCGAGGCAATCGGATGCTGGCGCTGCTTGTTCTTGTTGGGTTGTTTATTGCATCCAGCTGTGGAGTTCCAATCGATAGGCCGAGGGTCACTTGGTCTGCAGAAGTTCGATCTCCAGACGGAAATTGGCTCGCAACGGCGAATAGCAGGGAGGGTGGAGGCTTCGGAGGACAATATGATGTTACCCAGGTATACCTGAACTCGACGACGCTAGGCACGCCCATAGAAATACTAGGTTTTTCTCATGAACAGCCTACCATGACACTAAAGATGGAGTGGCTGACGTCAACTCATCTCAACGTCAGCTATGGAGGTCATGCCAATCTCAACTTTCAAGCAATCAAATGCGCTGGTATCGATATCTCCGTGCAGAATCTGTCAGACGGCACAAACGTAAGCATCCCATGACCCCCCTGGCGCAGCCGTTCTGGCGGCGTAGCTCATTTACGGTGACACGATGACAACGGTTCACGTAATTGGCTGGAGACCAGGCTTCAAAACTATCTCATTCATGAAGTTGTTGCGCGAGGGCAGTCAAGCAGAACGGGGCCTTGCGCAAGCCAAGGCCCTGGTTGATGCTCTGCTTGAGGGCAAACCATTCGTCGTCGAGTACCCGAATCGGGAGGAGGCTGAGGCATTTGTGAGGAGCGCTTTCGAGTTCGGGGCTGTGGCAACGATGAGTGCAGAAATCACGGTGCCTTCGGCACCGGCTTCAGAGTGACACGTCACCCCTGTGAAGGGTGATCTTCACGACATGTCTTTCCTGGGGTGTACTTGTTCAAACGTTCGTTTGAAGGAGTTTGTACAAATGCCCGTTTTTGCGCTAAAACAGAAGCAGCTTCAATTGTTTTAAAGCAAAACGCCATGCCCTCCTACATCGCTTACTATCGCGTTTCCACCGACCGTCAGGGCGCGAGCGGTCTCGGCCTTGATGCGCAACGCGCCGCCGTTACCAAACACTTGGGCGGCCAGGTCCGCTTATCGCCGAGTACACCGAAATTGAAAGCGGCAGGCGGCACACCAACAGGCCGCAGCTGTTGGCGGCGCTGGACGAGTGCCGGAAGCGCCGCGCCGTGCTGCTCATCGCCCGTCTGGACCGGCTGGCCCGCAACGTCGCTTTCATCGCCAACCTGATGGAGAGCGGAGCCGACTTCGTGGCGGTGGACATGCCGCAGGCCACACGCTTGACCATTCACATTCTTGCCGCCGTTGCCGAGCATGAACGCGAGATGATTTCCAAGCGGACGAAAGCGGCGCTGGCGGAAGCGAAGCGCCGGGGGACCATCCTCGGCAATCCGCGCCTTGACGCCGCCAGGCCGCTTGCCGTTGCCGCCCATCATGCCAATCGTCCCGCAGCGGAGGTGATCACGCTGATGAACGAATGGCGGGCGCAGGGCAAGACGCTCAGAGCCATTGCCACCGATCTGAACCGTCTCCATATCCGCCCGGCCCGTGGTCGTCAGTGGTACGCCAGCAGCGTGAGCAATCAGCTTACGCCGGAAGCGTAAAGCCAGCAGGTCATCCTAGACCAGATTTCAAGGCTCCTTTGGTGGCGCGCTTATTGGTGGGGGAATTTCCTTCGTGAGTGCTTCTATCCATCACCACACCCAGCAGGTCTGAAATATTCTTGGCATTCTGAAACAGCCGCTCCTTCTCATCCTGCGCAAAGTGGCGTCCCAACCCCTTGCTAAGCATGACCTCAAATTCTCCCGTGGCAAGAATATTGCCATCCATAATGGTGTTACTCACGCTTAGGTCTCTATACCGCAAAAGCGTTTCGCAACACGCGTGGACGAGCGGTTTCATTTTTTCATCCACATCCTGGTACATATCGGCGGCGATAGCCTCATTCAAAACAAAGTCGATGCCGTTGCCGCGCAATTCAAAGCGGAACAAAAAAATAGACACATCATTCCCGGCTATATTTTTCAAAGTCACCCCAGCGTTACATGCGGCTTGTGATGATAATGTTCCTTTATCACACGTATGGAACACGGAAGGCAAGAAATGTTTTTAAACTCTTCTGAAGGCGGGTGGCTACTTGGAATTCCAAGGATGTGATTGAAGAGTACAGTCCTTTAAACGTACCGGTGGAAACATCGCACCGCTTGCAGCCATCCCCGCCGGAAACTCAGTAAACAGAGGTGGCCCAGGTACAGCACCCGATGGAGGAACATCGGTATCCTGCCTAGAACGCAACGTTTTTCCAGTCGATAGACGCACACGAGCCAGGGTGAATGCGTTTAGCCGAACTTCTTCAGGAAGCGATTCCTCTTGGATAAAGGTTTCCCAGGGCTCATCTTGTTTTAGGCGATACGGAAGCGGTCTTTGAGGCGGGTTTATAGGAATTGGGCGCGGGCCTTGAAACCAGACATGGGTAATCTCAACATCTCTCTTTGACAAATTGACTACCTTGACGAAATAACAAGCAACACCGTTGTGCGTCCAAAAGGCGCGATGCACAAGTACGTTCACTTTACGTCGTTGTTTAACCCATTCTGAGGCGGTGTCTGCCCCGAATTGTCCTACCAACGTCAAAACTGGCGTAACCAAGTCCACCATTGCGTTTATCTCCCTTTTTGAATACTACGCAATTTCCCCCTCCACAGCACCGGAGGCTATTGCGGCGCTTCCCTGCCCCCGTGGCCGGGGCAAACAAGCTTGACAGTTTAAAGTGGAATCATATAATTAGCAGATAATTATAATTGATAGAGGTCTTATGCTCGATACCCGTGAAATTCATTCCCTTACCGACTTCCTGCGCAATCACAAAGTCCATGTGGCGCGCCTCAAAGAGACGCAAGCCCCGGAAGTGCTGACGGTAAACGGTAAGGCGGAAGTTGTCGTTCAGGACGCGGCCAGTTATCAATTGATGCTTGACCGGCTGCACCACATGGAAACCATAGCGGCTATTCAGGAGGGTATGGCGAGCGCCGAACGCGGCGAACTCAAGCCCGCCGCTCAGGTTCTTGCAGAGATGCAGGCGAAGTATGGCCTTTCGCCTTCAGTCACGCATGCTTGCCGCAAACTCACGGAAGATCCGATTTAAGTGCAGTGTGACAACTGCATCTGACCGTCAAGTCAAACAGAATCACGATTTTGGTTCAGTAGCCGATTGGGCTATTGCTATAGCGCTGCCATGGATAGTAAGGGTGAAGCCATGACGGATAGTCCATCAATTTTCCTTGGAGCCAATTACGCCACCCTCCAAGCCTGGGCGACACTCTGATAATCGTCCTGACCATTCCTCACCAAGAGGTTCCGGGGACGCAGGGGGAGCCTTATTTCGCTCAAGTCTGCTTTCTATATCGGGTTACGTTTACTGGTGCCGATCACCCTCGGAGTGCTTCCACTCGCCAAGGCAGGCGCGCAGACCACGGTCTACCAAATCGACTGCGCCGGCCCAGGCAGCGGAAGCTGGTCCGCCGATGAGTATTACAGCGGCGGCGGCACAGCTAATTCCAGCAACGCCATCAACACTTCGAATATTTACAATCCCGCTCCGCAAAGCGTTTATCAGTCCCAGCGTTACGGCTACACCACTTACACAATTCCAAACCTGACCCCGGCAGCCCCCTACACCGTCCGTCTGCATTTTGCCGAGAACGTCTACAACACGGTCGGCGCGCGCGAGTTCAACGCCTCCATCAACGGCACGCAAGTGCTCACCAATTTCGACATCATCGCAGCGGCAGGAGGACCGAACATCGCCGTGGTCGAGCAGTTTCCAGCAACCGCAACCAACTCCGGCCAGATTGTGGTTTACATGAGCGCTGGCGCAGTCGACGGGCCCACCATTTCCGGCATTGAAATCTTGACCAACCCGGACCACACCACATTGACTCCGCAAGTGACCGTATTTCAATCCAGCGGGCAATGGGTCAGCGAGAACTTATCCGGCTCACCGACGACAACCGTTCCCGGTTGGCAAGGCACGTCCGCCTTGGGAGATTACGACGGCGACGGCCTGGTGGACGCGGTTGTCGCGGTGAACGGACACTTTCAGGTCACGCTCAGCAGCAATCACTCCAGCTTCACGGAATGGTTCGGCAATCCCGGCGACATTCCCGAACCCGGAGACTACGACGGAGATGGCAAAACAGACTTTTCCATGTTTCGCCCGTCCACCGGGATGTGGTACTACCAGCCCACCAGCACCGGCGGCCCCATTGTTGGTTTCCAGACACAGGCGGCCAGCACCGACATTCCCACCCCTGGCGATTTTGACGGTGACGGCAAGACCGATTACGCCTATTTCCGCCCGTCCAACGCAACCTTCTACGTCAACTACAGCCGCAATCCGGGCACAACAATCGTCATCCCGTTCGGCAATCCAGGAGACGTGCCGGTTGTCGGCGATTATGACGGTGACGGCAAAACGGATTTTGCCGTCTTTCGTCCGTCCACCGGCTATTGGTACTTCCAGCTGAGCACGAACCCATATATCGTGCGCTCCCAGCCCTCGCAAGGGCAAAGCAGCGACATCGCCGTCCCCGGCGATTATGACGGTGATGGCAAGACGGATTTCGCGGTTTGGCGTCCCTCCACGCAGACCTGGTACATCATCCTCAGCAGTAATCTTGGAACGAATATGGTGCTGCAACTGGGTGCCACTTCACCCGTGACAGCCACGCCGGTCAGCCTGCGGCCGTTCGGTCCGTTTCCGGCGGTCAGTCTTTCCAGCCGCCAAACGCCGGGCTCCGCTTACACCATCAGCGGAAACGTCTCGCTCAATGGAGCCAACTTGACAGGAGTGGCCGTGACAGTTACGGGAGGTATCACCCTGCAGATGGCCTCGGACTTGAATGGCAACTACTCTTTCAGCATACCGGCCAATGACAGCATCACGATCACGCCTTCGCTGTCGGGATACACCTTCTCGCCGCCGTATGTCTCCTGGCTGGCAGCGGCGAACGATCCCGTGGGTGAGAATTTCACTGCGGTGTCAAGCGCGGCAGGACCGGTGATTCAGTCCCTGTCGCTAACGCAGGGACCGGCGCAAATGGGATTTATGATCAATGGGTCAGGTTTCGGAACTTCCCAAGGTACCGTGGCGTGGGGCAATACGCCTCTCAATGTCGTGTCATGGAACCCCAACGGGAGTAATCAGATCACTGTCCAGGTCCCGGCAACGGCACCGAATATCACGGACAACGTGACCGTCACCGTGAACGGGCAGCAAAGCAACGGAAAGCCCTTTACGGTCACAAACCCGTTCGGTTGCGGCAATTAACAGGAACCAGAAACATGAAAGCAATGAAACACATAATCGCCGGAGTTCTCACAGCTCTCCTGATGCTATGCTTCCACACGGATTCTGTCGAAGCACAACAGCCAATCTCCATCCAGCACCAATACCTTCACCTGCTGCGCTGGCAGATCCACCTGGACAAAACCGCCGCCGAACACGAAAAGCAGGGCAAATCAGGTGCATGGCTGCGAAACGCAATTCGAAATCAACTGCATTTCACAGACCAGCAATTTGCCCCGATAACACAATCCGCCCAGCGATTGGCCGCCTCTCTAAATGCCATTGATGCCAAGGCGAAGCCTATCCTCGCAGCATATCGCGCCAAGGGCACAGGCAACATCGTCGTTACGGTGGCCGGACAAGCAAGCAATGGAATTTCCTTTATGGTGTCCGACGCCTTCGGCTGCAGCAACTAGAGACGAGCCACGAACATGAACTCAATGAACCATCTGATCAAAGCAATCCTCGCAGCCTTCTTGTTACTTTATACGAGCCCAGCCTTCGCTGCCGCACAACAGTCAATCTCCATCGAGCACCAATATCTCCACCTGCTGCGCTGGCAAAACCACTTGGACAAAGTAGCCGCCGAGCGCGAGAAGCAAGGCAAAGATGGAGCATGGCTGCGAAACGCCCTGCGCAACCAGCTGCATTTCACCGATGCGCAATTTGCTCCCATCAGAGAATCCGCCCAGCGGCTCGATGCCTCATTACAGATCATCGATGCCAAAGCCAAGCCTTTTCTGGACAGCTATCACCAGAAGCACCTCACCACAACGGCATCAGCAGCAGACAGAGCCTCGCTTCATAGCCAACTCGAGCCGATTCGGTCCGAGCGTAAGAATGCTATGACGGCCGAAATCGCGACTTTGAACCAAAACCTCGGGGCGGACGCCGCTGGCAAGCTGCGTCATTTTATAGACCAGCAGTTCTCGAAGTCTGCTAGTGCCCAAGCCCAAGCCAAAACATCGCAAGGAAACCAGCCGTGACCAAATTCCATAAACTGTGTTCGCTTGTCTTGCTGGCAATGGCCCTGCTTTTCCTCTTTTCACAAAGGGCGAATGCTCAAAATAGCGTCTCCAATTACGGCTGCGTTGATGTCCCTGAGTTCGACGTTGGATGTGAGGCGGACTACTTCGTTGCTGAGAGCGTTAACGGGAATGAGATTGACACGTATGCGGAAGCCGAGACCGATTATGAAGATGTTACGGTGACGGTGAGAGGCGATATCTATATTAACGGTGTGCTTGCCAACAGTCAGTTTGGTGCCAACGGCGAAGAATCCGAGGCCTATCCTGAGGTTTCCCTGACGAGCGTTCCGGGCACTTATACGGGTGTGGTGGACGCAACGGCTTGCGCGATTGCAATCCTTGATCCAGGCAGCGACTGTGGCGATGACGGCACTTCCGTAACCATTTCCGCTACGCTCCCCAATATCAGCAGCATAAACCCACCCACAATTATGATCGGCTCTTCGGGAACCATTACCGTCAGCGGAACCAACTTCCTCGACCAGTTTGGCAATCAGCCGTTGCCCGTGAGCAATGCTGGCGTCAGCTTGACTGTTTCATCCATCTCTAACGGCCAGGCAGTGTTCAACTACTCTGTCCCGGCCACCGCCATCGCTGGCCAAAGCAGCTTGTTTTTTGAAGGACTCTTTGGAGACGGTGCCGGGCAGACACTAACGATCATCGACCCCAGCCCTACCATTACAGGCGTCAATCCGCCCGCTTGGCCTTCTGGGACCACCACCAGCGTCACCATTACGGGCAGGGGATTTGGGACGAGCCCTTCGGTTACCATTGCGGGGCCAGGCGTTACCGGAACGTCCATAACATATGTGAGCGACACCCAAATCGTAGCTAATGTTACCGTTGCGGCGTTAGTGGCCGCTCAGACCGCGACGATTCAACTGCAGTCCAACGGCTATACAGGCAGCGGATTCCTGGGAAGTCCTGGTCAACCGCAAAAATCTGCTGTGTCTGTCCCCCTTAGCCCCGTCCATGCCGTGCCCGAAGTTCTGTTTTTTGGAAACCCAATTACTGGACCGCTTACCGTATTTGCAGGGCAGAAAATGTCACTTAGCGTTCAGCAGCCAGCAAGCTCGTTGACCGTAGTTAACGGCATTTTTTCAAGCATCAGTTTCTCCCAGCCCAACATACCCGTGGCAATTAACGGCTGGACTCCAGGAATCGCTCCAACATACACAACGAACGTAAGCGCGACTCCAGCCAGCACAAGCACAAACCCCTTTACGTTCTACTGGATATCTGGCGGCACGTTCACGGTCGATTACCAATGGACAGTACAGGACCTCGTGCTGGGCCAAACGTCTGGTTCGACAGCCGTAACATTTAACGTCGCTGCGCCGACGGTGCCTGGTGTGGTCGTTAACCCAATTCCCGCAAACCCAGGGGTGTCTGCAGCCCCTGGGGTCACAAACGTGATCCCGGTTATCGCCACGAGTGTCGCACTAGGCACGATTACAGGAATAGGCGGAATTCCAACGCTGCAGCTTACAGGTGTTTCCTACAATCAAAAAGTGTTTGGAGTTGTATTCCAGCCGTTACTGAACCGGCCTGGCGGAGACGACGGACAAGTTTCTTGGGTGCAGTTGATCCAGAGGTACGTAGTCAGGTACCGTGGGCCAACCGCGAACGTGGGACCAACGGGGACAAAAACTTGTACTCAAACGACATCTAAAGCGCTCGACAACAAGTACCCATACCAAGGGGTTGACGAGTATGGCGTGGCTCTCGATTCCCCAGGCGTTCAGGCGACCACAACCACCGGGACCTTCAAGTACAGTGAAGTGTCGATAGACTTCTCGGCGACCATGTATCTGCTCTGGTCGCCTACGTCGTCGGACTTTTGCGACCACACTCTTGCTACGGATTGCACCGTGCCGCTGCCGCAAGGGTATGTCACATGGAACGCGAAAGGGGATGCGGTAAATACCCTTCTTGATGATTCGACGAATTACACGACATGGATAGCCGATTCAGCTCTGTGTGTGAATGCAGGCCCTTATAACCCATTCACCGCCGATACAACGTATCCAACATGGACGGCTGTTTTCACTAACGGGCCAAACCAGAATTGCAGTACACCCTAAGTGCTCATACCCAACTTAAGCTGGAGGTTATTTTTATGATCAAGTTTGTTCCTCTTTTGCTGAGCCGCATTCCGGTTTTCCTCGTTTCCGCTCTATGTGTCATCGCACAGACTCCTGCTGATAATCAACAGCTGTCGGTCAAGATCAGTACGACTGCAAGTTCCTTCCCAGCGGGCGCGAAAATCGAAGTGCATTTGGACGTAAGCAATCACTCCGACCATAAAATCGTGATTCCCACTGGATCAGAGACGCCCGAGCATTGGGGCTTCGACTTCTCCGTAACGCGATCAGACGCGTCTATGATCGTGCCCGTGCAGATGACATCGTATCTCAGGGCGGCGATGGGACCGCGGGCCCCCAAGGGGAGCCTCAACGAGGCCGACGAACTTTTCGGCTGGGTCTCAAGCGCGGGAGAGGAAACGCCGATAGCCGCGGGAAGTACGGCTCGCTTCTCGGTGGTCCTGAACAATCTGTACGTCATGACGACGCCGGGCGTTTATACGATCTCCGTGAGAAAGGCAGCGCTCATTCCAGATGAACCGCCGTCCGCCGAATCCAACGCACTTACAATTACCGTGACGGACCCGCCGCCGCCGGCAATCTCGCTAACGCTTAGCGCAAACGGCCAGGCCTTCGGAGCGGATTCAGATATTGATGCGGATATCATCGTCACAAACATTTCGGAAGCGCCAATCAGCCTCCCGTTCGATCCAAGCCATCCGTCAGCGGTGTTAAATGGGTACAAACTAACCGCCCTTAGGACAGACGCACAAAGTAATTCCCCCGCCCGTTCCAAATTTTATTACGGATGGAGAGGCTTCGATTACAAGTACGCTAATCAAGTTACAGTTCAACCAAACGAAACACTTCATTATCCGGCCCGGATCAATGACCTGATTGATATGAGCGTCGCAGGCTCATACACTGTCCAGGCCCAAAAAGTGGATCCGGTGACGCATCTGACCGTCAAGTCAAACTCAATCACGATTTTGGTCCATTAGCCGATCGCGCCACTGCTATAGCTCTGTGATGGATAGTAAGGGGAAGCCATGACGGATAGTCCATCAATTGTTCCTTGAGCCAATTACGTCAGCGCACCGGCACAAACCGTAAGCCGCGGCGGATGCCTGTATTTTTCCGGCTACGAATCCGGCTGCCCAGTGGAAGTCACGCTCACCGCCACCACCGACGGCACCGATATCGACGCCTTCGTGGACGCCAGTTCCGTGAGTTTTCGGCAACCGTGTGTAAAAGCAGGGAATCAGGATTTATTTTGGGCTAATATTCGGTGTACGGAGGTTCTGCCGATGTTCAGCCGCCGTGCGATTTCGGATTTGCTGATTCCCTGGCGGAACAGTTTACGGACTTCGGCGGCTTTGACGGCCGCTGTGGCGGGTCGGCCGAGGCGTGTGCCGCTTTGCCGGGCATGGTCCAGTCCGGCGCGGACGCGGTCGCGAAGGATGTCGCGTTCGAAGGCAGCAAACACCGAGAGCATGCCGGCCATCGCTCTGCCAGTGGATGTGGTCAGATCGAGTGCCTCGCTGATTGACACAAAGCCAACGTTGAGATCAGTCAGTTCTTGGAGCGTGGCCACCAGGTCGAGTAACGAACGTCCCCACCGATCCAGCCGCCAGACCAGCACGACATCAATCGCGCGCCGCCGCGCGGCATCGATGAGTTGTTGGCGCTGCTCGCGCGCCTTGGCACCAGACCCAACTTCTTTGACCTGCATGGCGACAGTCCAGCCACGGTTCTTCGGCGCTCACCAGAAGTTACCCACCTCTGCTCACCAAAACTGACCCACCCGTCCTGAACTGACCCGCCCCCCAACCTCTCCCGGAGCAGTGATGACCATAAAAGCTCACCATGCCAGAGGCCCGGAAGAGACCGTGTTCGATATGCCGCCGGTGGTTTCGGCCGGACCCGCGAGTGGGAGACCGGCAGCACGCCTGCTCTAAGCCCGTTAACCCCCAAACACAACAACCCAAGGCACGCCTCCGGCGTGGATGATATTGCCCTGGCTTGCGCCTGTCTCCGGCAAAGACGCGCCTTACGGCGCGGATGATGAACCGTGATCAGAGCACGTTCTCAATCCTGTTCTGAGGGTGGGTAACTTCTGGCGAGCACAAGTGGGTAAGTTTTCGTGAGCGCTGAAGCACGGTTCGTTGCGTAGTCGCGCATAGCGCGCATCTGCATGGGAAAAGTCTGCTGATCGAGTGTGGAGACACGCGCATACAGCGCCGCCCGCAACATTTTTGCTGGTTTACGTGGGTGGCCGAAAACGTCCTTTGTTTTTGCCTTGCCGGAAGCGCGTTTTACGGGCATTTTGCGGTCGTGGATGATGGTGGCCGAAGGCTATCCTTTTCGGCTACCAGGTCTTCCACAAGTTTTTGCTTAGAACCAGACGGTGAGCTGCTTTCCGTTGGTGATTCTCTTCATTAAGTTAGAGTAAGGGCTTGCACAATTGTGGCCGCTATCGAAGCTGTTTGTGAGAGAAAAGACCTGGCGTGTGATGGGGAGCATGCATGAGCGACCTTGAATTGGCACACTTTTCGTCGGCAGAAGTCTTGGCCGACATTAGGAGGCTGATCGCTGAAGCGCGCCGCCAAACGGCGGTCGCGGTAAACGCTGGGCTTACCCTTCTCTATTGGCGTGTTGGCAAGCGTATCCATCTGGAAGTGCTGCGCAGCGAGCGGGCCGCTTACGGCGAACAAATTGTCGTGACGCTGTCACGACAATTGCTAACGGAGTATGGCCGGGGCTTTTCAGAAAAGAACCTGCGCCGGATGGTTCAGTTCGCCGAGTCGTTCCCCGAAGAGGAGATTGTCGCGGCACTGTCACGACAATTGAGCTGGTCTCACTTCAGTGCCCTTTTGCCT
>Ga0116226_10004422_pt1 | contig 12460 bp, 11 predicted proteins | sample S1TSphfallax_FD_89692 | JGI IMG/M metagenome (GOLD analysis project Ga0116226, IMG submission 89692) | Host-associated microbial communities from peat moss isolated from Minnesota, USA - S1T2_Fa - Sphagnum fallax MG | ecosystem: Host-associated > Plants > Peat moss > Unclassified | place: USA... | reverse complement strand
GCGTTTGCATCTTCGCGACGACTGGTCACGAACCCCGTCAGGCCCGGAAGGGAGCAGCGGTAGCGACTTTAAGTCGGGCGCCGAAGTCCTGCTGGCGCGGGCCGCCTCCTAAACCTCACGCGCACGGGTGGTTCCCAGCTAAACTTGAGCGTATGAGCTACGTCGTTTTGGCGCGCAAATGGCGCCCGAAAAAATTCGCGGAAATGGTCGGCCAGGAGCATGTGCTCCGTGCGCTCGGGTTCGCGCTCGACAGCGGCAAGGTCCATCACGCGTTCTTGTTCACGGGCACGCGCGGGGTCGGCAAAACCACGGTTGCCCGCATCCTCGCCAAGTCCCTCAATTGCGAGACCGGCGTCAGCTCGAACCCCTGCGGTGTCTGCGCCGCCTGCCGCGAAATCGACGAGGGCCGTTTCGTGGACCTCATCGAGGTCGATGCTGCCTCGCGCACGAAGGTCGATGATACGCGGGAACTGCTCGACAACGTGCAGTACGCTCCGACCCGCGGCCGCTACAAGGTGTACCTCATCGACGAAGTGCACATGCTCTCGAGCCACTCGTTCAATGCCTTGCTGAAGACGCTCGAAGAGCCGCCCCCGCACGTCAAATTTTTGCTGGCGACGACGGATCCGCAAAAATTGCCGGTCACGGTCTTGTCCCGTTGTCTGCAGTTCAGTCTCAAGCGGCTGTCGGCCAACTTGATCGGCGAGCGGCTGAGATTCATTGCCGCGGCCGAGCAGCTCGAATTTGAACCCGCCGCGCTCGCGCTCGTGGCGCGCGCCGCCGAAGGCAGCATGCGCGACGGGCTGAGCCTGCTCGATCAGCTGATCGCCTTCGGTGGAGGAGCGCTCAGCGAGGCGAACGCTCGCTCGATGCTCGGTACGATCGATCGGGGGCACGTCGGACGCATCGTCGCGGCGCTGTCCCGCGCGGATGGAGCCGGCCTGCTTGCCGAGGTCGCGGAACTCGATCGCGATGCGCCGGATTACGACCGTGCCTTGATCGAATTGGCGGCAATCCTGCAGCGCATCGCGATAGTCCAGGTCGTTCCCGACGCGGCGTCCCAGGACGAGGAATTCGCCGGCGACGAATTGCGCAGTCTCGCCGCGGCGCTGCGTCCCGAGGATGTACAGCTCTACTATCAGATCGCGCTCGGCGGCCGGCGCGATCTCGTGATGGCGCCGGAGCCTCGCGCAGGGTTCGAGATGACACTGTTGCGCATGCTCGCATTCCGGCCCGAGAGCGAATCCGCGCGCGGCACCGGCCAGACCACCCGGCCCGCGGTCGCGGTAGGCACGCGTGGCGCTGCATCGGCCGCCTCGGCGCCCGGCGGAGCGCCGTCGGCCCCGGCAGCCGCCGTCGAGGCGCCGCGGGTCGCCCCGGTCGCGCCGCAGGGCGCCCCGCTCGCGATCGTCGATGTGGAACACTGGCCTGCGGTCGTCGAGGGGGCGCAATTGACCGGCATGACGCGTCAGTTCGCGCTCAACTGCGTGCCGGGCGGATTCGAGCACGGACTGCTCAGCTTGCGTCTGGATGCCGCCGCCGCCGATAGACGCACCAAGGCGATCGAGGACAAACTCATCCAGGCCTTGTCCAAGTATTTCGGCCGCGACATTCGCCTGTCGATCGAAGTCGCCGCCGCGGAGCTGGCAACACCGGCGCGCCAACGGGTGCTCGCCGACCAGGATCGCGTGAGCCTGGCTGCGGCCGCGTTCGACGAGGATCCCGCGGTGCGCGGATTGCGTGAGCGCTTTGGCGCGGAGGTGGACGGCAGCTCGGTAAAACCCCTTAACCAGGAGAGTGGGACATGATGAAGGGCGGAATCGGAAATCTGATGCGCCAAGCGCAGCAAATGCAGGAGACGATGCAAAAGGCTCAAGCGGAGCTTGCCGACCTCGAGGTCACCGGCGAGGCCGGCGGCGGCATGGTAAAGCTCGTGATCAACGGCAAGCACGAAGCCAAGAGCTGCACGATCGAACCGAAGCTGCTCGCCGAGGATGCGGGCCTGCTCGAGGATCTCGTGGTCGCCGCGGTCAACGACGCGGCGCGCAAACTCGCGGCGCGCACCCAGGAAAAGTACTCGGGCTTGATGTCCGGTCTCAACCTTCCCCCCGGCATGAAGCTGCCGTTTTGAAGTATACGCCCGCGCTCGCACGGTTGATCGAGGCGCTGCGCTGCCTGCCGGGTGTGGGACCGAAATCGGCCCAGCGCATGGCCTTTCACCTGCTCGAGCGCGACCGTCAGGGCGGCCGTTTGCTCAGCCAGACGCTGACCGACGCCCTCGCAAACGTCGGCCATTGCAAGCGCTGCCGCATGTTGTCGGAGACCGATTTGTGCCCCATTTGCGCCTCCACGCAACGCAACCTGGCGCAATTGTGCGTGGTCGAGTCACCCGCCGATGTCGTTGCGATCGAACAATCGGGTGGATTTCGCGGCCGTTATTTTGTCCTCATGGGGCATCTTTCTCCGCTCGACGGCGTCGGTCCGCGGGAACTAGGCCTCGACGAGTTCGAACAGCTGCTCGCCGGGGGCGAGGTGGCTGAAGTGATCCTGGCGACGAATCCGACCGTCGAAGGGGAGGCTACGGCCCACTACCTTGGCGAGATGGCGCTGCGCCTCGGGATCAAAGCCTCACGTATTGCGCACGGTGTTCCCGTGGGCGGAGAACTCGAATACGTCGATGGCGGCACGCTGGCGCATGCGCTTGCGGGCCGCACCTCGGTGTCCTAGGCCAGATCCTCGTAAAGACGCGCAAGGCGGCGATAACTCTCATAGCGTCGCGCCGCAATCCGTTGTGCAGCGACGCCGGCGCGCACCGCACAGCCCGGCTCGTCGAAATGCCGGCAATCGTTGAATTTACAGTCGACGCTGACTGCGTGGATTTCGACGAACCCGCGTTCCGCGGCGCGCACGAGGTGTGCGGGCGGCGCGAAATCCCGGACGCCGGGCGCATCGATGATTGCAGCATCCGCGCCCAGCCGGTACCAGCGCGCCGTCGTCGTCGTGTGCCGCCCTTCCGCATCGCGCGTCAGTTCCGCGGTTTGCGCTGCCGCTTCGGGAACCAGAGCGTTGACCAGCGAGGACTTGCCGACGCCGGACTGACCCACGAACAAGGTCACGCTGCTCGCCAGATACGCGAGCAACTGGGGGATGCCGATGCCGCCGCGACAGCCCGTCTCGAGGCACTCGAGTCCGAGCGAGCGGTAGACGGCGAGCGACGCCGCGAGCGACGCGAGACCCACATCCTGTTTGTTGACGATCAACAGGGCGTCGATGTCCTTGTGCCGCGCGCCGGCCCAGTAGCGATCGACCAGGAACCAGTCCGGTGACGGCTCGGGGGCGATGACGATCGCGAGCCGGTCGATGTTGGCTGCGACAGGCTCGGCGCGCCCGCGCGCATCGATCCGCTCGACGACATTGAGCCGCGGTTCGACCGATTCGACCGAGGGACCATCGGCGCCGGTGGCGTGCTGCCAGCCGATCCGGTCGCCACACACGAGCCGCAGTTTCCGGCCGACGAGTCCGCAGCGCAGGGTCAGGTCGCCGGATTGGACCAAGGCGCCGCGGCCATAGCTCGCCAGCACGACGCCGGTGCCCTGTGTTTGCGGGGTACCCGGCTCTGTTACCATCGATCTTTCTCAGGCATGCAACGAACACCGTAGGTCATCGTGAAATCCGCAGAACATCTGATCTGGATCGATCTGGAGATGACCGGCTTGAAGCCGGATACCGATTTCATCATCGAAATCGCCACGATCGTAACCGACAAACACCTCGAGGTGCTGGCCGAAGGGCCGGTGATCGCCGTCCACCAATCCGACGCGGTGCTTGCGACCATGGACGACTGGAACCAGAGACAGCACGGCGGTTCCGGCCTGGCAGCGCGCGTGAAGGCGAGTCGGATCGATACGGCGCAGGCGGAACTGCAGACCCTGGAGTTCCTCCGCCTCTGGGTCGAACCGGGCCGGTCGCCGATGTGCGGCAACAGCATCTGCCAGGACCGACGTTTCCTCGCGCGGCTGATGCCCGCGCTCGAGCGGTACTTCCACTATCGCAACCTCGACGTGAGCACGCTCAAGGAACTGGCGCAGCGCTGGGCTCCGCACGTCTCCGAGGCGTTTCAGAAGAGCGCCACCCATCTCGCGCTCGACGACGTGCGCGAGTCGATTCGTGAACTCGTCTACTACCGGGAACGGCTACTGCGGCCGTTTCCCCGCTAGGAACATCCAGGTCTCGACGACCGTATCCGGGTTCAGCGACAGGCTGTCGATGCCCTGATCGAGGAGCCAGAGCGCGAGTTCGGGGTGATCGGAAGGTCCCTGGCCGCAGATTCCGATGTACTTGTTTTGCGCCTTGCAGGCCTTGATCGCGAGCGACATCAAGATTTTCACCGCCTCGTCACGCTCGTCGAAGAGTTTCGCAACCACGGCGGAATCCCGATCGAGTCCGAGCGCGAGCTGCGTCATGTCGTTCGAACCGATCGACATGCCGTCGAAATATTCCAGATAGCGGTCCGCGAGCACGGCATTCGTGGGCAGTTCGCACATCATGATGTGTTTCAGTCCATTGTCGCCGCGGCGCAGGCCGTTCTCGGCGAGCAAACCGGTGACGATTTTCGCCTCGGTCAGCGTGCGCACGAAGGGGACCATGACCTGCACGTTCGTGAGACCCATTTCGTCGCGCACACGTTTGAGGGCACGGCACTCGAGCTCGAAGCAGGGCCGGAACGTCGGGTCGATGTAGCGCGAGGCGCCCCTGAATCCGAGCATCGGATTCTCTTCGTGCGGCTCGTAGCCCTTGCCGCCGATCAGGTTCGCGTACTCGTTGGACTTGAAGTCCGAAAGCCGCACGATCACCGGCTCGGGCGCGAACGCCGCGGCGATCTGCGCGATGCCCTCGACGAGTTTGTCCACGTAGAACGAAACGGGATCCGCGTAACCCGCGATCTGTTTGGTGATCGCGTCCTTGAGTTCGGCGCTCTGCTTGTCGAATTCCAGCAGCGCCCGCGGGTGGACGCCGATCATCCGGTTGATGATGAATTCCAGCCGCGCGAGACCCACGCCGCGGTTCGGGATGCCCGCAAAATCGAAGGCGCGATCCGGATTGCCGACGTTCATCATGATCTTCACGGGAATGTCCGGGAGCGCATCCATTTCGATGTTGCGCTGCTCGAACTCGAGCATGCCGTCGTACACGTAGCCGGTGTCGCCTTCGGCGCAGGACACGGTGACCGGCTGGTCCTCGCGGATCTCGTTCGTCGCCGTGCCGCAGCCGACGACGGCGGGAATGCCGAGTTCGCGGGCGATGATCGCGGCATGACAAGTTCGCCCGCCGCGGTTCGTCACGATCGCGGCGGCGCGCTTCATGACCGGTTCCCAGTCCGGATCCGTCATGTCCGCGACGAGCACGTCGCCCGCGCGGACCCTGCCCATGTCCCGGACGTCCTTGATCACGCGCGCATGGCCCGCCCCGATGCGCTGTCCGATGCTGCGGCCGCTGATCAGCAGCTGGGAACGGCTCTTGAGTGTGTAGCGCTGGATGACGCGGCCGGCGCGGCTCTGCACGGTCTCCGGCCGCGCCTGCAGAATGTAGATCTTGCCGGTGTCTCCATCCTTGCCCCATTCGATGTCCATCGGCGTGCCGTAGTGCTGCTCGATGATCAGTGCCTGTTTGGCGAGACTCTCGATGTCTGCCGGCTCGAGTGAGAACCGCAGCCGGTCGCGGGCCGCAACGTCGACCGTGCGTACCCTATCGGGCGAGCCGGGCTCCGCGTAGATCATCTTGATGGCCTTGCCGCCGAGGTTGCGTCGCAGGACCGCGGGCCTGCCCGCGCGCAGCGCCGGCTTGTAGACATAGAACTCGTCCGGATTCACGGCTCCCTGCACCACGGTCTCGCCGAGTCCGTAGGCGGAGGTGATGAAGACCACGTCGCGAAAACCCGAGTCCGTATCGAGGGTGAACATCACGCCCGCGCTTCCGAGGTCGCTGCGAACCATGTGTTGCACGCCGACCGACAGGGCAACGGCGGAATGATCGAACCGGTTGTGCACGCGGTACGCGATTGCCCGGTCGTTGAACAGGGAGGCATACACCTCGTGCACGCAGCGCAAGAGATGTTCCTCGCCCCGTACGTTCAGGAACGTTTCCTGCTGACCCGCGAACGAAGCCTCGGGCAAGTCCTCCGCTGTCGCGGAGGAGCGGACCGCCACGGCGAACTGCGGGACTTCGCCCATCTGGCGCCAGGCCTCCACAAGTTCCCGCTGCAGTCGTTCGGGAAACGGCGTCGCGAGCATCCAGCCGCGAATCTCCGCGCCGACCGACGTGAGTCGCGCGATGTCGTCGACGTCGAGCTCGGCGAGGATCTTGCGGATGCGTTCGTCCAGGCCGCCCTGGGCGAGAAAATCGCGGTAGGCATGCGCGGTCGTCGCGAAACCGCCGGGCACGGAGACACCGAGTTGGGCGAGCCCGGAGATCATCTCGCCGATCGAGGCGTTCTTGCCGCCGACCAGTTCGACGTCGGTATTCTTCAAAGTCTCAAACGGGAGTATGTAGGGTTTCATGAACTATTCTGGTTACGAAGGAATTCTTGTTTGGATGGGTGTTAAATGAAACACTGACACGCTTCCGGGCCTATTCCCGCAGCGAGGTATCAGGTGATCAAGCGAACGGTATTCTTCGTCTCCGACCAGACCGGTGTCACTGCGGAAACGATGGGCCACAGTCTCATGACGCAATTCGACGGCATCGATTTTCGTCAGGTGACTGTGCCATTTATCTCCACCGTTGACAAGGCAAACGAAGCGGTCCGCAAGATCGATCTCGTCGCCGTGCAGGAAGGCGTGCGGCCGATCATCTTCAGCACGCTCGTGCAGGAAGATGTCAGAAACGTGGTCCGGGCGAGCAAGGGGTTTTTTCTCGATTTCTTCGACCCGTTCCTTGCGCCGCTCGAACTGGAACTGCAGACCCAGTCGCATCCCATCGCGGGGCGCGCGCATCGCATGGCCGACACCCATGCCTACGCGATGCGTATCGATGCGACCAATTTCGCCCTGGCGAACGACGACGGCTCGGTCGTCCGCGATTACGATCGGGCCGATGTCATACTGATCGGCGTGTCCCGGTCGGGCAAGACTCCGACCTGCCTGTACCTCGCGATGCAATACGGCATTTTCGCCGCGAATTATCCCCTGACGGACGAGGATCTCGAGTCGCGCAAGCTGCCGCGGGCCCTGGAGCCGTATACGCGTAAACTGTTCGGCCTCACGATCAAGGCGGAACGCCTGCAACAAATCCGCAACGAGCGCAGACCGGACAGCCGCTACGCGTCGGCTCAACAGGTCGCATTCGAGGTTCGGGCGGCCGAATCCTTGTTCGAGCGAAACGGACTTCCGTTTCTAGACGCGACCGAATGTTCGATCGAGGAAATGTCCAGTCGCATCCTGGACCGCACCGGAGTCGAACGACGTTTGCGACCCTGAAATACTCGGTGTGCGTGGTATAGTCGGACGCATGATAGCGGACCAGTTGTGCGTTAGTTCATGGCGGGCCCAGGCCGGCAGTTTCGTCAGTCTCATGACGCTGTACGAATCCAATTTCGTTCGTCTCGGGTGGCTGCTGGCCGATTTACGCGATGTGGGCAGACCGGCCGTCTCGAGCGTCCCGACGGACTGTGATCTGCATCTGACTCCGGTGGAGTCCAGCCGCTACACGAGCGTGTTCCGGCTCACGTATCAATTCGATCTCGACGGCGAGACGATCCGGGATCCCGACCTCGAAGTGTGTGTCTATCACGACGCGAGACTTGCTGAAGTTCGCAGTTTCCGTGGCATCCAGCGACATCCCCATCTCGCCAGGCTCCAATCGGGGCTCAAGCGTGAACTGGATCAGCGCTGGGCGAGAAACATGATGTTAAATAAATGGCTGGAATACTGCGCTGAGAGAGGACATCGCTTCTGAAGGGGCAGGATGCCGCCTGATGTCCGACGCGCTCGTTTTTTTTGCCGCGGGGCGGGACATTGATCGATAAGCTCAGCTTTTTGAAGGTCGGACTGGACGGAGGCTCCGCGAACGCGGAGGAAGAGCGCCTCATGCAGCTCTTCCAGAACCGTGCCGGCCTGAAAAAGGCCTATGCCGACCTCAAGGACGAATTCCACCTGCTGCGCGATCGCCTCAAGCAGCAGGAGGGCGCTACGATCCGCATCCAGGAGCAACTCGAGGCGCTGGGCGAGTTGCTGGCCGATCCTTCGACCGGATACGGCGCACTCGTGTTTTATCAGCTACGCGCCTTGTGGAAGATCTGCCACCAGCGGATTGCCGCTTTTGCGACGGAGCTGACCACTCAGCAGGAGGCCCGCGAAACCGCCAAACATGCCGAGGAATGTGAAGCGGCACGCAACGTTCGGCGCTCCGCGGCGGACGAGCGCTTGGCGGCGGCGGCGGCCGAGGCAGACGCCAAGCGCGCCCATCAAACCGCCATCGAGGCCGAGCTCGTGCGTCTGAACGCCGTTTGGCATTACTTCCGCCGGCGCGCGCTGCAGAAGACGCTCGCGGCCGCGCGCGAGGAGGTTGTCACCGCCGAAGCCGTCGTGGGCCATTTGCACGCGGAGCGTCGCGCAATCGACACCGAGGCCTTGCCGCCGTTTCCAGGCATTTCACTGAACGCGCGGCGTAACATCAATCTCGCGATCATCGGGTATGCCGAAATCGTCTGCGAACATGTCGACGCCTTCGGTCTGACGGTGCGCACCAAGGAAGCGATGGCCCGGCGTGTCCAGGAAATGAACTTCGGGGGACGCGGCGATTGCGAGGGCTATATGCAACGTGTTCAGAAGGCGATCGCCGCCGTCGTCAATCAGCGGCAGGTCAACAGTGCCGTGAGGGCCAAGCTCGAGCGCCTACGGGCCAACTGCGAATATCGCAACTCAGCCGATACCGTTCCCACCGCCGACTCCCTCGCTTATACGCCGTCGGGACCCGCGCGGGCGACGCGAACCGTGGCTTCCCCCTGGAACGTCCTGGCCGAGGATTACTGGGATCTCTATACGCTGCTGTTGCGTTGACCCGCAAGCGCGTGTCGATCTCCAGAAGAGGTCGCGCCGCGCACCGACGCTCAATGAGCGTCGATGCGTTTAGCCTGGGTCGGAATGACGGCCGCGGCATGCGTAGATAGCGCTCCGTAATCCGCCGCGATCTGCGAGGCCTCGTCGAGGATGATGCCGGCGGCCGAATCGTCCTTCAGATCCTCGAGCGAATTGAGGGGCGGCTCGTTCCGGGCCGCCCGCAACGCGTTTTCGCGCGCCAGCCGATCCTTGTCCTGGCGCTCGTGCTCGGCTTCGCGGACCTTGATGGACAGTGAAACGGTCTTCTGGGCGCGAATCGCATCCAAGGCCGCGATGTCTTCCTTGAGGTAGAGGAAGTCCGGGCTGCCCTTAGTGCGCTCGTCATGCAGCTTTTGCAGCGTCGCGGTAACCGGCTTCAGATCCCCTTCGACCTTGAACTCCGCCGGATTGATGTGATCCCAGGGCAACGCGCGATCGCGGTTGCTCTCGCCGACCTCGTTCGCATCGATCAAAGAGGGCAGCGAGATGTCCGGGGTCACGCCGCGATCCTGCGTGCTCTCGCCGGTAATGCGGTAGTACTTGCCGATGGTCACGTTCAGCTGGCCGAGTTCCGGTTTGCGGCCGAAAATCGTGTAGTTGAGCGGATGGGCATTTTGCACCGTGCCCTTTCCGTAGGTTTGCTGGCCGATGATCAGCCCGCGCCCGTAATCCTGGATGGCGCCCGCAAAAATCTCGGAAGCAGAGGCGCTGAAACGGTCGACCAACACGATCAGCGGGCCGGAGTAGAAAATCGACGGCTCAGGATCGTCGTCGACCTCGATCCGCCCCGTCGTGTCGCGCAGCTGCACGACCGGTCCACGGTCGATGAACAGTCCGGTCAAGGATTCCGCCTCGGGCAGGTAGCCGCCGCCGTTCGCGCGCAGATCCATGATGAGAACCTCGGCGCCGTCCTTGCGCAACTCGTCGATCAGGCGTTGGACGTCGCGCGTGGTGCTGCGAAAGTCCTTGGCCCCGGCGCGGCTGGCATCGTAGTCCTGGTAGAAGCTAGGCACCGTGATGATGCCGACCTTGATATCACGACCGTTGCGCTGGATCACACGCAGGGCCTTGTGCGAAGCCTGCGCCTCGAGGGAGACCTTGTTCCGCGTGAATTCGATGATCTTCGGAATCGATCCCGGCGCCGCGCCGGCGGGCAGAACCTGCAGCCGCACGGTGGTGCCGCCGGGCCCGCGGATTTTTTGCACCACGTCGTCGAGCCGCCAGCCGATCACGTCGACGAGCTCGCCGGTCTTTCCCTCGCCGACCGCGGTGATGCGATCGTTGGCCGCGAGCTTGCCGCTCACGGCCGCCGGGCCGCCCGCGATCACGTCGACGACGGTCACGTAGTCGTCGGTCAGATTGAGAGATGCGCCGATGCCTTCGTAGCTCAGGCTCATCTGGATGTTGTATTCCTCGGAGTTCCTCGGCGAGAAATAATTCGAGTGCGGATCGAGCGAAAGCACGTAGGCATTCATGAACGTCTCGAAGACGTCCTCGGGCTTGCTTTGATCCATGCGCTTCTCGACGTGCTCGTAGCGCTTGCGCAGAATGTCGGTTATTTCCGGCCATTGCTTGCCCGCGATCACGAGCGAGAGCGCGTCGTTCTTGACGCGCTTGCGCCAGAGCTCGTTCATCTCCGCGGCGTTTGCCGGCCAGGGATCCTTCTCGCGGTCGAAATTGAACGACTCGTCGACGTCGAAGTCGGGCTTTTTCGCCAGCAGTTCGATCGCGTAGTTCATGCGCTCCCGGTTGCGCTGCTGAAAGCGGCGAAACATCACGAACGCCGGCTCCATGTCGCCGGCCTTGATCGCATCGTCGAGCTCGTAACGATATTTCTCGAATTCGGCGATGTCGCTCGCGTAGAAATAACTGCGTCCGACGTCGAGGGCATCCAGATAGCGGTCGAGGATCAGACTCGACAGCCGGTCGTCGAGCGGAGCGCGCCGGTAGTGTTCGCGCGCGACGATGTCGGCGACGCGTCGAGCGACGTAGTCTTCCTGTTCGGTCGGCGCCAGGGTCCCTGCCGCAGGGGTCGCAGTCGGCGCCGTCATCGCGGCGCCCAGCAGGGCCGCCAGTCCCATGGCGCTCGCACAGACGGCTAATCCCGTTATCCAGCGCGAGCGCTTGGCCAGAGGCCTCTTAGGTATCACCGTACGCGATCTCCTGTAAACTGTTGATTCATTACTGTCCAAGGCTAGACATACCGTGTCTACGTCGCAAGTGTATATGAGCTTCCGGTTATGCGTCCGTTCACGGTTTTGATCGGGATTCTGCTAGGTTCCGCCGCCTCGATCACGTTCGGACTCGCGGCGGTGGCAATCGTGTTCGCGATCATCACCTGGCTCCATCCGGAATCGGCGCCCGACCTCGCCGTGGAACAACCGCGATTGAAAGTAAATCTACTCGTCTTTGCCATTTTGACCGCAACGAGCGCCGGGAGTTTCGTCGGTCAGTTACGGTCCCGGAAGTGGCGAGTCTGGGCCCATTTGGTGACCGCCGCCTGCCTGAGTGGCGTGTTCGTCTATTTTTGGCCGCGCGGAGCATGAGCGCTGGAGATGCGAGGATGAGCAAGTCTGTGATCGCCCGAGGTGCCTGGATCATCGTTTGTGCGTGCACCGGCTTATTGGCCGCCTGCGCGACGCACCTGCGCGGTCCGCCGCCGACGACCGACATCGACGAGGACCGCTACCGTGAGGATGTCCGCATCCTGGCATCCGCCGACTTCCAGGGTCGTCGGCCGGGTACGCTCGGCGAGGACAAGACGACCGCGTTCTTGCTGGCCCAATTTCGCAAAATCGGCTTGAAACCGGCCAACGGCGACAGCTACTTGCAGCAGGTGCCCGTGGTCGAATCGACTCTTTCGGGCAGCCCGCATTGTCTGGTCACGGGGCGGGGGGAGAGCCGCCCGCTGCTCTACAAGAAGGACTTCCTGCTCTGGACGAAGCGAGCCCAGCCGGCAGCCGAGCTTGCGCAAAGCGAGTTGGTGTTCGTGGGCTTCGGAATCGTCGCACCCGAGTACGATTGGAACGACTATGCCGGCACCGACGTGCACGGCAAGACCGTGGTCGTGCTCGCCGGCGATCCCGGGCGCGTCGGCTCCGAACCGACGGTATTCAGGGGTCGCAACATGACTTCGTACGGACGTGCCGAGTACAAGATCGATGCTGCGACACGCGCGGGCGCCAGCGGCGTTCTCCTAGTCCACGACCCGGACGCCGGGGCTTCTCCCTGGGACGTTCTGGTCAATAGTCTCACTGGTCCGCAATTGGCCGCGGCGACCGCCGACGACGGCGCGAGCCGGCCGGCTATCGAGGGGTGGCTCAGCAACGCGGCCGCGCGCGCCTTGTTCACGCAGGCGGGATTCG
>Ga0116226_10004421_pt1 | contig 12461 bp, 1 predicted proteins | sample S1TSphfallax_FD_89692 | JGI IMG/M metagenome (GOLD analysis project Ga0116226, IMG submission 89692) | Host-associated microbial communities from peat moss isolated from Minnesota, USA - S1T2_Fa - Sphagnum fallax MG | ecosystem: Host-associated > Plants > Peat moss > Unclassified | place: USA... | reverse complement strand
TCCAACGGTGAATCGTGTGACGACCTCCTGGATCGGCAGGGTTTCGCCGTCCCTGACCGCTTTCGGCGCGGTGGCCGCCGCCGCGGGGCTCGCCGTGTCGGGATGGACGGCGGGCACCAGCCCCGTGGCGGGCTGGATCGCCGTGGCCGGCATCGCCGTGCTGTCGGCGGCGTTCGGCGCGTCCCTGTCGCGCCGGCGCGGCGCCCGGCCCGCCGCCGCGCCCGGGACGGCGCTGCCGGACACGATTCGGCTGGCGGCGATGCTGGAGACCTGCCCGATCGCCTATGCCGGCTGGGCCGAGGACGGACTGAGCGTGATCGCGCCGACCCTGCCCGGCCTGCTCGGCATTGATCAATGCACCCGTCCCGACCATGTCGAGGCGGCCCTGACCCCCCGGGACGCCTCGCTGCTGCACGGCGCCTCGGCGCAGCTCCGCCGCACCGGACAGGGTTTCGGCCTGGTCGTTCGCCGCGCCGACGGCCACCGCAACCTGGAGATTACGGGCCGGCGCACCCGCCTCAGTGAAGGCGGCCCGATTCTGGCCGTGATCTTAGGCACAGGCGTCAACTCCGATGGTCGCACCATGGGCATGGCCATGCCCAGCGGCGAGGCCCAGGAAGCGCTGCTGCGCCAGGTCTACGGCGCCTGCGATGTGACGCCGGAACAGGTCTTCTATGTCGAGGCCCACGGCACCGGCACCGCGGTGGGCGACCCCATCGAGTGCGGGGCGATTGGCCGGGTTTTAGGCGCGCCGCGGTCGGATGGCTCGGCCTGTCTCATCGGTTCGGTCAAGTCCAACATCGGACATTTGGAGTCCGGCGCCGGCATCGCGGGCCTAACCAAGCTGCTGCTGGCGATCAAGTACCGAGAAATCCCGGCCAATCTGCATTTCAACACGCCCAACCCCAAGATCGACTTCGACGGCTGGAAGCTGGCGGTCGTCGATCACGCCATCCCCCTGCCCGACCGCGCTGAGCCCCTTGTATTTGGCGTCAACTCGTTTGGGTTTGGGGGCACGAACGCCCACCTGGTGCTCCAGGAGTACCGCCCGACGGCCCCGGCGGCGGTCGTTGAGAACAAGGTCGAGGTTGAGGGCAAGGTCGAGACGAGGGAAGATTGGAGCGACCTGCTGCTGCTCTCAGCCCATTCGCCTGAGGCGCTTGAGGATGTGGCCAAGGCCTATGCCGGTTTCCTGAGCGAGGCAGAGCCCCGCGAGTGGCGCAATATCTGTGCGACCGTCGCCTTGAGCCGCGCCCGCCACCCCAATCGCCTCGTGATCGCCGCAGCGACGCCTCATGAGGCCGCCGAAAGGCTCACAAGCCATCTGGCCGGCGAAAAGACTAGTCGTCTGGCCAAGGGCAAGGCCCCCGCGACGGCGCCCAAGGTGGCGCTAGTCTATTCCGGCAACGGCCCCCAGTGGTGGGGCATGGGCCGCGAGCTGTTCGCTGAAAGCCCGATCTTCCGCCAGGTGATCGAAGAGATCGACGCCCTGTTCGCGCCTCGGGCCGGTTGGTCGCTGGCGGAAGAGATGCGCCGGCCTGAAGCCGAAAGCCGCATCGGCCTGACCGAGATCGCCCAACCCTTGCTGTTCGCTCAGCAGGTCGCGCTCACGACCGTCCTATCCGCAGCCGGGATCACCGCCAGCGCGGTGTTTGGCCATAGCGTCGGCGAGGCGGCCGCGGCCTGGGCGTCGGGCGCGCTCACCCTGGAGCAGGCCACCGACGTCATTTTCCATCGCAGCCAGATGCAGGCGATGACCGCCGGGCGCGGGCGAATGGCGGCGCTCGGCGTCGGTCCTGAGGACGCGACCCGGGCCATGGCCGAAATCAGCGGTTGGCTCGAGATCGCGGCGATCAACTCGCCCCGCGCCGTCACCGTGGCGGGCGCCCTGGACGCCCTGGAAATCTTGCGCGACCGGTTGACCGACGAAGGCAAGTTCGTCCGCATCCTGCCCCTGAACTATCCCTTCCACACCCAGGCCATGGACGCGATCAAGGGGCCGCTGCTGCTGCGGCTCGATGGATTGGCGCCCAGCGCCGGCGACATTCCTTTTATCTCCACGGTGACCGGCGCGACGATCAACGGCGCGGCGCTAGACGGCGACTACTGGTGGCGCAATGTGCGCGAGCCGGTGCAGTTTGAAGCCGCCGTCGCCCACGCCTTGGCTGAGCATGACATCGGCCTCTTCCTGGAGGTCGGCCCGCACCCGGTTCTCAAAGAATATCTGCAGCAGACCATCAAGGCCGCCGAGGGCGCCTCAGCGGTCGCGCTCAGCACGCTGCGCCGGCCAGGGACCGGACGCCCCGCGCCGGAGATGGAGACGTTGAAGACCGCGGTCTGCTCGGTCTACGCCGCAGGCGGCGGCGAACCGAAAGCGCTCTTCGATAAGCCCCGAGCCGCTGCGAAGCTGCCGGCCTACCCCTGGCGCAAGACCCGCTATTGGCGCGGCGGCTGGGAGCTGCCCGAGACGGTCTATGCCATGCACCGTGATCACCCGCTGTTGGGCCATCGCCTGCCCACCAGCGACGGCGTGTGGACCAATACGATCCAGCCGGTACTGCTGCCTTACCTGAACGACCACGTGGTCCAGGGCGCACCCCTGTTCCCCGCCGCCGGCTATATCGAGCTGGCGTTCGCCGCCGGGGGGATCAAGCTCGGCGACGGCCCAATCGATGTGGAGGCGTTCGAAATTCTGCGTCCCCTGGTCTTGCCCCAGGGCGCTGAACCCTTGGTGCAGGTCAGCGTGGATGGCGCCGATGGCATGATCGCGATCCGCTCGCGCCCCGATACCGCGACGCCCGACTGGACCGACCATGTGCGCGGCCGGTTAAGCAAGGCCGAGGGCGCCGAGTCGGGCGCTGCTGTGGATTTCGCCGCCCTGCGCCGCGAGATGCCCGTCGCGGTCGACGCCAAGACCCACTATCGGGGCTGCGATCAACGGGGCCTGACCTATGGCCCCGCCTTCCAGGGCGTGACCGGCATGGTCATGACCCCGCCTGACGCCACCCATCGCGCCGCCCTGGGCGAGATCGCCCTGCCGGCGCTCGATGACGCGGCCTTATCCGGCTATCGGGCGCACCCCTCCATCGTCGATAGCTGCCTGCAAGTGCTGATCACCTTGATCGGCCAGAACGATCCGCGCGATTGCGCCACCATTCCGGTACAGCTCGACCGCATCCGAAGCCTGGCGCCCCTGCCCACGCGGGTGATCTGCCATGTGGAGCTGGTGCGCGAAAGCGCGCGCTCCGGCGTCGCCGACATCACCCTCTATGATCACGACGGCCGGGCGCTCCTGATCCTTAGCGGCGCGCGGTTCCAAAAGGTCGAGTTCCGCTCCAGCGCCCTGCCGCTGCTGGTGGAGGATTGGCGACCCGATCCCGCGTGGACGCCGACGCGCCCCGCTAGCCTCACCCTGCCCGCCCCGGCCGCCGTCATCGACAAGGTTCAGGCCCGTGTTGGCGATGCCGACGTGGCCGATCTTAGCGGCCGACTCGACACACTGGCCGGCGCCTACGCCGCCAAGGCGTTAGACGCGCTCGGCGCCCGAACCGCGCCCTTCACCCAGAAGAGCTTGACGCGCGGTGGCGGCGTCGCGGCGGATCAGGCGGCCCTACTTGGCCGACTAATCGCCATGGCCGAAGCGGACGGCGTGATCGTCCGCACGCCCGAGACCGCTGAGCCGCGCTGGAGCTGGAAAGCTGAGGCCCAGGTCGCCGACGCCGATGCGCTCTGGCGGTCGCTGATGCTGGATCACCCCGATCATGGCGCCGAGCTGATGGCGCTAGGTCGCGCCGGCGCCCATCTGATCGGCCGGCTGCGTGGCGAACCTGACGTCCAGGCCGGCGTCGCCATGCTGGAGGCCTTGGAGGACTCCGCTCCCTTCCGCGCCGCGCCCAATCGTACAGTCTCCGAGGCCGTGCACGCCCTGGTCGCTACATGGCCGGCCAACCACCCAATCCGAGTGCTGGAGCTGAATGGCGGAACCGGCGGTTTAACGGCGGCGATCCTGCCGGTCCTGCCGCCCGAGCGCAGCGACTATCTGTTCGCCGACCCGTCGGAGCAGGCCCTGGCCCGCGCTAAAAACCGCTTCGCCGGCCATCACTTTGTCCGAACGGCCAAACAGGACGACCCAGCCTTCACCGAGACCGGCTTCGATCTGGCGATCACCGCCTGCACGACCGCCGCCGCACCGCTTCAGACGCTGCACGACCGCCTGGCGCCCGGCGGCCTGGTGCTGCTGTTACAGCCAAAGCCCAGCCGCTTCGCCGACCTGATCTTCCCCCTGGCGGCGTGCGGCGACCCGGCAAAAGCGCTCCAGGCGGCCGGATTCGAAGAGGTGGCCCATATCGCCAGCGGCGGCGTAGCGCAACACGGGCTTTGGATCGCCCGCCGGTCCAGCGCCGCGGCTCATGTCGAGGCTGCGCCGAAATCGGCTGAGCCGAGGCGGCGCGTGTTGCTGACAGACCCGGCGCTGACCGACGGGCCGTTTGTACAAGCCTTGGCCGCGGCGCTCTCGGCTGCGGGCGACGAGGTGACTGTCGCGAAGCTGCGCCCAGACGCCCTCACCGAGGACGTCCTCAAGACGTTCGTCGCCGATCACGCCGACGCAGACGAATTCGTCCACCTGGCGGGCTGGGGCGCGACCCCTGCGGGCCCCTCCGAGGTGCTGGCGCACCAGGATTTGCGCTGCCTCTCCACCATCCTCCTGGCCCGCGCCATCGAGACCTATCCCATCGAGCACCCCGAGGCCGAGTTCGCCCCTACCGTGACGCTTGTCACCCGCGGCGCCCTGGCCGGCCCCGGCGGCGCGGGTCCACTCGATCCGTTCCAGGCGCCCCTGGCCGGTCTTGGCCGCGTCATCGCTAACGAACAGGCCAGCCTCGGCTGTCGCCTGATCGACGTCCATGCCGAGGCGAACGACGCCCAGGCGGCGAAAGATTTGGCCGCGGCGCTTGTGGCGCGGGACGATGAGACGGAGGTGTTGCTGCTCGACGGTCGCCGCTACCTCAATCGCGCCCGCGTTTCGTCGGCCGCGGAGCAGGCCCGGATCGCCAAGACTCTACCTCAGACTCCCGTCGATCTCCGGCGTAAGCCCGACACGGCCTTCAGGCTGGACTTCCTGCCTCAAGGCGGCCTCGACTCCCTGCACCTGCGCGAGATCGACCGGCGACCACCGGGCGACGGCGAGGTGGAGATCGAAATCCACGCCGCAGGTCTCAACTTCCGCGACGTACTGTGGGCCATGGGCATGCTGCCCGAGGATGCGGTGGAGCACGGCTTTTCCGGCCCCACCATCGGCATGGAATGCGCCGGCGAGATCGTGGGCGTCGGCGCGGGCGTCAGCGGCGCACAGGTCGGTGATCGCGTGATCGCCTTCGCTTCGTCCACCTTCGCCAGCCATGTGACCACCAAGGCCGACTGTACGGCCGCCATTCCAGACGACATGGCTTACGCTGCGGCGGCCACCATCCCCACCGCCTTCGTCACCGCCTGGTACGCGCTCGACCATCTGGCGCGACTTGAGCCCGGTGAGCGGGTGCTGATCCACGGCGCGGCCGGCGGCGTCGGCCTCGCTGCGCTCCAGATCGCCAAGCTGAAGGGAGCGACGGTGTTCGCCAGCGCCGGCTCGCCCGACAAGCAGCGGTTGGTCCGCACACTGGGCGCCGACCATGTGCTGAGCTCCCGCTCGCTGAAGTTCGCCGACGACATCTTCGCCCTGACCGGCGGCGAGGGCGTGGACGTGGTGCTAAACTCCCTGGCCGGGGAAGCCATCACCAAGGGTCTGCAGGTTCTAAAGCCCTTCGGTCGCTTCCTGGAGATCGGCAAGCGCGACCTCTACGCCAACAGCCGCATTGGCCTTCGGCCCTTCCGCCAGAACCTGAGCTACTTCGGCATCGACGCCGATACGCTTCTGGTCGAGCGGCCGGCGCTGGCCAAACGTGTGTTCGACGCGGTGCTGGCTCAGATGGCGAGCGGGGCGTTGAAGCCCCTGCCCCATCAGGCGACGCCGATCTCCCGCGCCGCCGAGGCCTTCCGCGCCATGCAGCAGTCGCGCCACATCGGCAAGCTGGTGGTGACGATGGACTCCGAGCGGCAAGCCCAGCTGGCCGTCGTGGCTAGCACGTCTGGCGCGTTCCGAGCCGATGCGACCTATCTGGTCACCGGCGGCTTGGGCGGCTTTGGCCTCGCCACCGCCCATTGGCTCGTTGATCAGGGCGTAAGGTCTTTGGCGCTCTTAAGCCGACGTGGCGAAACCACCGACGAGGCCCGCGAAGGCGTCGCGGCGCTCAAGGCCAAGGGCGCAACAGTCCGCGCCTTCGCCGTCGATGTCGCCGACGCCGGCCAGCTTGAGCAGGCCTTGTCGGATATCCGCGCCACCATGGCGCCGTTAAAGGGCGTGATCCACGCGGCGGCGGTGATCGAGGATGCGCCGCTGATCAATGTCGATCGGGGCCTGATGCACCGGGTAATGTCAGCCAAGATGATCGGCGCCTGGAACCTGCACACGGCCACCCTGGACGACGGCCTTGAGCTGTTCGCCCTCTATTCCTCGTCGAGCGCGGTGATCGGCAATCCGGGACAGGGCTGTTACGTAGCGGCCAACATGTTCCTGGATTCGCTGGCGCAGTATCGCCGAGCGCACGGCTTGGCGGCCTTGTCCGTCGGCTGGGGCGCGATCAAGGACGCGGGCTTCCTCACCCGCAACGCCGCGGTCGAGGAGATGCTATCCCAGCGAGCGGGCATGGAGGCCACCCCCGTGCGCGACGCCATGGCGGCCTTTGGTCAGATGATTGCATCAGGGGCTTGTCGCGTCGCGGCGGCCCAGTTCAACCTGATGCGGCTGGGTCAAAGCCTGGCCGGCGCACGCACGCCGCGCTTCCTGCCGCTTTTGCCTGAGGGCATGAGCATGGCGGCGGAAGGCGCAGGCTCTCTGGCGGCCGCTCTAGAGGCCATGGGCGAGGATGAGCGCCGCGTTTTGGTGCTGAGCCGGGTGCGCGAGCACGTCGCCCGGGTTGTCGGCGCGGCCACAGCCCAGATTGAGGCGGATCGGGCGCTATCGGACCTTGGCCTTGACTCGCTCATGGCGGTCGAACTGGCCGAGGCGCTAGAGCACGACGTTGGGCGGCCAATCTCGGTCATGCAGATGATCCAGGCCGGCACCGTGGGCGGCGTGGTCGAGGTGGTTCTGCGGGGCCTTCGCACAGCCAAGCCCGGCGCCGGTAAGGCGGAGCCAAGCCTATCTGCGCCGGCCGCCGTCGGCATCGCCGCCTAACCCATGTCGCCCTCCCTTGAGCGGGATGGCCCGCCGGGACCGTCTTTGTGGCGGCTCGCGAGCCCCATGATCGTCTCGCGCGCCGGCTTGGCCGCCATGGCCATCGTCGATTGCGTGATGGTGGCGAGGTTCGACGCCCGGCAGCTCGCCTTCACCACCTTGGCGGAGGGAACGTTCGGCCGCCTGCTGGACGTCTGCGCGGCCTTTATGCTCAGCGGACTGGTCCTGGTGGCCGCCGCCCATGCGAGGGGCGATGGCGATCAGCGGGCGGCGATCTGGCGACGGGCGGCGGCGGTCGCAGCGGCGCTCGGACTGGTCGCAGGGCTCGTCAGCCTGTTGGGTCGACCGATCCTGGCGCTGATGGGACAGTCGGCAGACCTGGTCCATGGCGGCGGCGCGGTAATCTTTGCGCTTGGGCTCGGCGCGCCGGCGGGCTTGATCGCCATGGCCTCGGCCGTCTCCCTGGAGGGAGCCCGCAAGCCCGTCTTCGTGGCGATCTGCGTGATCGGCGCCAATCTCTTGAACCTTGCGATCAACTGGCTCCTGATCGGCGGTCAGCTGGGCTTTCCGGCCCTCGGCGCAGTCGGCTCGGCGCTCTCCACAAGCCTTGTGCGGTGCGCCCTGGCCATCGCCCTGGTGATCGGTTTGCGCCAGGTTGAGGGGCGGCGGCTGTGGGCGCGCAGCCAGGGCGGCGGCGAGGCCCGCGCCCAGTGGCGCCTCGGCTGGAGCGCCTCGGCGACGGCGGGCGGGATGCACGCCTTGGCGATCTGGCTGACCGTGTTCGCTGGCTGGCTCAGCGCGCGGTCCTTAGCCGCCTACGCCTCGTGTTGGGTGCTCAATCTGCCAGGGATGCTGCTGGCCATGGGCCTTGGCGACGCCATCGCCATGCGCGTGGCGGGCTCAGACCTTGACGCCCGCGGACATCGACGCTGGACCAGCGTGCGGACCGACTTGGGCGCGGTCGCCCTGGTCTTGAGCCCCTTCGTGCTGCTGTTCTGCGCCGCCCCAACCATGGTCGCGCGGCTCTACACCGGCGACACAGCCTTACAGGCGATCATGGCCTCGCTGCTGCCGCTGAGCGGGCTGGCCCTACTGTTGGACGGCCTGAGCTATAGCGTGGCGGCGGCGCTTAGGGGCCGCGGCGACGTGATCGGCCCGACCGTGATCCAGCTCGCCTGTATGGCGGCGACACCCGTCCTGGCTGCGACCCTGGCCTTTGGCCTGCACATGGGCGTGCGCGGCATGGTGCTCGCCATCGTCGTCACCAGCACCTTGCGCCTGGCCCTGCTGGCGCTCCGCCAGCTCGCCCCCGGCGCCGCTCAGCACGGCCGGCCGCAACCCCAATTGGAAGGTCAATCCGCATGGGGATGAACGACTGGCTGCCCCTGACCCACGCTCAGCGCGCCGTCTGGCTGGACGTGCGCCTGATCGGCGATCCGGCCGCCTATCAGTTAGGCGTGACCACCGAGATCGAGGGCGAGATCGATCCCGACCTGGCCCGCCAGGCCGTGCGCCTGATCATGGGACGCCACGATGCGCTACGCCTGCGTATCGACGCCGAGGAGCCCCGCCAACGGTTCGAAGCCGCCGGCGCCACGCCCTGCCACCTGACCGACCTCACCGGCGCGCCCGACCCCCACAGCGCCGCCGACGCCCATGTGGCGGCGATCCAGGCGACCGGCTTCCCGCTCGGCGACACACCGCTATTTCGCGTCGATCTGCTGAAGCTCGCAACGAGGCGCTGGCGGATCGTGATGATCTGCCATCACCTCTTGGGCGACGGCGTCTCCATCGCCCTGATCCAGCGCCACTGGGCCCAGGCCTACGCCACCCTGCTCGGCGAAACCGATGACGATCAGGACGACGACGAGGATGGCTATGGCGCCCCAGAGCCGGCGCCGCGCTCGTCCTACCTACCGGTGATCCGCGACGACGAGGCCTACGCCGCCTCGCCCCGCTACGCCGAAGACCTGGCCCATTGGCAGACGCGCCTCACGCCGCCGCCGCCCCTGCTGTTCGAGGACCGTCCAAGGCCCGAAACGCCATCAGAGCCGGCCGAGGCGCCGATCCTGGTGCTCGACGCCGCCCCGTTCGCGCGGCTCGAAGCCGGTGCGCGGGCCGCAAGGGCGACGACCCATCGGGCGCTCCTGGCCTTGCTGGCGATCACGGTCGCCCGACGCTATGGCCGCCAGGACCTGTGTTTGGGCATGGCCCTGCATAGGCGCGACCTCTCAACCCGCCATACCATCGGCATGTTGGCCGGCATGATCGCCGTGCGCTGTCGTCTGGATTCGACCGCCAGCTTGACCGAAGCGGTAGAAGGGCTGAGCGCCGAGATCGACGCTGATCTGCGCCGCGCGCGCACCCCCATCGACGCCCTGGGCCGCGCCATAGGCCTGGCGGCGGCGGGCCGCGCCCACCTGTTCGACGTCGCCGTGACCATCATGCCATCGTCCCGCGAGGCGGCCCCGGCCCTGCCTGGCGCCCGTGCCGTGTCGACCAGTCTGCGCGATCCTGAACGCACGCCTCTGATGCTCTATGTGCGGGAGCTGGACGACCGCGGCGGCCTGCACATCCGCTTCGGCTTTAACTCTTCTGTCCTCAGCTTGGCGGAGGTCGAGCGCCTGAGGGATAGGCTGGCCGACACCATCAACCGCTTCTGCACCGAGCCGACCCTCGCCTGGACCAGCCTGGAGCGGCTGACGCCCGACGAGCGCGGCGTCATCGAGGCCGCCTCGCACGGGCCGCAAATCACGGTTCCGCAAGCCACCCTGCCCGACCTGTTCGAAGCCCAAGCCGCCAAGACACCCGCCGCCATGGCGGTCGTGAGCGAGGCAGGCGCCTTGACCTATGCGGCGCTGGATGCAGCCGCCAATAGGCTCGCGGCGCGGCTGATCGGCGAAGGCGTTGTCGCGGGCGACGTGGTGGGCGTGGCCCTGCCCCGCTCGATCCAAAGCGTGATCGCGCTCCTGGCTGTCCTGAAGGCCCAGGCCGTCTACCTGCCGCTCGACCCCGCCTATCCGCCAGACCGGCTCGCCACCATGGTCAAGGACGCCGGCGCGCGTCTGGCGCTGAGCGACGCCGAAAATGCTGGCGTCTTGCCCGCCGAGCTATTGAAGCTACTCATCGACGGCGCGGTGAGCGACGGGCCGGCGGCGGCGCGGCCAGCGCGCCCAGACCTTACGCCTGAGCGGCTCGCCTATATCATCTTCACCTCAGGCTCGAGCGGGCGACCCAAGGGCGTGGCCATGCCCCACCGTGCGGCGGTGAACCTGGCCTATGCCCGGCTCGGACACGATCCTATCGGCCCCGGCGACCGGGTGCTGGCGTCGCTCTCCATTGGCTTCGACGTCTCGGTCGGCCAACTCCTGCTCCCCCTGCTCCACGGCGCGACGGTGGTTGTGGCGGGCGATGTGCGCGGGATCTCGCCGGCCGCCTTCTGGAGTTTCGTCGTGCGCTTTGGCGTGACGCACGCCAACTCCGGCCCAAGCTTCATCGACGCCATGATCGACGAAGCTGGCCAATACGCGCCAGCCGGCGGCCTACCGTTGACACGGCTGATGCTGGGCGGCGAACCCTTCACGACCGCGCTTCTGAGCCGACTGCGCAGCCAGTTACCGGGTACGCAGTTCGTCAACATGTACGGCCCGACCGAAACCTGTATCGACGCGACCGCGTTCACCGCGCCCGATCAGGGTCTGGAGGGATTGACCACCCTGCCAATTGGACGCCCCTTGCCCAATTACAGCGTCCATGTGCTGGACGACGCCGATGAGCCCGTAGGTGTCGGCGCCGCGGGGGAGCTTTGCATCGGCGGCGCAGGATTGGCGGTCGGCTATATCGGGGCGCCGGAGCTGACGGCCGAACGGTTCGTCGAGGTCGAGGGCCTTGGCCGGCTCTATCGCAGCGGCGACCGCGTCGCCTGGCGTGAGGACGCGACCTTAAGCTTCCTCGGGCGCAACGACGCCCAGGTGAAGATCCGCGGCGTGCGTATAGAGCCCGGCGAGGTCGAGGCGGCGCTGGCCGCCCAGCCCGGCGTCGCGCGGGCCGCCGTGATCGCCAGGCCCGACAGCCGCGGCCAGATGCGCCTCCTTGGCTACTATGTGGCTGAGCTCGAGGGCCAAGCGTCCTCGCCCGAGGCGCTGCGTAGCCAGCTTGAGCGTCAGCTGCCGCCCCACATGGTTCCGGCGGCGATCTTGCAGCTCGACGCCCTGCCCCTGACGCCCAACGCCAAGCTCGACGCTCAGCGTCTGCCCGAACCGGCCTCGACGGCCCGCCCGCAAGGCGCGGCGCCCCGCACGCCCATGGAGCAAACCCTGGCGGCGCTGTTCCAAGACCTGCTGAGGGTCGGCGATATCGACGCCGAGTCTGACTTTTTTGGTCTCGGCGGCCATTCCCTGCTGGCGACCCAGCTCGCAGGGCGGCTGCGCGCCCAACTTGGGATCGAGCTGCCGATCCGCACCCTGTTCGAGGCGCCGCGCCTCAGGGATTTGGCGGTTCGCATCGAGGCCCTATCCACAGGCGGCGACGGCCAGCCGCCCTTGCTGGCGCTCTCGCCACGGCCGCAGCGGGCGCCTCTATCCTTTGCTCAGGAGCGGATGTGGTTCCTGTTCCGGCTCGACCCGCAAAGCCCAGCCTACAATATCCCCACCGTCCTGCGCCTGGACGGGCCGCTGGACATTGCGGCGCTGCGGTCGGCGATGAACGCTTTGGCGGCGCGCCATGACGTGCTGCGTACCCGGATCGAGGACGTGGACGGCTCAGCTGTTCAGGTGGTGCAGCCGGCGTTGGAGATCGCGGTCGAGGTCGAGGATCTAGAGGGACGCGACAGCGAGGTCGCAGCCCGCGCCATCGCCGAGGCGCGCCGGCCGTTCGATCTGACGGCTGACCCGCTGCTGCGCGTGCGCCTACTGCGATTGGCGCCGCAGTCCCATGTCATCCTTCTGACCATGCACCATATCATCTCCGACGGCTGGTCCACCGGTGTACTGGTGAGCGAGATGGGCGCACTTTATCACGCCGCCCAAACCCAGACGCCGGCCGCCCTTCAGCCGCTGCCGATCCAGTACATCGACTATGCGGTCTGGCAGCGGGCCTATCTTGAAGGGGCGGAGCTGACCCGCCAGGCTAACTATTGGCGAGACGCCTTGGCCGGCGCGCCCGATACCTTGACCCTGCCCTATGACCG
>Ga0116226_10004420_pt1 | contig 12461 bp, 11 predicted proteins | sample S1TSphfallax_FD_89692 | JGI IMG/M metagenome (GOLD analysis project Ga0116226, IMG submission 89692) | Host-associated microbial communities from peat moss isolated from Minnesota, USA - S1T2_Fa - Sphagnum fallax MG | ecosystem: Host-associated > Plants > Peat moss > Unclassified | place: USA... | reverse complement strand
CAGTAAGCAGCAGCAATATGACCAGTACGAACCAACCAAGTCTCTTCAGGAATTTGCGCACGTCATCCTCGTTATTGTTGTTGGACACCCGAAACCGCGAGCAGGTTATCACATGTGCTTCGATAGCGGACTACCAACGTATTTCCCGCAAATCGAATATAGTTAGATCTTTCACCAACGAAACGATGGGCGCTCACTAGGCCTGGAGCCGATTTGTCCTATTGACAATGCGCCAATACGTCAACCACACAACATGAAATTCGATGTAGCAATTATTGGGAGCGGATTGGCCGGTTTGTCGGTCGGACTGCATCTGGCAGAAACACGAAAAGTAGCGATCATCTCCAAACGTGCCTTGCTTGACGGCGCCAGCGATTGGGCGCAAGGCGGCATTGCAGCAGTACTTGATTCAGGCGACAGTCACGAACAACATATCGAAGACACCTTGATTGCCGGAGCCGGTTTGTGCGACGAAGGCGCGACCCGCTTCATCGTCGAACATGGACGCGAAGCGATTCAATGGCTGATCGATCAAGGCGTGCCATTCACCAAGGATGACACGGCAGAACTCGGCTTCCACCTGACCCGTGAAGGTGGACATAGCCAGCGCCGCATCATCCACGCGGCCGATGCAACCGGCCATGCAGTGCAGATGACGCTGGAACAGAAGGTCAGGAACCATCCCAACATCACGCTGCTGGAAAATCATTTCGCGATTGACCTGATCACATCGCACAAGGTGGATCGCAAAGGCGCGGACGGTAAGAAACCAACTCCACGTTGCTTAGGTCTGTATGCGCAAAACGTCGATACGGGCAAGGTGACCACAATCGCTGCTACGCATACAGTGATGGCGACCGGTGGTGCAGGCAAGGTTTATCTCTATACCACCAACCCGGACACTGCCACTGGTGATGGCATCGCGATGGCGTGGCGCGCTGGTTGCCGCGTGTCGAACATGGAATTCATCCAGTTCCATCCGACTTGCCTGTATCACCCTTATGCAAAATCCTTCCTGATTACGGAAGCTGTGCGTGGCGAAGGTGGCTTGCTGAAGCTGCCACAAGCAGCAGGCGCAGCAGCGGGAACGCGCTTCATGCCTGCGCATGATGAGCGCGGAGAACTGGCCCCGCGTGACGTAGTGGCGCGCGCGATTGACGCGGAGATGAAAAAGCGCGGATTGGATTACGTCGATCTGGACATCTCGCATCAAACGCCGGAATTCCTGAAGGAACATTTCCCGACCATTTATGCACGCTGCCTTGAATTCGGCATCGACATCACCAAGCAACCGATACCGGTCGTCCCTGCAGCGCACTACACCTGCGGTGGCGTCGTCACCGACAATGCAGGCCGCACCGACCTGCCCGGCTTATATGCCGTTGGCGAAACCACTTGCACCGGCCTGCATGGTGCCAACCGCCTCGCCAGCAATTCGCTGCTGGAATGCCTGGTTATCGGTCGCGCAGCCGCACAAGCGATTGAGCAGGAAGCGACCATCGACATCCCTGAATTACCTGCCTGGGATGAAAGCCGCGTCAGCGATGCAGACGAGGAAGTGGTCATTGCACATAACTGGGATGAGCTGCGTCGCTTCATGTGGAACTACGTCGGCATCGTTCGTACGACCAAGCGCCTGCAGCGCGCACAGCATCGCATTGGCTTGCTGAAGGAAGAAATCGACGAGTACTACCGCAACTTCCGCATCTCGCGTGATTTGCTGGAATTGCGTAATCTGGTCGAAGTGGCGTCGCTGATCGTCAAGAGTGCGTTGTCACGACGCGAAAGCCGTGGCCTGCATTACAGTAGCGACTTCCCGGAAACATTGCCACGTGCATTGCCAACGGTAATGTCGCCCAAGCGCAAATAAACGCGGCAATCTCTCTTCGACCTATTTCGCGGCGGCTTTATATTCAGCAGCACGCCGCCGCGACATCTCCACCTGCATCGCATTGGATAAATGCAGCGTCATCCCGCCGGTCTCGCTGTTCTCGAACTTGGTGACATGAGCCAGATTGACGATGTGCTTGCGGCTGACGCGCAGGAATTTTTCAGCGTCCAGCGTCTGATCCAGTTGTGCCAGTGAACGCAGCATCAACGGCTGCTCGCTACCGAAGAAAACGCGTGTGTAATTCCCCTCCGACTCGAACAACGCGACCCGTTCAGGCGCAACGAACCAACAGCGATTGCCGTCTTTGATAAATATCTTGCCGCTGTCTGCACCGGCATTAGTTTCAGGCTCGCGTTTCACGCCAGCACGTGCGAGTGCAGCAGCAAAGCGTTTAGGCTCGATGGGCTTGAGCAAGTAATCAAGTGCGCTGACCTCAAAAGCCTTGACCGCATATTGATCGAATGCCGTCGTAAAAATTGTTGGCGGCACGCGATCCAGCGAAGCAAGCAGATCAAATCCACTGCCCCCAGGCATTTGCACATCCAACAGCAATAGATCAGGCTGATGTTTGATGATTAATTCATGCGCTTCCGCAGCGCTCGCGGCTTCTGCAATGATTTCCACTTCAGGATGCGCACCGAGCAAGCGGCGCAATTCGGCACGTGCCAGACGTTCGTCATCGACAATAATCGCACGCGTCATGCTGTCACACTCCGGCAAGGCAATGTCAGGCGCGCGTTGACCCAACCATCGCGCTCGAATAAATCGATAGCTGCCTGTGCACCAAACAACAGAGCCAGACGCTTGCTGGTGTTCTGCACGCCCACCTTGGTCGAACCACCATGCGATTCGACCAAATGCCCCTGATTCGACACCATCAACTGCATTTGCTCACCTTGACGTTTCACGGATATTCTCACTTCGCACGGTGCGACGCTACGCTCGACACCATACTTGACTGCATTTTCCACCAGGGTCTGCAAAGCCATCGGTGGAAACGCCATTCCTTCCAGGCCCGGCTCGATCGACTCGGTCAATTGCATACGTTCCTCGAAGCGGATTTTTTCGATGGCAAGATAATTGCGTACCGCCTCCATTTCCTCTGCCAATGGCACAGTATCGGAGCGACCACTTTGCAGCGTATAGCGCATCATGCCTGCCAGACGGTCAATGACATCCGATGCCGCCTGCGCATCCTGATACAACAATGCACGTATGCTGTTCAAACTGTTGAAAAAGAAATGTGGATTGACTTGGGCTTGCAAGGCACGCAGCTCAACATCTTTCACGTGCAGTTCGAGCTTGAGCTTTTCGATTTCCACATTGACCGCGTAGCGACGGGTTACCACCGAACCGTAGAGGACAGTCCATACCAGATAAATTGCCATCCAACCCAAGACGGTTCCGGGTAGCCCTCTTTGCAGCCACTCCTGCAAATCCCCCGGTTTCATCGGGCGAACGGCAAGATAAAACACGAATACCAGCGAGCACTCAAACAATGCAAGGACAGCGAGACCCACAGTAATTTTGGCGAAATTCGCCAAACCACCCTGCCTGATCCATCCGCGCTTGCGCAGGAAAACGCGCCAGCCCTGGGTCAAAAACATGCCCAATACTGCTGCAAAGAGAACTCCGCTGCAATCCCTGATCAAGACGTCTGCAAAACTGTCCTTCGGATCGCTATAACCGATATACATGAGAGAAAGTGTTATCGTATAAATCGACCAGCCCAAGGCTTGGCAAAGCCAAAAAGCGCGGTTGGTACCGCGCTTCGTGATAGTAGTCTCACTCGTCTGCATCATTGCAAGAATGCGTCCATGCGTTCAAACATCCAGTCCGGGTCATCGTACATGATGAAATGTCGTGCGTGATCAGCCATCTCAATCTTTACCCCTGCCAGCTTCGCATATTGCTGCTGGAAGGTGGCTTCAATCGCTTCACGCGGTGCATATTGCTTGTACGCAATCCACGTACCAAGTACCAGCGTTGGTGCCTTGACTTGCGCCAGTTGTGGACGCAAATCCGAAGCCATCAGATCATACATGGATTCGACGACCGTGTGACGGTCTGAAGCCTTGCCCCACTGTACGATACGCTCGACGTCCGCATCCTTGGTGACCATGCTCTGCACTACCTGGCGTTGACTCGCTTCCTGACTGGCAGCATCGCCTTTTTCCATATTGCTGCGCACCTGCTCAGCGACCATACGAAGCTGATCAGGCGTTGCGTTCGGCATTTGTGTTGCGCCCAATGCTGGCAATGAATCGACGATGACCAGTTTGCCGATCTGATCGGGATGATCTGCAGCGAATTTCATCGCAACAAATCCGCCAAGACTATGACCGACAATGACGGGATGATCTAAATGATGTTCCTTGATGTATTGCGACAAACCGTCTTCCGCCTGTTGCAGTAATGGCCCCTGAATTGGAGCCACGCCAGCAAATCCGGCCAGATTGACGGTGTGACATTGGTAATGTGTCGCATAGTGCGCGACAGTACCCTTCCAGACTTCAGCCGAACTTGCCAAACCTGGGATCAAGATCATCGGCTTACCCGCGCCGCTGACCTCTACCGTGAACGCCTTTTGTGGCACCTCTGGTGCAGCCAGGGCCACGTTTGTGCTCGACAATCCGATTACTGCACCTGCCAACAACAAAACTGACATCAGTTTTTTCATGATCACTTCCTCCTTGCATGCATAGTAGATTTGCACGCGGAGAAAAACGATGGCTATGTGAAGAGCGGTGAAAAATGCGGACGAACGGTGGGGAGTTGCTAGAACGCATCATCCTGCGTTCCAGCGAGGTGACTAGGGGATCAGTAGGTTTCGACGATACGCAGCGAATAGTCGGTCGCGCGCAAGTCCTTGGTCAGACTGCCGATGGAGATACGATCAACGCCAGTTTCAGCAATGGCACGCACAGTTTGCAAGTCGATGCCACCGGATGCTTCCAGCAACGCGCGTCCTTCATTGATCGCAACCGCTTCACGCATCGCATCCAGCGTGAAGTTATCGAGCAAAACAGATGTTGCGCCCTCTGCCAATGCGGTGCGCAACTGATTCAGGTCTTCCACTTCAATCTGTATCGGCGCACCGCTTTGCAGACGGTTGGCTGCCGACAGCACTTGCGCGATGCCACCCGCTGCTGCAATGTGGTTTTCCTTGATCAGGATGCCGTCGTACAGTGCCAGGCGCTGGTTCTGACCGCCACCCACACGTACCGCATATTTCTGCGCCAAGCGCATGCCGGGCAAGGTTTTGCGGGTATCGAGGATGGCGGCACGCGTTCCCTTCACGACGTCAACGTATTGACGTGTTACAGTCGCAACCCCAGACAGCAATTGCAGGAAATTAAGCGCGCTACGCTCCGCAGTCAACAATGCGCGTGCTGGTGCTTCGATAGCACACACTTCGCTGCCTGCCTTCATCACATCGCCTTCGGCATAACGCCAGTCGATGCGGGCGCGTGCGTCGAGTTGCGTCATGACGCCCTCAAACCATGGCGCGCCACATAGTATGGCTTCTTCACGCACGATGACACGAGCCTTGACCATGTCGTTCTCTGGCACCAGTTTGCCAGTGAGATCGCCTGTGCCGACATCCTCTTCCAACACCGTACGGATATTGCCCTCGAACGCCGCCACCAAAGCTGCATCGAACGGCGCAAATCGATTAACCAATGTACTCATGCTGGCCCAACTCCCGAGAAAAGTGCTTGTTCTTTCGCCAGATCCGCCGTCGGGCGTACATTGGCTTTACGTTGCGCTGCGAAATCCAACATGCGGTCGATACACACGACAGCCTTTTGACCGATGCTTGGATCGACGTGGATTTCGTTCTTGCCGGATTCCAGCGTATCCGCAAGATTCTGCAAACCGTTCATCGCCATCCACGGACAGTGCGCGCAGCTCTTGCAGGTAGCGCTATTGCCGGCAGTCGGTGCGTCGATGAAACGCTTGCCAGGTGCTGCCATGCGCATCTTGTGCAAGATACCGTTGTCGGTCGCGACGATGAATTCTTCTGCATCCAGCGATTGAGCAGCTGCAATCAGTTGCGAGGTGGAGCCAACTACGTCAGCCTGTGCAACCACCGCTTCCGGCGATTCAGGATGCACTAACACCTTGGCCTTCGGATGGTCACGGCGCAGCAATTCCAGCTCGATGCCCTTGAATTCGTCATGCACCAGACAGGAACCCTGCCACAGCAACATATCCGCGCCAGTCTTTTTCTGGATATAGCTGCCCAGATGTTTGTCCGGCGCCCAGAGGATTTTCTTCCCTTGCGCATGCAGGTGGGCCACGATTTCCAGGCCGATGGACGAAGTCACCATCCAGTCAGCACGCGCCTTCACTGCAGCACTGGTATTAGCATAGACGACGACCGTACGATCCGGGTGCGCATCGCAAAAGGCAGCGAATTCATCTGGCTGGCAGCCGAGATCAAGCGAACATGTCGCATCCAGATCAGGCATCAGGATGCGCTTTTCCGGGCTCAATATCTTTGCAGTTTCGCCCATGAAGCGCACACCAGCCACAACCAGCGTCTTGGCTGGATGATCGCGCCCGAAGCGTGCCATTTCCAGCGAATCCGACACACAACCACCAGTTTCTTCAGCCAGATCCTGCAAGTCGGAATCAACGTAATAATGGGCAACCAGTACCGCTTCTTTTTCCTTCAACAGCTGTTTGATACGTGCTTTCAGCGCTGCCTTTTCTTCCTGCGACGGCGCAGCAGGTACACGCGCCCATGCATTGGCGGTGCAACTGGTACCTGCATCCATTTGCGGGCGTTCAAATTCTATGGTCTTGATGGCGAGATTTGACATGGGATCGGGAGCGGCAAGGACATGAGCGTTGTAGAAACGCGGCTGAATCGACGATATGCGGTTGCTGCTCGATATGTGAAAGATGACTAAAGTATACCGGGTTTGCCCAAACATTGCCGAAAGCCACGGGTTGGGCAAAAAGCAGTGCTTCTGTACCAATTTCAGCAAAAAAGCGTGATTTCTGACGATTTTTCGTTATCCTGCGTCCGACGTAATGCAAACTACTTACAGAAGTTGCAAACTTTGCCTTTATGCCACGCATAGAGTAAATTTAATCATCTACCCGATATACATCATTCTGCACGCAATGACTGCCATCATTTACGACAAGACCGAAAAGGGTTCCGAAGAAATCCAAACGCGTAAGCACCATCTGGCATCGCGGCTACGCAGCCTGCTGGTGCTGGTGGATGGAAAAACCAGCGATGAAGGCTTATTGAAGAAAGTTGCAGGTCTTGGCTTGACCGCAGATAGCTTGAGCGAATTGCTGCAACACGGTTTCATTGTCGCCAGCAACGCAGTTAGCAGGCAAAGTGATGCACAACAGAAGGCAGCCCCACCACCAGCGGCCACAGCTACATCTGCGGCACCCGCCGCTGCACCAGCGGCAACGGTAACTCTGGCTGACGGCGAAACCCAATACCAGGCGCTGTATAACTTCTACACTTCGACAGTCAAAGCCAATCTGGGCTTACGCGGTTATGCGATGCAGTTGAAAGTGGAACGTTGCTCCAGTATCGATGACTTCAAGGCATTGCGCCAAGCTTACGTAGAAGCCATCGTGAAATCCAAGGGGCAGGAAGTCGCAAATGGTCTGGCCGCCCAACTGGATCAACTGCTGGCGCTCCCTCAAACATAAAGCGCCAGCGTCTTACAGGTCTATCGAGCCGCTTATTCGATGCCCTGGCTGGACAGGTACTCTTCGTAGCCGCCCTTGAAGTCGATGATGCGACCATCGCGCACTTCCAGAATGCGTGTCGCCAGCGAAGATACGAACTCACGGTCGTGCGACACAAAAATCAACGTACCCGCATACTTATCGAGCGCAATGTTCAGCGATTCGATGGATTCCATATCCATGTGGTTGGTCGGCTCATCCATCAACAGGACGTTGTGACGGCCCAGCATCAGCTTGCCGTACATCATGCGGCCTTTCTCACCACCTGACAGCACCTTAACCGACTTCTTCACGTCGTCGCCGCCGAACAGCAGACGGCCCAGACTGGAACGCACGGCCTGATCGTCGTCGCCTTCTTTGGTCCACTGCCCCATCCAGTCGGTCAGGTTCTTATCGTCCGCGAACTCTTCTGTCGGGTCTTGCGGCATGTAACCGACGTTGGCGTTTTCCGCCCACTTCACGTTACCGCTGTCAGCCGCCATCTTACAAACATCGCCGCCGATGCTGCGCAATAGCGTAGTCTTACCGGCACCGTTGGCACCGATGATGGCGATCTTTTCACCAGCTTCGACTGCAATGCTGAAGTCCTTGAAGATTGTACGGTCGTAAGATTTGGTCAGCGCTTCCACTTCCACTGCCAGGCGGTGCAACTTCTTTTCACCATCGAAACGGATAAATGGATTGACACGGCTCGATGGCTTGACGTCTTCCACCTTGATCTTGTCGATCTGCTTGGCACGCGATGTCGCTTGACGCGCCTTGGACTTGTTGGCAGAGAAGCGGCGCACGAATTCCTGCAATTCAGCAACGCGCTCTTTCGCCTTTGCATTCACAGCCAATTGCTGCGCACGTGCTTGCGACGATGCCAGCATGTAGTCATCGTAATTGCCTGGATAAATCTTCAGCGTGCCGTAGTCCATGTCTGCCATGTGGGTGCAGACCTGATTCAAAAAGTGGCGATCATGCGAGATGATAATCATCGTCGAATTGCGCTCGTTGAGCACGTCTTCCAGCCAGCGAATCGTGTCGATGTCCAGGTTATTGGTTGGTTCGTCCAACAGCAGGATGTCTGGATTGGAGAACAATGCTTGCGCCAACAATACACGCAGCTTCCAGCCCGGCGCGATATTGCTCATCGGGCCACTATGCTGATCCAATGGAATGCCCACGCCCAAAAGCAATTCGCCTGCACGTGCTTCGGCGGTATAGCCATCGTACTCGGCGAACTTGGCTTCCAGATCGGCAGCGCGCATGTAATCTTCATCGGTCGCTTCCGGGTTTGCGTAAATCGCATCACGCTCGGACATTGCGGCCCACATTTCAACGTGGCCCATCATTACGACGTCAAGGACGCGCATTTCTTCGTACGCAAACTGATCCTGCTTCAGCTTACCGAGGCGCTCGTTCGTGTCGAGCATTACATTGCCGCCACTCGCCTCCAGATCGCCACCGAGGATTTTCATGAAAGTGGATTTGCCACAGCCGTTCGCACCGATCAGGCCATAGCGATTGCCATCTCCGAATTTGACGGAAATGTTTTCAAACAACGGCTTGGGGCCGAACTGCATGGTGATATTGGCTGTTGAAAGCACGGAAAAACCCTCTAAGGTAAGAAATTTGTCTAACCTTAGATTTTACCATTGCGCGATGCAACATTCGACTGTTTTAGCCAATCGAACGCAAATTCAGCCTCAAGCAAGGTCAGCAAACCTTGCAAGAAGCCAAAAAATTGTTTATTTGAAATGAGGGAGAACTGAAAAATCAGCAATTGAGTGTCGGATAAACACTCATCGTCAGCTGCCAGCCCTTGCCATCTGACATCAAATGGGCTTTCGCCCCCACCGCCAAGGTTGTTTTTTCCCGAATATGGCCGAAAGGAAGACCTGTCAACACAGGAATTGGCAAGTTGACACGCAAATAAGCCACCATTTCATCGAAATTGTAGCCATTATCGTAGTCAGTCAGCTTGTATAGCGAAAAATCGCCAAGGATCAACGCTTTTTGTCGATGGAACACACCAGCATAAAGAAGTTGTAGCATCATGCGCTCGACCCGGTAAGGGTGTTCAGCGATGTCTTCCAAAAACAGGATGCCATCATCGACAACATGCATATACGGCGTGCCGATCAGGTGACTTAGCATCGCCAAATTGCCGCCCCACAGGGTGCCAATCACATCCAGCGCCGGATTGCCGGATGCTTGTACCGCGACCGTATGCTCAGGCCCATACAAACATTGACGAAGCTGTTGCATCGTATATTCGTTGGATGGTTCTTCGCTGAAGTCATTGCAGATCATCGGCCCAGCAAAGCTGGCTAGACCTTCGCGCAACAGACCAATATGAAGCGGGGTGAAATCACTCTGCCCGACAAACAACTTGCCGCTGGCAGCTAGCTTAGCGAAATCGATCTTAGGCAAAAAGCGGCTCAAACCATAACCACCACGCAATGCCAGCACGACTTGCACATCAGAATTGGCTGCGGCGGTGTATAGCTGCGCCAAGCGCACATCATCTGGTGCCCCAAAACGCTGGAACTTACCGTCCGGTTCGTAGTAATTGTAAACGGTGCAGCCATAGGACTCCAACTTCGTCAACGCGTGCGCGAAGGCATCCGCATCCGGCGCATAACCACTGGGCGCCACGATGGCGACGCCGATTCCCGGCAAAGAAAAATCATGCATATTGACGTTCTGTCTCCATGGCTTCCACTACTTCCGGTACCGGTAAGCCTTTGCAATGTGACGCGATCAACTTGACCTTGATCGCATTGAGCGCAGCAGGAAAATCATGTCCCATACCTTCGATTTCGCGCAGCACTGCCCCCGGCACCAACTTGGCGGTATCGCGACCGCCCTGCACCGGCACCAAAGGATCAGCAGTGCCGTGTATGACAAGTGTTGGCAAGCGCAACGATTGCAGCAACGAGACGCGATCGCCAGATGCGACGATAGCTGCAAGTTGCCGTGCCACGCCGTCAGGGCATACGTTACGCTTGAGGTTGGCAATCACCCGCTTGGAAAGCGCTTCGAGGGAAGTCGGGAAAGCCGGACTGCCGATGGACGAATACACGCGTGCATAGTGCTGCACAACGCTGTCGATATTGTTGGGTTCTGCCGGACGCGACATCAATGCACGGCGCGCTGCTGGCGTTGCGCCCGGCAAACCGCGTCTGCCGCTGGTGGACATGATCGAGGTCAAACTCAATGCACGTTCGGGATATTCGGCGGCGACAATCTGCGCGATCATGCCGCCCATTGATGCACCGACGATATGCGCCTTCTGCACGCCGACACCATCCAGCACGGCAATTGCATCCTGCGCCATGTCGTAAAGCGTATAAGCTGCTTTGCCACGCAAGCCCAGCATCGCACGCAGATGCGTCCAGATCAGATTTGGCTTGCCGAGATGGTCGAACTTGGAAGACAGCCCCGCATCGCGATTATCGAAGCGGATTACGAAGAAACCCTGCTCGACCAACCCCTGACAGAAGATGTCCGGCCAAGACGTCAACTGCATACCCAGCCCCATGATCAACAAAATTGCAGGGTCTTTTGGATTGCCGTGCGTTTCGTAGGTAAAGGTCAATCCGTCTTTCGTCGTGGTCGGCAAGGCGTAGTCCTCTTTATGTGACTGTATTTATACGGTCACTTATTCTGCCAAATTCACCGCGATATGTTCCGGCAAGCCCAGCATCAGGTTCAAGTTCTGCACCGCCGCACCGGATGCGCCCTTGCCCAGATTATCCAGACGCGCCACCACTACCGAATGGCCGTGGTCTTCATTACCGAATACGAAGATTTCCACGACATTGGTGCCATTGACTGCTTCTGGCGTCAGGTACGGCGCAGTACCCGCATCGATTTCGTTGTAAGGCATGACCTTGACGAAGGTCTCTCCAGCATAGCGCTCAGCGAAAATACGATGCACGTCAACCGGCTTCAACTGGCGTGGCAAGGTTGCGTGATCCAGCGTGGTTTGCACCAGCATGCCTTGCTTATACTTGCCCACACCCGGCAGGAAGATAGGACGGCGCTCAAGGCCAGCCCATTTCTGGATTTCCGGGACGTGCTTGTGTTTGAATTCCAAACCATATAGCGAGAAGCCTGAAACCGGGTTTTCCTGCGGCTCTTCATAGCGTGCAATCATCTTGTTGCCACCACCACTGTAACCGGAGACACCAGAGATCGATACTGCATACTTCGGATCAAGCACTTTTTCATCGCTCAGCGGACGCAGCAGCACTGCAGCGCCGGTTGCATAGCAGCCTGGGTTCGATACGAACTTCGCCTTACGGATAAGCTCGCGCTGCCCCTTGGCCAACTCCGGCAAGCCGTATGCCCAGTCTGGATTGATGCGATGTGCAGAACTTGGATCGAGCACGCGGCAATTCATGCCCGCAGCGACTTGTGCGGTTTCGACCGCTGCTTCATCCGGCAAGCAGAGAATGACGACATCGACTGACGCCATCAACTTATTCTTTTCGGCGACATCCTTACGCAATTCGGGATCGATACTGACGAGCTGGATATCTTCGTGATGAGCCAGACGTTGGCGTATCTGCAAGCCTGTCGTACCTGCTTCACCGTCGATAAAAACCTTGAATTTGCTTGCCATAACCATTCCCCAATTGAGCGTCTTGCCTGCCTACATAATCGATAGCGCGATTATGCAGCAAATTGCGCAGCGCAGCACAATTCGTACGGCACTGAGCGCAATTTTTATGGCTGAATTCAGGAAAGCATCGCCAGCTTTAGCGAAATAGCAATCCCTTGCGCAGCTTGCGTGATTTCACTCAGCGACGGAAAGCTTGGCGCAATACGGATGTGACGGTCGTCCGGGTCT
>Ga0116226_10004419_pt1 | contig 12462 bp, 8 predicted proteins | sample S1TSphfallax_FD_89692 | JGI IMG/M metagenome (GOLD analysis project Ga0116226, IMG submission 89692) | Host-associated microbial communities from peat moss isolated from Minnesota, USA - S1T2_Fa - Sphagnum fallax MG | ecosystem: Host-associated > Plants > Peat moss > Unclassified | place: USA... | reverse complement strand
TTCATCGCTTCTTCGATGGTGTAGAGCAGCAGCACCGCCGTCACCACCAGCCCGACCACGCCAATCGCGGTCAGATTGCCGGCATTGGAAATGAAGCCGTCGATCGACTGGCGGACCTGCTGTCCGACCTCGGGCACCAATGTCCCGACCAGAGAACGGCGCAGCTGCATGCGCGCATTCTCGAAGGCCGGAAAAGCGGCCAGGATGGCAAGGCCGATGGCCAGCAGGGGCACCAGCGAGAGCAGCGTGGTGTAGGACAGGGCGGCCGCCCTGACCAGCGCATCGTCCCGGTTGAAGCGCTCCTGGAGCAGCCAGATGAAATTCCACACGCGCCTCAGCCGGCGGGGAGACGGCATATCCTTCATCCCTTCACCAGCACCGCGCAGATCAGTTGCTCGTCGAGGGACCGCATGCGATTGCTTCTCGCCACAGGTGTTGAGGACGACACGGCAGAATTTCTACTCCATTTTTCCCGGTCAGACCAGGAAACCGGCGCATAGCCTCAACCACAGCCCCGCCTCGGGGTTCCCCAATGGGCGCCTTTGACCCTTTGGCGCTTTGGTGTAGGATGCGCGCGTTTTGCGACGGGGTTTGGTTTTAGCGAGGACTGCATGACGGTGGCGACGGGTCTCATGGCCGGCAAGAAGGGTCTCATCATGGGGGTCGCCAATGACCGCTCTCTGGCTTGGGGCATCGCCCAGACCGCCCATCAGCACGGTGCGGAGCTGGCCTTCACCTATCAGGGCGAGGCGCTGGAAAAGCGGGTCAGACCGCTGGCCGAAGGCGTCGGCAGCGATCTGGTGCTGCCGTGCGATGTCACGGACGAGACCAGCATCGATGCGGTGTTCAAGACGCTGGAAGAGAGATGGGGCAAGCTCGACTTCCTGCTGCATGCGATCGCTTTCTCCGACAAGGAGGAGCTGAAGGGCAAATATGTCGATACCAGCTTCGACAATTTCCAGCGCACCATGAACATCTCCTGCTTTTCCTTCACTGCCCTGGCGCGCCGCGCCGCGCCTTTGATGAAGGATGGCGGATCCCTGTTGACGCTGACCTATTACGGCGCCGAGCGCGTCATGCCGCACTACAATGTGATGGGCGTCGCCAAGGCCGCGCTGGAAGCCTCGGTGCGCTATCTCGCCATGGATCTCGGCGAGGACAATATCCGCGTCAATGCGCTGTCGGCCGGGCCGGTCAAAACCCTGGCAGCCTCGGGCATCGGCGATTTCCGCTATATCCTGAAGTGGAACCAGTATAATTCGCCCTTGAAGCGCAATGTGACGCTCGACGATGTCGGCGGCGCCGGCCTCTATCTGCTGTCGGATCTGTCCTCCGGGGTCACCGGTGAAACCCATCATGTCGATAGCGGCTATCATGTGGTCGGCATGAAGCGTCCCGACGCCCCGGACATCTCGACCGTCTGATGGCCGGCAACAGCTTCGGCACCCTGTTCCGCTTCACCACCTTCGGCGAAAGTCACGGACCGGCGATCGGCTGCGTGATCGACGGCGTGCCGCCTTTGATCCCGCTGGCCGAGCCCGACCTGCAGGTCTGGCTGGACCGCCGCAAGCCCGGCCAGAACCGCTTCACCACCCAGCGCCGCGAACCCGACGAGGCCAAGATCCTGTCCGGCGTGTTCGAGGGCGTCACCACCGGCACGCCGATCGGCGTCCTGATCGAGAATACCGACCAGCGCTCGCAGGATTACGGCGCGATCGCCGATCAGTTCCGCCCCGGCCACGCCGATTACGTCTATCAAGCCAAATATGGCGTCCGCGATCATCGCGGCGGCGGGCGCTCGTCGGCGCGCGAGACGGCGATGCGGGTGGCGGCGGGCGCCGTGGCGCGCAAGGTGCTCGACCATCTGGTCCCGGGCGGGGTGGTGATCCGCGCCGCCATGGTGCAGATGGGCCCCGACCGCATCGAGGACGGCGCCTGGGATTGGGACGCCACGCTCCGCAACCCCTTCTGGTGTCCGGACGGCCAGGCCGCCTCTCGCTGGGAAGGGCTGCTGGATGAGGCGCGCAAATCGGGCTCCTCGCTGGGCGGCATCGTCGAAGTCCATGCCGAGAACGTGCCGGTGGGCCTGGGCGAGCCGATCTATGACAAGCTCGATTCCGACATAGCCCGCGCCCTGATGAGCATCAATGCGGTCAAGGGTGTCGAGATCGGCGACGGTTTCGCCGCCGCTTCCCTGCACGGCGAAGAGAATGCCGACGAGATGCGCATGATCGATGGAAAGCCGGCCTTTCTCTCCAACCATGCCGGCGGAATCCTCGGCGGCATCTCGACCGGCCAGACCATCGTCGCCCGCATGGCGGTCAAGCCGACCAGTTCGATCCTCACCCCGCGCCGCTCGATCGACCGCCATGGCAACAATGTCGAGGTCTCGACCAAGGGACGCCACGACCCGTGCGTCGCCATCCGCGGTGTTCCGGTGGCCGAGGCCATGCTGGCGATCGTGCTGGCCGACCATCTTCTCCGGCAGCGCGGCATCACAGGAAAATAACGCGCCAAGGCGGTCTACCGCCTTATAATGACGGTCTCTTTTCCAGGTACCGTGATGGCCTTCATACGCCTTCCCGCGGTCGCCGGGAGCTTCTATCCCGCCGACCCGCAAACGCTCTCCGCCGACATACGCCGCCTGCTGGCCGACGCCGGCAGCACTGCGCGCGCCGTCCCCAAGGCGCTGATCGCGCCTCATGCCGGCTATATCTATTCCGGGCCAATCGCCGCCACCGCCTATGCCTGTTTGCGGGATCAGGGTCACGCTATTTCCCGCGTCGTGCTGATGGGGCCGGCACATCGCGTGTCATTCCGGGGCATCGGCATCAGCACCGCCCAGGCTTTCCGGACACCGCTCGGTGACATCCCGCTCGATCCGCTGGCTTCTGCGCTGCTGGCCATTCCCGGCGTGCTGGCGCTCGACGAGGCGCATCGCGAGGAGCACAGCCTCGAGGTCCATCTGCCTTTCCTGCAGACGCTGCTCGACCGCTTCACCCTGCTGCCGCTGATCGCCGGCGCAGCGCCCGACGCGCTGGTCGCCGATGTGCTCGCGGCGGCCTGGGGCGGCCCCGAGACCCTGGTGGTGATCAGCAGCGACCTCAGCCACTATCACGATTACCACACCGCCACCGAGCGCGACCGCGCGACGTCAGAGGCCATCGCGCGGCTCGATCCCCTCTCCTTCGATCATGACGGCGCCTGCGGACGAACCCCCTTGGGCGGCTTGCTCACCCTGGCCAGGAGACGCGGCATGCGCATCGAGCCCCTCGACATCCGAAATTCCGGCGATACCGCCGGCCCGCGCGACCGGGTGGTCGGCTATGGCAGCTGGGCGCTTTACGACCGGTCGCCCGATACCAGCCTGCCACAGCTGCTGCTGGGGCTGGCCCGCCGCGCCATCGAGCGGCGCCTGACCGACCGACACGAGCCCCTGCCGATCCCGGACAGGCCGGAGCTGCACGAGAAAGGCGCCTGCTTCGTCACCCTGCGTCGCGACGGGACTTTGCGCGGCTGCATCGGCAGCCCGGTGGCCTGGCGCTCGCTGGCCGAGGATGTGGTCGACAATGCGGCCCGCGCCGCCTTCTCGGACCCGCGCTTCCCGCCCGTCGGCGCCGACGAGATGTTTCGCGTCACCCTGTCGGTATCGCTGCTCAGCGCCCCTGAGCCGCTGGATTTCGCCGACGAGGCCGATCTCCTGTCGCAATTGCGCCCTGGCGTGGATGGGCTGGTCATCGAGGATCGCGGCCAGCACGCCTTGTTTCTGCCGGCCGTTTGGGACCAGCTGCCCGATCCCGCCGCCTTCCTCGACCATCTCAAGACCAAGGCGGGCCTTGGCGCCCGTCATTGGTCGGACCGCTTCCGGGCACAGCGCTTCACCGTCACCGAGTATCACGAAGGCTGATCAGGCCTTCGGACACCACAGCATGATCACGCAGCCCGGCTGATTGTCGCCGATGGAGAGCGTGAAGCCATGCAGCTTGGCGATGGCATCGACCAAGCTGAGGCCGAGCCCATAGCCTTCGACGCTGCGGCTGGCGTCCGAGCGGAAGAAACGCTGGAATACCGCTTCGCGCAGTTCGGGCGGAATGCCGGGTCCCGTATCGGCGATTTCGAGGCGCAGCCCTGCGCCTTCCACCCGCAGCGACACGCGGATGGCGCCCCCCGCCGGGGTGAATTTCAGCGCATTGTCGAGCAGGTTGGACATCAGCTCGGACAGCAGATCGCGGTCACCGGCAATCAGCGGCACCTCGTCCAGCGCCACAACGAAATCGACCTCCTTTTCCTCGGCGATCGGTTCGTAGAGTTCGGCAATCTCGGCGGCGATCTGATGCAGCGCCACCGGCGCGAAGGCGGCGCGGCGCCGGCCACCCTCGATTTCACCGATGCGCAACAGAGCGGTGATCAGCCGCAGCGCCTGGTCGAGCCCGGCAATGGCGCGGTCGATGGTCTGCTGCCATTCACCTTGCGTCGTGACGCTCTCACGCGCCCGTTCGAGCCGGGCCCGCACCCGCGTCAAGGGCGTGCGCAGATCATGGGCGATATTGTCGCCGACCGATTTCACGTCGTCCATCAGCCGGGCGATCTCATCGAGCATATTATTGACGCTCGAGGCCAACCGGTCGAAATCGTCGCCGCCACCCTGGACCGGCAAGCGCTCGCGCAGGTCGCCCTTCATGATGCGTTCGGCCGTTTCATGCACCTTCTGCAATTGCTTGCGCGTGCGCTGGGAGGCCAGGGCACCGGCGGCGAGCGCCAGCAGAATGGCAGGAACCAGGCCCAACGCCAGCGCATGGATCACCACGGTCTGCAGCGTGTCGAGGCTCTCGACATTGCGGCCGATCACCAGCCTGGTCCCGTCGGGCAGCGCCAGGCCGACGGCGCGGATGACCAGATGCGCATCGATCACGTCGCAGCGTTGAACGATGCCATTGAGTTTGAGGTGGGCGGGAAAGGACGCCAGGTTACCGGCGATGGGTTCACCATCCGCTGCAAACAGGCCGGCATGGGCCACGCGACGGAAATCGGGCATCAGCCGAGTGTCGATGGTGTCCTTGAGGTCGGTCGGCGTGAGGTGGGCCAGGAATTGGGCATCATGCATCAATTGCCCGTCGACGCGGTTGGTCTCGACCACGGCTGTCTGCCAATAAATGAAAGCAAACAGCAACAGGGTCGAGAGGGCAAACAAAGCCGAATAGAGCAAGGCCAGGCGGAACATCGGCAGCCGCGCCAGCGAGAGAACGGCTGGCGGAGACATCATCAGCCGTTAGCGATCAGCATGAAGCCGGAGCCGCGCACGCTCTGGATCATCGGCGCCTCGCCGGGCGCATCGATCTTCTTCCTGAGCTTGCCGACATGAACATCCACCAGATTGGTCTCGGCGATGAAACGATAGTTCCACACATTCTCGAGCAGCATGGCCCGGGTCAAGACCTGCCCGGGCCTGCGCATCAGATAGTCGAGCAGCTTGAATTCGCGCGGCAGCAGCTCGATCTCGCGCGTGCCGCGGCGCACCGTACGCTCGATCAGATCCATCTCCAGCGAGCCGACCTTCAGCATGGTTTCCCGCGACAAAGCGGGCCGGCGCAACAGCGCTTCGATCCGCGCCGCCAGTTCAGCCATCGCGAAAGGCTTGGTCAGATAGTCGTCGCCGCCGGCCTTGAGCCCGCGCACCCGTTCGTCGACATCGCCCAACGCGCTCATCAGGATGACCGGGGTCGAGATTTGGGCCTGGCGCAGAGCCCCCAGAATCGCCAGACCATCCAGCCCGGGCAGCATGCGATCCATCACGACGATGTCGAAATTGCCGCTGCCGGCCAGGGCCAGGCCCTGTGGACCATCGGCGGCGTGCCTGACCTCGTAACCGGCTTCGGTAAACTCGGCGACGATCTCGTCGGCGGTTTCCTGATCGTCCTCGATCACCAGAAGGCGCACGAGTGAAGGAGAGTCGTTAGTCTTCATGATCCCTGACATATATTTCCGGTCAATCTTGCTGCCACTAAATAATCTTTTAAGGTGAAAACCCTACAGTAAAAATCCTTTTAATTCATCCGATAGTATTCGAGGCCTAGTAATTCTCCAATCTGCCGCTTTGGAGACATGGCCCCATGTCGTTGGTAAGCTTTGTCCTGCGACGTCCCTATAGTGTGGCGGCCGGCCTGATCCTGATCTGCCTGCTGGGGATCGGCGCCGCCTTGCGCATGCCGGTCGACATCTTCCCCGAGATCACCATACCCGTCGTCAGCGTGGTGTGGACCTATAACGGCATGTCGGCCGAGGACATCCAGAACCGAATCCTGTCTCTGCACCAGCGTAACATGGCGTCCCTGGTCGACGACATCTCGCGCATCGAGGCGACGGCTTATCAGGGCGTCGGCGTCGAGAAGGTCTATCTGCATGCAGGCGCCGATGTCAGCCAGGCGGTCAGCCAGGTCGCCGCCTCGACTCTCGTCGTCCTGAAATATCTGCCGCCCGGCATCACGCCGCCGCTGGTGCTGCGCTATTCCGCCACCGATGTGCCGATCATCCAATTGTCCCTCTCGTCGCAAACCCTGCCCGACACCAAGCTCAACGATCTCGGCCAGAACATCATCCGGCCCAATCTCGCCGTGGTGCACGGCGCCGACGTGCCGCAGCCTTACGGCGGCAAGCCGCGCGTCATCATGGCCGACCTCGACCAGCAGGCGCTCAATGCCCGCGGCCTGACCCCGGACGACGTCACCGCCGCCCTCAACAATCAGAATGTGATCCTGCCGGCGGGCGACGCCAAGATCGGCGCCAAGGACTACGCGCTGGCCATCAATAACAGCCCCGACGCCATCGCGGCGCTCAACGATTTCCCGATCAGGCAGATCGATGGCCGGACCGTGTTGATGCGCGACATAGCCCATGTCCATGACGGCTATCAGGTGCAGACCAATTCGGTGTCGGTCGATGGCAGGCCGGGTGCCTTGATCACCATCCGCAAAAGCGGCGGCGTCTCCACCCTGGCGGTGATCGATGGCATCCGCGCCGCCCTTCCCGACATCGAGCGACTGATGCCGTCGGGGGTCTCGATCAAGGCGATCTTCGACCAGTCGGTGTTCGTCAAGGCCTCGCTCGACAGCGTCAAGATGGGCGGCATGATGGCGGCCGGCCTGACCGCTTCGATGATCCTGCTGTTTCTCGGCAATTGGCGCCTGACCATCATCATCCTGGCCTCCATCCCGCTCTCGATCGTCACCGCCATCCTGGTGATGTATTGCGCCGGCCAGACGCTCAACACCATGACTCTGGGCGGTTTCGCCCTGGCGGTCGGTATCCTGGTCGATAATGGCACGGTGGTGATCGAAAACATCGAGCGCCATGTCGGGCTTAGAAAACCATTGTCGCAGGCCATCATCGAGGGCGCCGGCGAAGTCGGCATACCGACCACGCTGGCCACGCTGTGCATCTGCATCGTGTTCATTCCGGTGTTCCTGCTGCAAGGCACCGCCAAATATCTGTTCTCGCCGCTCTCGCTGTCGGTAATTCTGTCGCTGATCGCCAGTCTGGGCCTGTCTTTCACCCTGGTCCCGGTGCTGTTCAAATTCCTGATGCGCAACGTCACCGCCATCCATCATGGCGAGGGGCTTCATCAGTCCAACCAGCCCCTGATGAAGATCCATTACGGCTTCATCGCCCGGTTCGAGCGGTTCCAGGAGACCTATCGCGCCATCCTCGCCTGGTGCTTGTCCAAGCCCGTGCCGACCATCGGCTTCTTCCTCGGCCTGATGCTGGTCTCGATGGCGCTGTTTCCGCAATTGGGCCGCGACTTCTTCCCGCAATCCGACGCGGGCCAGATGCGCCTGCATGTTCGCGCGCCGCCCGGCACGCGCCTCGAGCAGACCCAGGCCTATTTCGCCGAGGTCGAACAGGCGATCCGCGAGATCGTCGGGGGCCAGCAGATCGACACCCTTCTCGACAATATCGGCCTGCCCTATTCCGGCCTCAACATCGCGCTGTCGGATTCGGCCACCATCGGCCCGATGGATGGCGAGGTGCTGGTGTCGTTGAAGCAAAAGCACAGTCCGACCGCGGATATCGTCGCCCAACTGCGCCGCGACTTGCCGCAACGCTTCGCCCAGCTGCAATTTTTCTTCCAGCCCGCCGACATCGTCGATCAGGTGCTGAATTTCGGTCAGCCGGCGCCGATCGACATCCGCGTCTCGGGCCCCGACAATGACGCGGCATACAAAGTCGCCACGCAGCTGGCGCATGACATCAAATCGATCGGCGGCGTCGCCGACGCCCATGTGTTCCAGGTGCCGGACGGTCCCACCGTCACTCTCGATATCGACCGCACCATGGCCGCCGGGCTGGGGCTCGACCAGCGCACCACCGCTTCCAACCTGCTGGTCACCTCGAATGGCAGCGCCCAGACCGCGCCCAATTTCTGGGTCGACCCCAAGAACAACGTGTCCTATCCGCTGGTGGTTCAGACGCCGACCTATCGCGTCACCGATATCGATGATCTCAAGACGCTGCCGATCACCCCCTCCGGCGGCGGCAGCCCGCAGCTCTTGATGAATGTCGCCAAATTCAGTCGCGGAACGACCCCGATGGTCCTGTCGCAGCTCAATATCCGCCCGGTTTTCGACGTGCATGCCGATGTGCAGGGCCGCGCGCTGGACGGTGTCGCCGCCGACATCCGGCGGGTGATCGCCAAGGATAGGCCCGATTCCGCCAAGGCCATCAAGGTCAGTCTGTCCGGCCAGGTCGACACCATGATCGAGAGCTATAACGGCCTGTTCGGCGGCATGGCCCTGGCGGTGGTGCTGGTCTATCTGTGCCTGGTCATCAATTTCCAGAGCTGGCTCGACCCCGCCATCGTGCTGATGGCCGTCCCCTTCGCGCTGGGCGGCGTGATGTGGATGCTGTTCCTGTCGGGCACCCACCTGTCGGTACCCGCCTTGATGGGCACCTTGATGTGCATCGGCCTGACCACCGCCAATTCGATCCTGGTGGTCACCTTCGCCAATCAGCGCGTCCAAGCCGGCGACGATCCGCTGACCGCCGCCGCCGCCGCCGGCTATACGCGTATCCGTCCGGTACTGATGACGGCAGGCGCCATGATCCTCGGCATGATCCCGATGGGCTTGGGTGTCGGCGAAGGCGGCGAGCAGAACGCGCCGTTGGCGCGCGCCGTCATCGGCGGATTGCTGTTCGCCACCTTCGCCACCCTGATCTTCGTGCCCACCATGTTCCGCCTGCTCCGCCGCCCGGCGGCGGACACCGACCCAAGGGAAATCACCCATGCCTGATTATGCCACCCGCGATGCGGCCACCGGACGGCGTCTGAAGCTGATGGTCGGCGGGCTCGTCATCGTCCTGGCCGCCGGCTTTCTGACCGTCCGGTTCGTCCGCTGGCATCACGACCGCGCCTTGGCCGATCAGGCCGCGCGGGATGCCGCGGCGCCGATCCCCGTCGAGGTGGTGACCGCCCAGGCCGGACAGACCGCGCGGCCGCTGACCCTGCCCGGTCAGACCGCCGCCTGGAACGAAAGCACCATCTATGCCCGGGTGCAGGGCTACGTCGCGAGCTGGAGCGTCGACATCGGCGATTCTGTTCAGAAGGGCCAGGTGCTGGCCACCATCGATACGCCGGAGCTCGACGCCGATCTGGCGGCGGCCAAGGCCAAGCTTCGCGCCGGCCAGGCCGATGTCAATCGCCGCCAGGCCGAGGCCGACTTCGCCGAGACCACCTATTCCCGCTGGCGCGACAGCCCGAAGGGTGTGGTGTCCGACCAGGAGCGCGAGGACAAGAAGGCGCAGGATGTCGGCGCCCAAGCCACTCTCGAAGCGGCGAAGGCGCAGGTCGCGGTCTATCAGGCCGAGGTGGACCGACTCACCTCCTTCCAGCGCTTCAAGCAGGTGACCGCACCTTATGGCGGCACCATCACCGAACGGCGCATCGATATTGGCGACCTCTCGACCTCGACCACGCCCTTCTTCCGCATTGCCAAGGCGGATCCGATCCGCGTCTTCGTCGAGGTGCCGCAAAGTGCCGCCGCCGATCTGATGAAGACCGGCGGCGCGGTCGACATCATCGCCGAGGGCAAGCATTTCGCCGGCAAGACGACGCGCACCTCGGGGGCGATCGACAGCCATGCCCGCACCTTCCGCGCCGAAATCGACCTGCCCAACCCCAACCTCGCCCTCCCGCCCGGCCTCTATGTCGAGGCCGCTTTCCAGCTTGGCGATCGCGGCGCGGTTCAGGTGCCAGCCTCGGCCATGCTGTTCCGCCCGGATGGCCCCCATGTCGCGATGATCGATCCGCAGCGGAAAGTCCGTTTCGCCGCGGTGACCATCGCGCGGGACGAAGGCAGCCTGATCGAGATCGGCGGCGGAGTGCAGGCCGGAGACAAGGTCGTGCTGAATATCAGCAATCAAGTCGCTGACGGCGACACGGTGCGGATCACCGCCATCGACGGGAAGCGCCAGCCATGAAACGCGGGGCGCTCCTCCTGCTCGGCACCATGCTGTCGGGCTGCGCTGTCGGCCCCGATTACGACAAGCCCGATCTGCCGGCGCCGGACAGGTTCGCCGCCGCGCAAAGCGGCGCCGCCACCGAGCCGTCGGTCGATCCAGCCCAATGGTGGAAGACCCTGGGCGACGACGAGCTGAATTCCCTGGTCGAGCGGGCCGTCGCCGCCAATCCCGATCTCGCCATCGCGCTCGACCGTCTGCAGGAAGCCCGGACCCAGGAAGCGGTGCTGCTGGGCGACGCCCTGCCCAAGGGCGACTTCGCCGGGGCGGCCGGCAACGGCACCGGCAGCGACGTAACCCGCGGGCGGGTTCCCTCGACGCTGACCTCGGCCAGCAACACTGCCGACAGCCCGACCCGGCAGATCAAGCAGATCGGCGGAGTCGACGCGATGTGGGAACTCGATCTGTTCGGCCAATATCGCCGCGCCATCGAGGCCGGGATCTATGATGCACAGGCCGCGGCCGAGGCCCGCAATCAGGCACTGGTCAGCGTGATTTCCGACCTGGTGCGATCTTACGTCGATCTGCGCGGCGTGCAGATGCGCTTGGCTGTGCTGGCCCAGGACATCGACGCCGCCACCCGGGCGCGCGATTTTGTAAAGATGCGTTTGGAGCATGGGCTGACCAACGCGCTGGACCTGACCCTGGCCGAGCGCGACCTGTCCAGCCTCAAGGCCCAGCGCGCCCCGCTGGCCGCCCAAACCAACGCCGCCCGCTACACCATCGCCACCCTGATCGGGCGCTATCCCGAGGAACTCGCCGGCGAGCTGGCCGACCTCAAACCGATTCCATCGCTGCCCGGCCATATCAATGCCGGCCTGCCGCTGGACCTGATCGAGCGCCGCCCCGATATCCGTCAGACCGAACGGCAGCTGGCCGCCGCCAATGCCCGAATCGGCGTCGCGATCGGCGCGCTGTTCCCGCATATCGGGCTGGATGCCAGCGTCGGCGCCCAGTTCGACCAGACCGGTTTCAATCCGGCCGGCGGGACCCATATCTGGTCGCTTGGTCCGGCCGCCTATTGGTCGATTCTCGATTTCGGCGCGCTCGACGCCCAGATCGACATCGCCGACCTCAAAACCCGCGAGCAGATGGAAATCTATCGCCGCACGATTTTAACCGCGGTGCGCGAGGTCGACAGCTCGATCGAGGCGTTTTCCGCCCAGCAGGATCGCGTGGCCAATCTCGCCGACGCGCTTGCCCAGGCCCAGCGCGCCGTCACCTTGGCCAGCGAGCGCTATGATCGCGGCCTGACCGACTATCTCAATGTCGCCGATGCCGAGCGGCAACTCTACGCGCTTGAGGCGCAACTGCTCGCGGCGCAACAAAATGCGGCGGAAAATTTCGTCGCCCTGTTCCGCAGTCTGGGCGGCGGCTGGCAAGGATTTCAGGACAGGCCGGAGATCCGGCTGCGCCACCCCGCCCTGGTGGCGTTGGTCGAGCGGCTGGTCACGCCGCGCCATGACAGTTTTGTTAAATGACCCAATGAGTTGATTGGAATCATTCGGTTTCTTCGCAAAAGCCGGGCCAGGTCTGCTCGCTGACTGTGCAGGAATGCCACAGAACGGAGCACTCAAGAATCGCTGAATATGTTGCATAAGCACCACATATCGCGGTGCAGCATGGTCACAACTATAGGATTTGTAAGGAGTCTAAGCTTGGTTTGCACCGCCGCAGAAACCGCAATAAAAATGTCACAGTGTGCTATATTAAAATAAATTTTAATTTCGATCCCGGGAACCCGTTCGTATCTTACCGCCGAACAGTCCGCTGACTTTTCAAAGCCTGGGTCGCATGCCGAACGGTACGAACCCAGGCGGCAGGATTGCATGACTATCGCTCGGGCATTGGCAACCAATGTCCTACGCTTCGCGGGAGAATCAATTTGAATAAATTCCTCACCTCGGCCGCCGCCGTTGCTCTGCTTGTCGGCGCCGCTTCCGCTCGCGCTGA
>Ga0116226_10004418_pt1 | contig 12463 bp, 9 predicted proteins | sample S1TSphfallax_FD_89692 | JGI IMG/M metagenome (GOLD analysis project Ga0116226, IMG submission 89692) | Host-associated microbial communities from peat moss isolated from Minnesota, USA - S1T2_Fa - Sphagnum fallax MG | ecosystem: Host-associated > Plants > Peat moss > Unclassified | place: USA... | reverse complement strand
CGGGGTTGGCTCGGAGCGCGTGGCGCTGGCGATGGCCGATGCGGTGGCCGGCTTGTTTGAGGATGAGGCCGCCTGGCTGGCATGGCGCGCTTGCCTGCTGGCGGCGGCCAGCGCCAGCCCGCACGCGGCGCAACGGCTGGTGCACGCGGTGGGCGAGGTCAATGTCGTGTTCTTCGCCGGCCGGTATTACGGGCTGCCGCAACATCTCGGACCTATTGATCTCCGGGACCAGCAAGTTGACGCGCTGCCCGGCGTCGTCATCGACAAGCGGCTGGATTTCCTGCTGGCGGCGCTGAAATGACGCGGCGGATATTCTTTGAGCCGGCCTCGCCGGAGGCCTTCCTGCAAGCGTTGCTTCCGTTATGGCAGGCGCAGGCGGGGGCGTGGCTGCCCGGCGAGGACGCGTTCGCGGCGGAACTGGCGGTGGCCGCCGAGGCGGAGGGCATCACCTTGCACCGCGGCGCGCCACTGCCGGATGCGCCGGGCTGCCCGATCATCATCCTCACCGAAACCAGCGGTGCCGAGCTGCAGACGGCGCTTCTGCGCTTCATAGACGTTGAGGAGGCGATCATCCTCGCCCCCATCACGGATTGGCATTTCAGCCAGCGCCCGCTCTTCCTCATCTCCATCCCCAAATCCGGCACGCATCTGATCTACGAGCTCGCTCGCGAATTCGGCTACCATGCGGGCGGCGAGCCGCCGGAATTTCCCAATGGCCAGACCTGGTACAATCTGGAATACCAGAACTCGCATACCGCGGCGGCGGATTTCTTCGTCGATACCATCCGGCGCGCGCCGTTCGGCAACCGGCATCACCGTTTCATGTCCTCGCCGGCGATTTTCATTTACCGGCATCCGCTCGATATCCTCGTCTCGGAAGCGTATTATTACCATCTGGACGGCAAAACCGCTTTTGCCGGCTGGTTCGATGGGCTGGAATTCGAGGGGCGCGCCGGGCGGCTGCTGAACGAGAATTTCCTGCTCGGCTCGCTGCGCGAGCGGACCGCGAAATTTCTCCCCTGGCTGGATTTCCCCAATGTCATCGGCGTGTCCTTCGAGGAGCTGGTGGGCGAGGCCGGCGGCGGCAGCGGCCGCGAACAGCTTGATGTGATCTGGTCGCTACTGCTCAAATTGCAGGCGCCCGGCGACCCGCGGGAGATCGCGGCGAAAATCTTCAATACCGGGTCGGCGACCTTCCGCGCCGGGCAGATCGGCGCCTACCGGCGTGAATTGCCTTCCGCCTGGGTCAACCGGTTTGCCAAAACCGGGAAGGATGTGCTGGCGGCATTCGGCTATGCCGCCGGGCAGGCCGGCATGCTGCCAGAGCACCGGCTGCGCTTGCGCCAGCGGCCGCTCGCCACCACCGCCAAGGATTTCGACCGCGTGCCGATCACGCTGGAGAGCGGCTATCTCGGCTGCAACCTGGTACGCTATGCGCGGCGGATTTACGCCGTGCCGGTCGCGGCAGGTGATGTGGCGCTGGAGCATATGCCGGCGGAACGCCTGGCGGCTCTGCCCTCCTCGACGGACCTGGCCGAACTCAAGGCGCTGCTGCTGGTCGGCGCGGAAGAGCTGGGCCGGCGCCAGCACGCGTTCACGCAACTGGGCGCGGTGATGCGCGGCGCCGCACCGCCGGACCATTATTACGCCTATTGGACCGAGCTGGTGACGCCGGCGCATGTTGAATCCTACAAGGATTATAACATCATCTGCTTCCAGCGGCGCTTCTACGGCATGCGGCAATCCATCGGCGCCGTGGACCTCAACCGTGATCCCAGGCTGCTGCTGGAAGATTTTGCGGTCGATGAGTTTATTGTGGCGTCCTCCGTGGCGCAGTTGCGCGATGAAATCGACGGGCTTTCGGCCGCGCACCGGCTGCGGCGCGAGATTGCCGCGGCCCAGGCGGGTGAGGCGGCGCGGGTGGCGGCACGGCTGGAGGCGCAGGCGGCGGCGCTGAATGCGGCGCTGGCCAAGGCCAAGCGTGGGTTGCAGGACCGGCTGGCCGGTTCCGCCCAGGCGCAGGCGGCGGAATCCGCGGCAATCTCCGAGCGGCTGGGCATGGTACGGGCGGAGCTGAATACGGCTTTGTCGGGCCTGCGGAACCTGGAGGACCGGCTGCACGGCGCCGCCGATGCGCAGGCGGCTGGGCTTACCGCGCAACGCGCCGCGTTGGGTTTGGAATTGAACGATATGCGGGCCGTGCTGGAGGGCCAATTGGCGGATGCCGCCGCGGCCTGGAATGCGCGCTGGGCCGGGCAGGATGGCGCAATGGCCGCGTTGCACGGGGCTTTTGAACATGCCGCCGCGGCCGCCGATGCCATGCGGCGGCAGCTGGCGGCGCTGGAAGCGGGGATTACCGATCTACACGAAGCCCTCGGCGCGCAAGCGGCGGCGGCGGAGCTGGCGCGGGCGGATGCCGCGCGCATGGAACGCCAGCTCGCCGAGCTGCGCACCGCGCTGGACCGCGGTCTTGCCTCCGCGGCGGTGACCGCGGATGCGCAATTGCACCGCCAGGAGGCATTGCGCGACGAACTCACGCTGTATTTCGACACGGCACTCGCCGCACTTCGCCAGCAGCTCGAACAACAGACCGCTGAACTCCGCAAGCAAGGCGAGAACATCGCCGACATCAAGCTGAGCTTCGCACGCCGCGTCGCCCGCTGGCTCCGGCACCGCCCATGACCCGCGATCACCTGAGCGTGGCACTCCCCTGGAGCCTCAGCCATTATATCCCGCTGAATGGGTTTCACCCGCTCTATCGCGCGCTGTTTGATGAATGCCCCGGCGATATGACGCTCAACGCCTGGGATAATATCGCGCTTTCCGAAACCCTGCGGAAAGAGACGGCAACGCGCCTGGCTTTCCAGAAACTTGTCCAGGGCTGGGAGGGTAGGTTGAAGGAGTCGCATCCTTCCCCGCTCAGGCAGCAATATCACGATGCCTTCTTCATCCCGAATCTGGCCGCGACCGCCCTGCTGCCCGGCGATATCGAGTTGCACCACACCGCCGCCTTCCCCAGCATGACGCGGCCTTTCGTGCTGCATTGTGAGTCCTTTTTGCCGGTGTTTTATCCGTTCGGGAGCATCGCGCAGGCGCAGGCGATGTGTGGGCATTATGAGGCGATGTTCGCAAGCCCGCTTTGCCTCGGCATCTTCTCGCATATTCAGGACACGCTCGCCGAGCTGAGCCGGTTCTTTGAGTCGCCAGTGATCGATGGGAAGCTCTTTGCCTCCCGCATCGGGCTGAGCCGCCAGGCTGTGCCGCCGGCGAAGCCAGCTTTTGGCCCCGCGCCGGGGTTTTTGTTTGCCGGCGCGGCGACGGCGGATTTTTTCCAGCGCGGCGGCCATAACGTGCTGCGCGCCTGGCGGGCGATCCTGGCGCGATGTCCGGGCGCGAAACTCTATCTGCGCTGCGCCCGGCCCGAGGATGCGCTGCTCGCGGCGCAAGGCGTTGATCTGGATTTTCTGAAACGCGAGCAGACCAATAGCATCATCTGGATCGAGCCGGTTTTGAGCCAAAGCGAGCTCAACCGGCTGCTGGCGCGGGTGCATTTTTTTCTGCTGCCCGGCACGTCGCTGGATTCGGTCGCGATGATGCAGGCGATGGCGGCGGGCGCGGTGCCGATTGTCGCCGATACCATCGGCACATCGCGCTATGTCACGCATGGGCAAACCGGGATCGTCCTGCAAGGCGATCACGCGGCTGAAATTTCTCAACATGTTACCGCATTGCTTGACGTCCCGGCGGCCTATACCGCGCTGCAAGGCCGCGCGATGGAGACCGCCGCGGCGGAGTTTTCGGGCGCTGCGTTTGCCGGCGAATTCTGGAGCCAAGTTCGAGAACTCGTTGAAAAAGAAATTGCAAGGAAGAACTTCTTTTTTGAAAAAAAGAAGCAAAAAACTTTTGATTGTTTTCCGCCGGGGAACGTTGCAACACCCCGCGTAAAGAGTCGCAAAAGTCTTTTGCGGAGCTTTTCTACAGAAAAGCGACCGCTTTCTTTCCTTCATTGCCTTGTACCAACGCCGGACTGGCCACGCATTTTCGAAAGCGTGCCGCAACCAGTCACACGGATTTACACCGGCATCGGCCAGGTCACCGAGCTTGGCGGTGCGTTTATCCACGGCAAACCGGAAGCTGGCGCGGGGCCGCATGCATGGTCGGCTTTGGCCGAGTTTTGCCGGGAAGACGCTGCAAGCCTAACCTTCGCCGCCAGCATCGGCGGCTTGGATGGGAAATATCTGACCGCCTCATCCCGGCGCGCTAGCTTGGCGCATCGCTTCGTGCAGCGGGTCGCGCGCCTTCTCTACCCCTATCCGGCGCTGTATCGCGCATCCGCGCGGCTACTGCGGCATTTGCGCCGGCTGCGGGCGCGGCTACGCAAACCACCCGCGCCGGAGCCGCTCAATATCCAACTGCTGGCGCAGAATGTTTCTGGCATGAACATCATTCGCGCCGGGGACCAGGTTTACGCGATTCCGCAGGATGGCGGCGAATTCTCGGTCGCGAAAGCGGAGGCGGGGTTCTACCGCCTGTCCTTCAAAGGCGCTTCGATGGCCGAGGTCATGACCAAAATCGCCGGGCATGAAAGCCTGGAAACCACGCCCGCGGCCCAGCTTGCCGAGGAGGGCGTGAATGGCCTCAACATCATCCGCTGCGGGGAGCTATTTATTGCGATTCCACAGGGCGAGGGCGCGTTCGACCAGCGCCGGGCACTGGCCAATGGCTATAGCCGCGTTTTCGTCGGGCAAAGCCTGGGCGAGGTGAAAACCTCGATTCTGGAGGCCGCGTCATGACCGCCGCCTTCGCGCGCCCGGCGCCGGTGCATCTGTGGATCTACAATCACCCGTTCCACGGCATCAGCGACCAGATCGAATTCTTTCTGTCGATCCTGCGCCAGCACGGCCACAACGTCACCGCCGGCCGGCGCCCGAGCAGCGAGGCGCTGAACGTCGTGATCGAGAATTTCTCAGGTGCAACCACGCAAACGCTGATTGATTTTTGCAAGACCAAAGCCAAACGCGTCAGCGTGATCATGACCGAGCATCTGGACTTCGTGGGGGATGAAATCACCATCCATGGCGCGCCGCTCTGGAGCGATAATGACTATATGCATCCGGCGGCGCAGCTCGCGCGGATCCAGGGGCTGATGGAATGCGCCTGCCATATTCGCGGCTTCCTGGTGCTGGGCGACCTGCCGGAGCTGCGCAACATGCAGAGCATGATGCCCGGCATCCCGGTGAGGACCCTGCCGTTCCCGAAGCTCAGCGCGCCGCCGCCGCCGCCATCCTGGCGGGAGTTGCCGGCCGACCTCGTCTTTACGGGCGTGGTCACCAGCTACCGCGCCGAACTTTTGAAAGAGCTCGGCGCAAGCATGACGGTGGCGACGCCGAATGGCTTCATCCCGCGCAAGGCGCGCGACCTGTTCAGCCAAACCGGTAGGCTGGTGCTCAACCTTCCGCAACGGCCCGATTGGCGCTGGCTGTCGCTGATGCGAATCATCGCGGCCTTGCGCTGCGGGCGCGCCACGGTCTCGCTTGGTACGCAGGACACGTCCCAAATCGCCGCCTGCTGCGTGCAGCTTGATCTTCGCGAGCCGGACTGGGTTGCGCAATTGCGCGAGCTGACGGAACGGCCGGGGGAGATATTCGCGCGGGAATTTGACGATTACCATAACATGGCCGAGGCGTTTAGCCGGGACTATGCGTTTCCACGGGATTTTTTCGAAGCCTGGGCGGTCACCGAGCTATGAGGGCACGGAGAAAAATAGGTGAAAGAAAGAACCTCTTTTTTGAAAAAAAGAAGCAAAAAACTTTTGATAATTTTCTGCCGGGGGATGTTGCGGCATCCTGCGTAAAAAGTCGTAAAATTTTTTTGGCGAACCGGGGTGGGCGTCCGATTTTTTTTCAAAAAAGCGACTGCTTGCTTTCCTACCCCCGATTTCCGCGTGGCACGGCGGGCATGCCATGGGATATTTGAGGTTTTTTCTGGCGCTGTCGGTGGTGTTCTGGCACATGCCGAACCCGCCGATAACCCTGCTCGATGCCTGTACCGCGGTGATGTTTTTTTTCATGCTCTCGGGCTTCTACATGGCGCTCACCATCAACGAGGTCTATGCGCCCCAGGGGGCGGGCTGGCGGCGGGAATTCTACCTGTCGCGCCTGTTCCGGCTCTACCCCGCCTATCTGGTCATGCTGACCGCCATGGTCGTCTGCTTCGGTGTTACCCATACGCCCAGCGTATTCCTCAACCACCCCGATGTTCCGCTGCCGGCCTTCCTCGGGCTTGCCGCGCTTAACCTTTTCTTGGTCGGGCAGGACTTTTATCAATTGATCCTCAACTCCATGGAATTCGATGAAATGAACGCGGCGAGCCGTGCCATCCTACACGCGATGCCAAGACATTTTTTTGAAAATAACTGGATGCTCGTTGGCCAGGCCTGGTCGCTTGGCTCGGAATTGCTGTTTTATGCCATGGCGCCATTCATCGTGCGCTCGCCCTGGCGGATTTTAATCTGCCTTGGCATCAGCCTCGTTATACGCTGGGGTCTCATTCTATTTTGTCATGGATTCGCCGCGGAGTTCTGGGGTTATAATTTTTTCCCCGCGACCTGTTGCATTTTCCTTATGGGCAGCCTGGCCTACCACGCCTATCCGCGGCTGCGGGCCTACCGTCTCGCCGCGCGTATTGGCGCCGGCATCTCCATTGCGTTTGCGCTTTTCGCACTGGTTTCAATCCTGCGCTTCCAAGGTGTGCTGCTCATGAACCACGCGACCGGCTTTGAGACGCCAAGGTTCTGGACCGCCTTTATCCTGTTCGCGGCGAGCCTGCCCTTCCTGTTCTGCTGCTGGCGGAAAAATCGCGCCGACCGTTGGATCGGCGAGCTGAGCTACCCGCTCTATTTGGTGCATGGCCTGGTCATCGGGCTGGTTTTTAACGACGTGCGAGCCGGCGAAGCCGAACATGTGTGGCTTGCCGCTTGCCTGTCGGTTGCGGCGGCCGCGCTGATCTACATGCTGGTGGACCGGCCAATTGATGCGTGGCGCCACCGGCGCTTCACGGGCGCCGCCAAAGCCACGCCGCGCCGGAGGGAATGGGTTGTTCTCGCGGCTGTGCTGACCATCCTGTTTGCCAATATGCTCAGGCTCGACGCATTCGCCCAACCCGTCGGCCCGCCGGCAAACCTGGTCGCCGTGGATGGGCACTACAACATCCTCATCTACGATGACCGCGTCTTTGGCATCCCGCAAGGTGATTCCATCACCTTTGGCGGGCCGCATTACGACCAGGACAATCGCCTGATCATCGGCGCAACCGTCGCCGAGGTGGAGGCGCGGATCAGCCGCTTGCCCGCCGCCCAAGCCAATCCGCCCATCCTGCTCGCGGTGGACGGGCATTACAACCTGGTTCGTTTCGCGGGCCGCGTGTTCGGCGTGCCGCAGGGTGTCACCATCACCTGGGGCGCGCCGGGCTATGACTGCAATCCGCACGTGATTATTGCCGCGAGCCTGTCCGCCGTGCAGCAACAACTTCGCCTCACGGACCCTAATGACCCTGACACGCATTCAACCCCCTGACGGATCGGAACCCAGCATGTACGACACCGCAACGCAAACCGCGACCTCCACGCCCGAATTGCATCTGATCAGCGATAACAGCCCGCTTACCCTGTCTCAGCTACGGACAGCCTCCGAGATCTGCCAGCAAGCGGTGGAATCCGTGAAGGCGCGGGACGCGGATGTGAAGGCCCAGCAGCTCGACAGCGAATTCGCGCTACCGGCGGCGAACTGGTCTTACGACGCGCCGAATGAGTTTGTCCGCGTGTTCCGCCGGCTTGCGCAATGCGACCCCACGGATATCGCGCATCTGCGCGGCTTCTCGCAGGTGTTTTCTGGCTATAACCTCTATCGCACTGCGCCGGGCGCCGGGCTGACAACCTTTAATATGGAATTCGGTGCAGGGTTTGACGCCGCCTTGCAAGCGGGCCTGGAGCAGCGCAATGGGCCATTTGTCGAGGAATGGAAACGGTTGACCAAAGGCCTCCCGCCGGAAGCGATCTTGCGCCCGGCGGCCATGCTGGGCGAAGTCGGCCATGAGATTGATGGCGTGATTATCAACAACGACACATGCACCTATCAGGAACGCGTCAATCTCATCGTGCAGTCAGGCTTGCTCGCGTGGTTGAAAGCACGTGGCCCAAACCTGCGGATATGCGAAATCGGCGGCGGCTATGGCGCGCTGTGCCGGTGGTTCCTCTCGGCACTTCCCGGCGTCTCCTACACGATCATCGACCTACCGGAATCGCTGATTTTCTCGCAAATCTACGTCACGCTGAGCTGCCCCGAGGGTGTGGCGCAATTCATCCCCAACTACCAGGCCGAGCGTTTGAAGCAGCCTTTCGACCTGGTGATCAACACGCTCTCGATGAGCGAAATGAGCGAGTACCAGGTCCGCACCTATCTGCGCTTCATGAAAACGCGGTGGCTTCAACAAGGCGGCATCTTCTTTGAGCAGAACCAGAATAACCTGCATATGGGCCTGCTGGCCGCTGAGGATATCATCGCCACCGAACTGCCGCATCGCAAGAAGCTGCGGGAAGGTGCGACGCTGCGCAATGGTAGCCCAAATCTATGGTCGCTGGAGCCGATTAACCTGCACGAAAAGCCCTCAACTTGGCGCCGGTTGATCCGCTCGTTCGGGGCGTGATGGAAAAGCTGGTGCGCCGGGCAGGAATCGAACCCGCAACCAAACCGTTATGAGCGGTCCGCTCTAACCGTTGAGCTACCGGCGCCTCGCGGGCAGCGTATCAGATCGAACCCCAGTTGCGTCAAGACCGCGCCGCGTTGGCAAGCCGCCCGCGCCTAAGCTATACGGCGGCAGGTTTTGTTGAGGAGTTTCGAGTATGGACGTGAGCAAGCTGTCACCCGGCAAGGACGTGCCGCACGATATCAATGTGGTTGTCGAAATTCCCGCCGGCTCGGGCGTGAAATACGAAATCGACAAGGAAAGCGGCGCCCTCATCGTCGACCGCGTCGTCTTCACCCCCATGGCCTACCCCGCGGCCTATGGCTTTATCCCCGGCACGCTCGCCGATGACGGGGACCCGGCCGACGCGCTGGTGCTGATCTCCGCGCCCATCACCCCCGGCGCCGTGATCCGCTGCAGGCCCATCGGCCTGCTGCAAATGGAAGACGAAGCCGGCACGGATGAGAAAATCATCTGCGTTCCCCACAACAAGGTCCACCCTGAATACGCGGACATCCAAGAAGTCGCCCAGCTCCCCGCCATCAAACGCGACGCCATCAAACACTTCTTCGAGCACTATAAAGATCTGGAACCCGGCAAATGGGTGAAAATCACCGGCTGGGCTGACAAGGCGGCCGCCGAAGCGGCGATCAGCGCTAGCCTGGCGCGGGTGAAGTAACGAGGTAAGGCCAAAGGGGCTCTGCCCCTTTGGAAACCCCGCCAAAGGCTCGCCTTTGGAATCCGCTAAAAAGGGTCTGAAAAGGCGCTCCCACCGCAGTTGTTGAAACTGCAAGGAGGGAGCGCCTTTTCAGACCCTTATCTAATGGGTTCTAAGGGCTAGCCCTTAGCGGGGGTCGTCGGCCCGAAGGGCCGCCGATTAGATGATCCGGCGCGCCTCCGGCGCGACGGGGCAGCGCCCCCTGGCTTTCTTTCCTTACTGCATCCGTGCCTGGACCGCCTGCACCGCTTGGCGCTGTTCGGCGACCTGGGCTTTCATCGATTTTTGCAGTTTCTCGAAGCCGCGGACCTCGATTTGGCGCACGCGTTCGCGTGAGATGTTGTATTGCTGGGAGAGGTCTTCCAGCGTCGTCGGGTTATCCTTGAGGCGCCGTTCGATGAGGATGTGGCGCTCGCGGTCGGAGAGGGTTTTGAGCGCGGTGGCGAGCAGGGCCTTGCGGCCGGTGAGTTCCTCGCGGTCCGCCATTTCGGTTTCCTGGCTTTCCGAATCGTCGACCAGCCAGTCCTGCCATTCGCCTTCGCCGTCCATTTTAATGGGTGCGTTCAGGCTGTTATCGGGCGAGGACAGGCGGCGGTTCATGTTCACCACGTCCTGTTCCGGCACGTCCAGCAGATGCGCGATTTTCGCGACCTGTTCGGGCTTGAGGTCACCGTCGTCGATGGCCTGCATCTGGCCTTTAAGCCGGCGCAGGTTGAAAAAGAGTTTTTTCTGCGCCGCGGTGGTGCCCATTTTCACCAGCGACCAGGAGTGCAGGATGTATTCCTGAATGGCGGCGCGGATCCACCACATGGCGTAGGTGGAGAGGCGGAAGCCACGGTCCGGGTCGAACCGTTTCACCGCCTGCATCATGCCGACATTGCCTTCGGAGATCAGCTCGCCGACAGGCAGGCCGTAACCGCGATAGCCCATGGCGATTTTGGCGACGAGGCGCAGATGCGAGTTCACGAGGGTATGGGCGGCCTTCTGGTCGCCGTTGTCGCGCCAGGCGCGGGCCAGGCGCTCCTCTTCCTCATGCGCCAGCATCGGGTATTTGCGGATTTCCTGCATGTAACGCGTCAGGCTGGCATCGGGTGCCATGGATGAAACATTGGAGGCCATTTGGTGGAATCTCCTGTCTTTTTGGTTCGTTCACGGCGCCCAAACAATTCCGGCACGCCGCGATACGAAAGATGATCTGTTGACTAGCTTAGAATAAATACCGTCGAGACCCGATCTGTTTAGCACCGGGAGCGAAAGTTACCCCTTAAAAGGCGGTAACCATCCGGTCAGACATGCCGTGCCGCAATGGCTTGGAAAGAAATCTAGGTGAAGGCACGGGCGTCCGTCAACGAAAAAGGACTCTGTAAGTCCTGTTTTACCCGCATGCAAGCAATGCGTCCAGCAGGGCCTGAAAATCCCGTGGCGGCGGGGTGGTGAAACTGAGCTTTTCGCCGGTGATGGGGTGAGAAAAGCCAAGGATTTCAGCGTGTAAGGCCTGGCGCGGGAAATCCAGTGCCAGGCCGCGCGCTGGCTCGGGCAGCTCTTTGGCGGCGGCCGGGCGGCGGCGTAGATAGACCGGATCGCCGATCAGCGGGTGGCCGATATGCGCCATATGGACGCGGATTTGGTGGGTGCGGCCGGTCTCCAGCCGGCAGGAGAGGAGGGCGGCGGCTGTCCGAATCTTAACAATTATTCGGATATTGGTTACGGCAGGCTTTCCATTCCGGGTGACGACGGCCATGCGTTTGCGCTCGCGCGCATCGCGGCCGATCGCGGCTTCAATGCGCGTTTGCGCTGGGTTGGGCACGCCCCAGCACAAAGCGAGGTAGGCGCGCTCCAGCTCATGCGCCGCGAAGGCGGCGGAAAGTCTTGCATGGGCAAGCTCGGTCTTGGCGACGACCATGACGCCGGAAGTGTCCTTGTCCAGCCGGTGGACGATGCCGGGCCGGCGCTCGCCGCCGATGCCGGTGAGGCTGGCGCCGCAATGCGCGATGAGCGCGTTGACCAGCGTGCCATCCGGGTTGCCGGGGGCCGGGTGGACGACGAGGCCGGCCGGCTTGTCCAGCACCAGGAGATAGGGGTCTTCATAAAGGATGGTGAGCCCGATATCCTCGCCCTGCGGCGCGGCGGGCGCCGTGGGCGGCGGGGCCAGAAGATAGGTGGCGCCGGGCTGCACGGTTTCAGACGCGTCCAGCGTCACGGCGCCGTCCCGCGTAACATGGCCGGCGAGGATCAGGCCCTTGACGCGCGAGCGCGAGATAGTGCCGATGGCGGCGGCCAGGTAACTATCCAGCCTGGCGCCGGCATCGGCCGGGGCGGCGGTAACGGTATAGATAGGGAGTTGGGATGCAGGTTCAGCCACGGAGCGATTTGCGGATGTTAAAGGCGCTGGTGGGCATCATGGGGGTGCTGATCGTCCTTGGCACGGCCGTGGTGGCCGGAACCATCGTGCACCGGGTTTATGCCAATGCGCAGCGCCCGTCGATGGCGCCCGCCGCGGTGCCGTTGCCCGATGACGGCGCTTCTCCGGTGGCGCTGCCAGCCGGCGCGCATATTGCGGGCATCGCCGCGGCCGGAGGGGACGTGGCGGTTTGGGTAAGCGGCCCGGGCGGGGACCAGCTCTGGCTGCTCGACCCGCAAACCGGCGCGCGGCGCGTGGTGCTGACGGCGGCGGCCATTGCAAAGTAAGCGGTCGCTTTTTTGAAAAAAAGCTCCAGCAAAAAACTTTTGCTCCAAATCCCGTTCGCTCGGCGTACCCCACCGATGGCCCACGCCAAATCATCGTTTCAAAAGTTTTTGGCGTGCCGGGGTGGGCGTCCCACCTTTTTTTCAAAAAAGCGCTATTCTCTTCCTGCCTTGTAAAAACTTCTCGCCTGGCTTAATGCGCTCCTGCCTCGTCCCGTTCGTCTAGAGGCCCAGGACACTGCCCTTTCACGGCGGCGACAGGGGTTCGAATCCCCTACGGGACGCCATTTCAGAACAGAACTGCGAATGCTAGACGCG
>Ga0116226_10004417_pt1 | contig 12464 bp, 9 predicted proteins | sample S1TSphfallax_FD_89692 | JGI IMG/M metagenome (GOLD analysis project Ga0116226, IMG submission 89692) | Host-associated microbial communities from peat moss isolated from Minnesota, USA - S1T2_Fa - Sphagnum fallax MG | ecosystem: Host-associated > Plants > Peat moss > Unclassified | place: USA... | reverse complement strand
GGCACATCGTGGTGCCATTCCTGATTGCCGCCGCGGCGCTGGCCACCAGCACTTTCTATATGGGCAACGTTCCCATGATCATCGTTACCTTCACGGTGGCAAACATGATGGTCACCGGCACCATGGGGGTTTTCTTCACCTTGCCGGCCGCCTTCCTGAAGGGGCCGGCAGCGGCTGCAGCCTTTGCCCTGTCCTGCTCGCTCGCCAATATCGCAGGCCTGGTCAGCAACTCACTGATAGGCTACGTCGTCACTCTAACGGGTAGCGGGCGCGGCGCGCTGATGATCTTCGCCTGCTCGCTGCTCGTCAGCAGCGTCCTCGTGCTCTCGATGCCCCGCAAGCTCGTCAATCGGTGAGCCCGGACGGCTTTTCCAGCCACGCCAGGTGGCGGGCGATCGAGGCTGCAAAAGCCTGCCTGGCGCCACTTGGAATATTGCGGTTCCAGAAGGCCCCATAAATCGCATCGAACGCCCAGGGCGATACCACAGCCTCGATCTCACGGATGGCGGCCGCACCCAGCGGGATAAAATTCGGATAGCTGCGCATAAAGCCCAGATAACGCCTGTCAGCCACCACCTGCAGCAGATCGCCGGCCAGGATCGCGCCCTCGCCCTGGCCGCCTGCCGCCCAATGCAGAATCTGGCCGCCCGAAAAATGGCCGCCACTGCGGATCAGCGTCACGCCCGGCCCGATCCCCAGCGTATCACCCTCCCAGAACCGTATGGCCGGCCCCGAGTTCATTACCCAGGCACGATCCGCAGTATGGAGGTAGATGGGCACATCGCCGAAAGCGCAGCTCCATTCCAGCATCGTCGTGTAGTAATGCGGATGCGAAATGGCGATCGCGGAAATTCCCCCCAACGCTTCAATGATCCTCACCGCGGCCGGCTCCAGCAGCGCGATGCAGTCCCACAGGATATTGCCGCTGGGCGTGGGCACCAGCAGCGCCCGCTGGTTGATGGCGAAGCCTGGCGCGTCGCCCACGCCAATCAGGCCGGCCTCGTCCCGAAACGCCGTAAGATGGGTGCGGCGAAGCGCCGCAAGCGTCGTCCAGCCCTGGCCGGTTTCCGGAATGTACTGCCGCTCATCCTCGCAGATGGGGCAGCAAGCCGGCACCGCCTCGCTTGCCGGAAATTGCGTGCCGCAAGCGGTGCAAATGAAATTTTCCACTGTGTTCTCCCGCGCTTACGCAGGCATTATTCCGATATCGACCAGTCAGACAAGATTGGGGGAACCGTGCCGGTCCCCCCAAACCCCCCGGCATTTCTCTGCATCGCGCGGATGGATCCGGGACATGGCCGGATAAAACCGCGCCGCCGTAGGATGGGTAATCGACGCGTCACCCCTCCCGCAGCGTCAGAACTTCACCCGTAAATTAACACCAAAAGTCGGAGGCTGCGGCGAATAGGCAGATACCAGCTCGTTGATCGACACATGCTGGATGATCTTTGTATTATCAAGCATGTTCTTCGCATAAGCCGACAACACATAGCGGCCCATCTCCACGCCAAGGCTGGCGTTTAGCAAGGCATAGACCGGCCGCGAATAATCCACATTGGTCGGGTCGAACGACCCATGGGTGCGGCCGATCCAATCATAGTCGGCATGAATGAAACCGTCGGTCCTGTCGTTGATCGCAAACGCATAGTCTTCCATGAACGTGGCCGTCCATTCCGGCGTGTTCAGCAAACTCTCACCCACCGCGGCACCCACGCCAGGCGTCACTTGGGTCAGCACCGCATGGGTCGCACCCGCTTCGATGCCCAGCGTAAGCCCCGACACCGGCTTGGCCTTGACCTCAACTTCCCCGCCATAGCTCTCCGCCGTGCCGAAATTCGCGGTATAGATCGCGCCGCAGCCAAGAAAAAAGCTCTGCTGCACTTGGCTCCAATCCACATAGTAGCCGGAAGCATTGATGCTCAGGCGATTGTCGAACCACGTCGTCTTCGCACCCGCCTCGTAACTCCAAAGATGGTCCGGATTGTAGGTCAGGCTGGGTTTGGAAAGGCCGAGTGTCGCCAATTCCGGCGTGCACAGGCTGGTGGGCGTGTCCTGGATCGGCAACACAAAGCCGCCCAGCCGATACCCTTCGGCGACGTTGGCATAAATCGTCACGTCCCGATCGAGATCGTATTTCAACGCGAATTTCGGTGTTGCCGCATGATACGATGCGCTCGCATTTACCTCCGGCGGCAGCCCCTGGTTGAAATATGCGCCCTCATAATAATGGAACGTCGTGCTCGCCAGCTGATACCGCAGCCCAACCGTCGCCTGAAGATTGGGCAGGATGCTGTAGCTGGCCTCGCCGAACGCCGCATATTGCTGCTCCTCCTCCCGGCCGCCTTGCAGGCCCACTGCGCCACCAATCATCGGATCGGCGAAGCCGGTATCCTGGGGCGGAACGCCATAGAGCTTGATGAATTCCTGCTGTATGCCTGGGATGATCTCGTCATCGCTCAGCCGGTAGATCTTGTCCGATACGAACAGGCCGGCGACCCAGCTGATCGGCCAATCACCCTCGCCATAGGGCTTTGAGGCAAGCCTGAGCTCCTCGCTGATGTTCGCTGTTGTCTGCGACGTATAGCCTGGCGACGGCAACGACTCAAAGGCCACGCCACAGCCGCATTTCGCCGTATCGGGATAGGTAAAATCGGCAAGATATTCGAAAAAGTCGCTATTATAATAAGTGCTATCCAGCACACGCGAAACATTCCGCCAGAAATAACTGCTCACGGAAGTCACATCCGCCCAGCCAAGATTGTCGCTCACGGTTAGGGTCGGCGCGAACAAGGTATCCTTGTTGCGCTGAGGTACGAGACTGTCCTGGTTGTAGGTGCCCAGATCGGGATAATAGAGCGATGTGTCATCGGCGCGAAGCCGCTGCACGAACATCGACGTCTCTATCGTCAAATCCTCGTTGGGCTTGTAAAGCAGGGCAACGCGGGAGGCGAGCGTCGCGGTCAGGTTGGTGCCTGATTTGCGAAGGGCGCCCGCCGAACTCGTGTTCAAACCGGAAAGCGCGCTGTCCGCGGTCGGCGGGATGAACGCATAATTGTTGATCCAGCCGCTCTGCTCCGCGTAGTCGAAGCCGATGCGCAAGGCCAGCTTGCCGGGGATCACGGCATAATTGGCAACCCCGGCCTCCTCATAATTCAAGCCGCCATGCACTGTTCCGCCCAGATCGCTGTCGACGAAGCCGGAATTATGCTCGAGATCAGGCTGCTTCTCGATATAGCGGATCGTGCCACCCATCGATCCGGCACCGTACAGCGTACCCTGCGGCCCGCGCAGCACTTCCACACGGTCGATGTCGAACAGCCGTGGTTCCGTCGCCCCCGCATAGGAGGAATTGAACGGCAACTGAGTCTGGATCGGCGCGTCGTCGAGATAAATGCCCACGGTCGCATTGCCGCCCTGCGAACTGATGCCGCGGATCGTGATCGTGTCACGCCCCTCCCCGGCGCCGGCCGCGAACGAAACGCCCGGCATCTGCCGCGTAATATCCTCCACATTCTCCACATGATCCCTGGCGATCTGGCCGCTGCCCAGGGCGGTGATGCTGTACGGAATTTCCTTGATCGATTCTCGACGCTTCTGCGCAGTTACAACCACGTTTTCGATCTGATTCGATTTCGCCGCGGCAAGGTTAGGCGATACCGCCGTAGGATTGGTCGGCGCAGTCTGCGCCGATGCAGCCTCCGCCACCAATCCGCCCAGGAAAACACTTGAAATCAGAAGACGACCGACAGGATTCATGTGTGGACCCTTAGAAGGCGAGCAGATTATCTTTGAAAGTCGAAAAGTCGTATGTGCTGCGCATAAGGCCGCGCTTTCTCAGCGCCGGCACCAGCCCATCGGCGATCGTGGCAATGGCCCGCCGGTCGACATCGCCGGACAGCAGGAATCCGTCGCCGCCGACATACTCCATGGCCTCGCCCATCTGATGGGCGACCGTATCAGGGCTGCCAACGAGCTCAATCGAGGCAAGGATATCCTGCCCCAAAGCCAGTTCACGAAGGGTCTTGGTCGCCGCGCCATCTTTTGCATAGCGGGTCATCGAGCTCTGATGGCCGTTCACCTTGCCGGTCAGGTCCGGCATCGGCTGGTCGAGATCGAATTTGGAAAAATCGATGCCGCTGAAATACGACATCACGGACAGCGCGAAATCCAGCGACTGTGCGGACCGGCGCCGCGCCTTGTCCGCCTCGAACAACGCGCGCGCAGCTTCATCGGTTTCCGCGATAAAAGGATTGATCGCATAGACCACCTTGCAATCCGAAGGCTTGCGCCCCGCCGCAATCATCTGTGCCGAGATGTCGTCACGGTACTGCTTCATCGCTTCGATGCCCAGCGGAACGCAGATAATGGTGTCGGCATTGCGGGCGGCAAACGCACGCCCTGCGCCCGATCCGCCGGCCTGGCAGATCACCGGCCGCCCCTGCGGACCCGGCGGCGTATTCAGCGGCCCGCGGCACTTGAAGAACCGCCCTTCGAAATCGATCGTATGAACCTTGGTGTGATCTGCAAAGATCCCGCGCTCCGGATCGGCCACCAGCGCCCCCGGCTCCCACGACGCGAGCAACTTGCCCACCACCTGCATCCATTCATCGGCCTTCTGGTAGCGCAAATCGTGCTCCATATGGCTGTCCTGGCCGAAATTATTGGCGGCCCGGTGGCTGCTGGAGGTGACGAGATTGGCGCCGGCGCGGCCCTCCGTCAGATGGTCGAGTGTCGCCAGCATGCGCGCCGCCATGAAGGGCGGGTAGAACGAGGTCGACATCGTCGGGATAAGGCCAATGTGCTTGGTCGCATAACCGATAATGCCCACCAGCGCGGTTGGATCATTGCGCGGCACTTCCAGCGGCAGGCGAAGATACGTCTCCATCGAGCCCTGATAATGATCGGGCACCATCAAGCCATCTTCGAACATGATGTAATCGAACCCGGCTCGTTCGAGGGAACGTGCAAGATCGATATAGATATCCGGGCGCATCCAATCCTTGGCGCCATTGCCCGACCACGTACCCAGCCACGACTGGATACCGAAACCCGCGCCAACGAACCATGCCAAGTGAAACATTGTGCTCATCTCCACGCCATGGAGCAGTCAGCTCGGATCGATACAGAGTCAGTGCTTTTCAAAAATCACCCCAAGCGGCTGGCCGGCTGCCCATGAAACCGGACCAAAATAGACGAACACCTACTAAACCCGGCAGGCCCAATGCCGCTCGCCATATCGATACGGACGGGACTTGCCGCTGAATTTCCTTTTATCTCCGACTATAATTTACGTTACGCAAGCGTCGTGCCAGACGAAAATCGGGCGCGCCATGTTCGGGGCAGCAGGCTAAATACTAAGTCTACGTTGTTCCTTGGCCGCCAGCTGCCCCTGCGGCGGTGTCGTATGCTGCCTCTGCCAGTGTCATGTGCTGCCTCTATGTGCAGCATGTCGGCTTAAATACCGCGCGCTCGCTCTCACAGTGATGATGCGCCGGCGTCCACCCAGCCAGTACATAAAAGTCTTTTGCTCCTTTTCTTCAGAAAAGAAGATCCTTGTTTTCTTTATCCGGACCTCAAAGTCCCGCCCGCGCCCGTTCGATCTCGTGATATCGGTCGCCCACCACCGCATCCGGCGCAAACAGCGTCTCCAGATCCGCCACATCCTCCGGCGTCAACAAAATGGCCGCTGCCGCCGCATTCTCCGCCACGTATTTCGCCCGCTTGGTTCCCGGTATCGGAATAATCGAGAGTGACGCATCGCTTTTGGCCAGCAGCCAGGCCAGCGAAAGCTGCGCCGGTGTCATACCTTTCCGCTGCGCAATCCCGGCCATCTCCTGCACCAGCCGCCGGTTATGGGCCGCCGCTTCGCCGTGGAAACGGGGCAGGTTAGCGCGCATGTCGGTGGCTGCGAATTCCTCCGTATCCAGCGTGCCGGTCAGGAACGCACGGCCCAGCGGGCTGAACGGCACGAAACTTACGCCCAGTTCGCGGCAGGTGCCGATCACGCTCTGCTCCGGTTCGCGCATCCACAGCGAATATTCGCTCTCAAGTGCCGTGATTGGGTGCACCGCACAGGCCGCGCGCAGGGTTTCCGCCGAAACTTCGGAAAGGCCAAGCCAGCGCACCTTCCCGGCCTCAACAAGCCGCGACATCGCACCCACCGAGTCTTCGATCGGCACATTCGCATCGCGCCGGTGCATGTAATAAAGATCGATTGTATCGATGCCGAGCCGCTTCAGCGAAGCGTCGCAGGCGCGCGCGATATGGGCCGGGGAATTATCCACACCGGGCATCCCATCGGCGCCCGCGGGCAGGCTACCATATTTTGTGCACAGAATGATCCGATCGCGCGCACCAATGCGCAAGAACCGGCCAATCAGCTCCTCATTATGGCCAACCCCATAAAGGTCGGCGGTATCAAAGAAGTTCATGCCTGCGTCGAGCGCGGCCTGCATCGTCTCCAACGCCTGAACCGCACCGCCTTCGTCGCGCGATTGCGAAAACCCGGCGCAGCCGAAGCCGATTGCGGGGGCGGTGGTGCCGGTGCGGCCCAGCGGAACCTGCCTCATGCGTCATCCTCATCCTTCGATCGGCCCGCGCGCAAAAACCGGCAGCGCGTACTTTGTATACTGCATTGCCGATGTGTTGCCGGGAAAGCCCGCTTGCGCTCTTTGAAGCCCCGTCCCCGCCAAAAACACATCCGTAATATGGCATTCCGGTGGCCCGTGGTGAACAACGTAAACGCCATAATTTACCGCCCCAGACCGTCCGCCGGCCCATTGTTATATAGCCGAGAATTCCGGCACTTATATTGCATACATAGCACCGGCGGCAGAGTATGCCCAGCATAATGCGGGAGCTGGCGATGGCGGAACGGCATGCAGGCGGCGAGCGACGTATCCAGACCACAGACGGCGAGCGGCTGGTGAAATCCGCCTATCGCGTGATGCAGGTGTTCGAATATTTCAGCGAACGCCAAAGCCCTTCCAGTGCCACGGAAATCGCCAGGTGCCTCGGTTTTCCGCAATCCAGCACCTCGATGCTGCTGAAAAGCCTCACCTCCCTGGGATATCTCGATTACTGTCATGAATCGCGCCAGTTCGCGCCCACAATCCGGCTTTCCTTGCTCGGCGGCTGGGCGCCCGACCGCCTGCGCGTCGCCGACCGCCTCCTCGCCCTCCTGCGCCGGCTCCACGACGTCGCCGGCGAAACCGTATTGCTGGGCGCCCAGCACCGCCATTTCGTGCGCGCCATCTTCGTACTCCCGGGCCAGGGCACGGCGGCGCACGCAGTGCCAACAGGCACCCTATGGCCGATCTGCACGAATGCGTTGGGGCAAGCGCTGCTCAGCCTGAAAGATGAGGCAGATATCCGCGGCATCGTCCGCCGCGCCAACGCGGATGAGGCAGATCCCGCCCGGCGCGTGACGCTAGGCGCGCTCATCGAGCGTCTCAATCTTTACCGCACACAAGGTTTCGCATCCAGCGAGCAGCATTGGCAGGGCCGCGAAACCTCCATGATCGCAATGCTGCTGCCGCCGCAGGAAGATGGACCACGCATGTGCGTGGGCGTGGCAGCACCCTGCCCTCGTGGCCGTGCTGACGAACTCGGCATGGCGCGTTACATGCGCGAGCTGGTGGTGCGGCTCGATCCCGAAGCTCAGGCGATCAGCACGCGTGGTTTGCCGCCAAAAAGAAAGGCGTTCTTTTCTGAAGAAAAGAACCAAAAGACTTTTGCTTCCGGTGCACGCGGATAGATACGGGACATGGCCGGAGAAATCCGCGGGCGCCGTCCGGTTAAAGCACCGGCGCACTCACGTCCGCGGCACCCACGAAGCGGCGCATCGCCCCAACCAGATAGGGCGCCACAACGATGATCGAAAAGAACCGGATCGTCTGCACAGCCATCACCACCGAGGTATTCGCCTTGCTGCCAAGCGCGATGATGGCGATCGAATCAATCCCCCCCGGGCTCGTGGCAAGATAGCCGGTCAGATCGTCCGTGCGCAGCGAATGCGCCAGCACCCATCCCGCAGCACTGCAAACGGCAATCAGCACGAAAGTAGCGCCGACGATGGCCGGCACGGTGCGCAAGGCCGCAACCAGCATCGCGCGATCGAACTGCAAACCCACGAACCAGCCAAGCGCACCATAAGCAAGCAACAACAGCCATGGCGGAAGCGCCAGATCGACAATCCCATAAAACCGCAGCACCACACCGAAAAGCGCAGTTACCAGCAGCGGCCCGGCCGGTAGCCGAAAAAAGCGCCCAAGCGTCGCGCCGGCCGCGCCAATCAGTAGCGTTTCAACCACCGCGATAATCGGCGCAGGAGCACCCTGATGCACCACCACCGGCACCGCATGCACGGTATCGCTGGCAAGCAGCCGCGCGACCAACGATGCTGTGCTGACAACGATGATCAGCCGAAAATACTGCATCAGCGCCACCTGCCGCGGATCGCCGCCATATTCCGCCGCAAGCGCCACCATCACACCCGCGGCGCCTGGCATGGCCCCCCACGACGCAGTCGGCCCATCTAACGACGTAAACCGCGCCAATCCCCAGGCAACCAGACAACCGGCCAAAGCTGTGATGCCAACAACAACAAGGATCGTCGGCCAATGCGCCACCACAAATAGAAGGATCGGCGCATCCAACGACCGCGCCACCACGCAGCCGATAATCGCCTGCGAACCCACCGTCACGTCACGATGCAGCCGTAGGCTCGATCCCGCGAAGGAGAACAGGATCGCCCCCAGCATCGGCCCGATAAAGAAAGCCGATGAAATATGCAGGCCGACCCCAAGCAGCGTCAGCGGCGCAGTCAACGCTAGCAGGGCCGGCCATTGCCAATACCCTGCCCGCGACAGATGCAGGCGATGCCTCATCCCACAAAACCCTGGCGGCAGATCACGAAACGGCAGCAACAGGCTGCCCGGCCGCCGCATCGATCATCGGCACAAGCGGCACGTTCAGCGGATCATAGGCGAACACCCAGCTCGCATCGGTCGGATATTTCATCCAGGTATTCGCATGCGATTCCCGTTGCACACGTGATGTCCGCTCGATCCTGTTGGCGCGATAGAGTTTGAAAGCGGAAGCGAAATCGTCGCCGCAAAGATCGATGCAGCGCGCCAGAATGGCCGCGTCCTCGATCGCCATGCCGGCGCCTTGCCCCATATGCGGCTTCATCGGATGGCACGCATCGCCCAGCATAACGATCGAATCGCGGCTCCACAGCGGCAGCGGATCGCGCTCCAGAAGCGGCCACTTGCTCGCCCACGGGCTCGCATCGATCACCCGCTGCACCTCAGGATGAAACCCCTCGTAGCATCTCCTGATCTCCGCCATCTCGGTGGGGATCGAAGATACGCCGCCCGGCCAGTTCGGCTCCGGCGAACCCGTCACGAAATACACCTCGTCCCGCCTTGCCGTCAGGTAGTACACAATAAAATGCCTGTCCTCCGCCGCCGGATGCCGCTCGTCAGACCACCATTTCGTCTGGTCCGCGCTGATCCGGAAATCACCGAGCAGTGCTGTGGGGAAGATCGATCGATAGGCGACAAAGCCGGTATAGGTCGGCGCCTGCGGCCCCAGCAGAATTTCGCGGACCTTGGAATTTATGCCGTCTGCGCCAATCACGATGTCAGTCTCCGCCTCCGTCCCGTCATCGAAAATCAGTTGCGTGCCGGCGCGCCGCGTGCCGATATTCACCAGCCGCTTGCCGAACTGCAGCGTGCCGGGCGTGAGCCCTGCGGAAAGGATCGAAAGCATGTCGCCGCGATGCATGAACAGGGTTGGCAGGCCAAATGCCTCGATCGAGGCGGCTTCGCCGCGCTCATAAAGGATGCGGCCCGTATCCCATTCGCGGCTCAGGCTGCGCTCCGGCACAATGCCGGTCGCCATCATCTCCGGAAACATGCCGATATGGCGCATCACCCGCAGCACATTCGGGCCCAGCGCAATCCCGGCCCCAATCCGCGCAAGCTGCGGCGCCTGCTCGAACACGCGCACATGGTGGCCCGCCTGTTGCAACAGCAACGCCGCCGTCACGCCACCCAAGCCACCGCCGGCAACCGCAATCCGCGGTCTCTCCATTATCCTGCCCTTTCCTATTTATGCTGAGGAATTATTCCGATCGGGGCGGCGCGACCCCTAGCATTTAATGATCCATCGTGCCACCATTTGCTAGGTACACGTCATATTTCTCGGGGTCCAGAGGGCGCTGAACGGCTGCTGCAAGAAAGGAGACTAAGGTGCATGGACAGTTTTGAATTCGACAATCACCGCTGGGCGCATCTCTATCCGGAGCTCGGCACCGGGCCGGTTCCGATCCACACCTATGTCTCGCCCGAACATTATGCCGTCGAGATCGAGCGGGTGTTCCGCAAAGCCTGGCTCCTGGTCGGCCGCGTGGACGAAATCCCCAACGCCGGCGACTACAAGGTCAAGCGCCTCGATGTCGTCAAGGCATCGATCATCCTGATGCGCGCCAAGGATGGCTCGGTCAACGTATTCCACAACGTATGTTCGCACCGCGCCAACAAGATGATCTCCGAAACAGGCAACGAAACCTTCGGCACCGCACGTGCGGCCTTGCTGGCCTGCGATTTCCATGGCTGGATCTACGATGCCCATGGCAATCTGACCGGCGTGCCGCAGGAGGCACGCTTCTATTCATGCTTTTCCAAGGAAAACGCCGGCCTCACAAATGTGCATTTCGGCATCTGGGAAGGCTTCGTTTTCGTCAACCTCGCGGCCGAACCCCCAACCACGCTCGAAGAATATCTGGGCGACTGCGGGCGCCACCTCGCCGGCTATCCGTTCGCCGACATGGATTGCCAGTTCACCTACTCCGCAGAACTGCGCTGCAACTGGAAGGTGGGCCTCGACGCATTCTCCGAGGCCTATCACCTTGGCATGCTTCATGGCCGCAGCCTGCCCGGCTCATTCTCCAACAGCCAGGAGGAGGTACAGCTGTTCGGCGATCATCAGACCACCGCGCTCTATCTCGGTGCGGCGCCGCGCTTCACCCCCACCGCCGCACTCGCCAACAGCCTTGCCACAGCCTCGCTCATGGCCAGCCACGCCGCCTCCATGCTGCCGCCGCAAATCAACCCCCACCGGCGCCCGGAATTCGGCTTCGAGATGACAGGCGTTTTCCCGAACACGCTCATTCACGTGACTGAAGGGATCTGGTTCACCCACCAATTCTGGCCGCTGGCCCACGATAAAACGCTGTGGCAAGGCAAATACTACGTGGCGCAACCAAAAACCAACAGCCAGCTTTGGGCCACCCTGCATGCCCAAACCATCACCCGCAACATCTGGCTGGAAGATACCGGAACAATGGAGCAGACCCAGGAAGGCCTCGAATCTGGCGCCAAGCCCGAGCTTCTGTTTCAGGATGACGAAGTTTTTCTCCGACACAATTTCAACGTGCTGCAAAAATACACAGCAGTGGACTAACGGTAACGTCCCTACTTCCCCCTCCCCCGTGTGGGGAGGGCCGGGGTGGGGGGGGCGTGCCGCACAGCGAAATCGAGAGAGAAAAAGCGCTTTTTCCCAAACAACGCCTCTATCCGACGCCGAACGGAGACACGCCATGCCCGGCCTATTGCCCGAGACCTTTCACGACCTCGAACCCTTCGCCGCCGACTGGTGCCTCGAAACGCAGGATGAGCGGCATCGCAAGCGCCGGTCATCCACGCCCGAGCAACTCCGCAGCTTCTATGCTGCAATCTTCCCGCGAATCAGCGAAATCCTCAAAGAGGTCGACCGCTTCCCAATCGGCCAAATCCCGGAGTCGCATCGGCCGCTGTTTTCCCTAGCCCTCTCTCTCACCGAGGTCGCCCCGAACGTGGAGCTTTACGCCGGCAGCCCCGCCGTTCCGCACGCCTTCGAAGAAAGCCGCATGAAGGCCCGACACGGCGCCGAGAAAAACTGGTCCGGCCACCGCTCCCGCCCGAACTCGGCCCCATAGCCCGCATCGCTCTTGGGCGATGCGGGTCGGTACCATAACTCCCTTTATGAAATCAGCTCACTTTGGAAACGACACATTGGCAAAGTCGATCGTCCCGTCCGACCGTTCGGCATAGCCCTGCACACGCGGCCCGAAAGCCGTGTTCGGCTGCACGAAGGCGATCGGCAACATCGGAGCGGCCTGCCACCAAATCCTCTGCGCCTGGTTCCAAAATATCCCGGCCGCCGGCGTCAGCGGATCTCCTACAGGCACCCCCTTCGCCACCGCCCGCTCGTAATCGACGTTGAGCCAACCTGTATTGTTCAGTGGTGATTCCTTGGTGAACTGCAACATCAGTTCATAGGCAGGCGACTGGCTGATCGATTGCTGCAAAATCAGATAGGCCTGGTAATTCCCGGTCCCGAACGCAGCTTGCGCGCCTGCCATCGGCATCGTTCGTAGCTCGATCGCAAACCCGGCGGCCGCGGCAGCCGATTGGATC
>Ga0116226_10004416_pt1 | contig 12464 bp, 13 predicted proteins | sample S1TSphfallax_FD_89692 | JGI IMG/M metagenome (GOLD analysis project Ga0116226, IMG submission 89692) | Host-associated microbial communities from peat moss isolated from Minnesota, USA - S1T2_Fa - Sphagnum fallax MG | ecosystem: Host-associated > Plants > Peat moss > Unclassified | place: USA... | reverse complement strand
TAGCCAGCTGTGTGGTATAGGCTTCATGACTTACACCAAACATATTCATACATATGCCTATTTTTGCCAGGGGTCCTGACCATGACAGATCATGGCTATACAAACATAGAATAGTTTATCAAGAATATAAAGAGAGGTGATGGAGGATGTCAAGTATACAGAGAACTGGTTATGGATACAGTTGAACTGTGTCAACTTTTTGCTCATGTTTCTATGATGGACACCCTGTTGATTGATTTGCATGATTCACGGTGTGCAGAGGAGGAGACTAAGCAAGAGAAAGGAGGATGGGCTTGAATTCATGGTTGTCAACAACACAGAGCAGTTGGTGAGGGATGAAATGGAGAGGAAGGACAGTTGTGAGAAGAGGGTAGATGTTGAATCCCCTGCAACCTTCCTTGAGTTTTCAGGCCAGCAAGGTGATGATGATAGCAAAACAACTTTTTGGAGAACAGGTGCAAATAGGAAGGAGGAGGACAACCAGAGTCAGGATACAAGCCTTGTGTCTGGTAGAAGGCCTGGCAAGAAGAGAAGGCAATCAAAAGTCAAGAGAGAAGAGGCTGAAGTTGGTCTTAACGAGTCTGAACTGCTTGTGAACAATACAGTGAGCAGTGTTGACAGGGCCACTTGTGAAGAAGGTAATCTGATCACCATTACTTGGTGCAGTTAGGATGATTTAAAGAGACAAAGTGCAGAAGTGATTAGTGAAGAACTTGTGTCTTCTGCACTTTGTCTCTTTATGTGTCAAGTTTGGACTCACAAAACAGCAAATCTGGGTTTCTGCTTTTTGGGGTAGTCTCTGTAGTGCTAGCCAGCATCATGACCCATTTGCTTCCAGAAATGCTAGTGACCTGATTGCTCTCTTGAATGGGCTGGTCTGTTGTTATTGTAGAAGTAATGCCAGTTTATTGCCAGGAGAAGATGACAGTTGGAGTAAGAATGGCAAATCCAAAGATTGTCATTCCTGAAGAGAGTTCCATGGATCAGAGTGCAAGAGAGACAGAGGAGCTATATTTGCTGATGGAAAAAGCAAACACAGATTTATGGGTGCAAACAAACAGAAACAAGAAGCAAGTAGTGCGCATGAGTTTAAGTCTTTTGAGTGGAGGATGTTTTCCTGCAGGTGGAAGTGAGATTGAAGTAGATAAGGGGGAGGAACTGGTCAAAGATACTCAGGAGAACATTCTAGGAACTAGAGTAAATGGGGATGTGGACAAGGCTGGTTGCAATATGGGAAAAGAAAGTGCTAATTTGGAGTCACTGGCAGATCCCAAAGTGGCAGTAACTAATAGCAGAGCAAATGATGGAGATGGACTAGGACATGTGATACGGGGTTCAGATACAATGGAGATGCCTGATGATGGAGTGAAAACAACAATAGAGCATGGTACAAGAGCTTTGTTTGTCCACCTGTCTGTTTTGTCAAATTTGAGTCTCTGAACTCACTATCTCTCAGCAGATCAATGGGGACCTGTAATCAAAGACTGTCACTTAAGGCCAGAAAATCTTCAAGGACTCCACTTTTCTGCTTCTCTGTTGGTCCACATTTGTGAAGCCTGTGACCAGCAACCTTTTAGTCCATGATGTTTTCATTTGGCAGAGTTGTCTTTGCAGTAGATTAGAATGGTTTGGAGACCTATGGAATCTTCCAAGGAAGTGAACCCAGGGACAACAATTCTGTACTCTATGGAGGGTATCAGGTTTATTTCTCATGGGGCTTTTGACTTGGGGCTTGCAGACAATGTGGAGAGGGAGAGTGGCCAGTGTGAACAGGTGAAAGGACCAACTCTGCTGAACCAGGAGAAGGTGCAGTCAGATCTTGACTTGTCTGAGTTTGACTCTGAAGATGGTGACACCCTGGTGTCAAGGATTGTGAAGTCTGGAAAGAAAAGTGGGAAGAGGCAGGCTGAACGTATGGAAGAAATCTGTGAGCAAGCTGTATCAAGGGTTCTGGAGGATGAGATGCTACATGTGGCAGATCCTGATTTTGTACTGCAAAGGAAGTCAAGGAAGGACACTAATCCCACAAGCTGGACTTCAAAGAAGAAAGGTGTGCTTCTCCTTGCAGAGCTAGTTGGTCTTTCTTGAAGGGGTTGGACCCATTCATGATGTGAGGATGACACCCAGTTTGGACCATCTAAAGCTGGTAGTTCTCTCTTTGGCCCTATGCTCTTCACGGGGGATATAGCTGCATGAATATGGCAAGCAGAAAATTTGATTACACAATCAATTTTCAGTGTCTCAGTTTTGGAGAAAATTCTCTCTTTAGCAAGCATAAGAACTGAGCCCCTTCACCTACGTATGCAGCAAGTCTGGCAGGCCTTGCTTGCATTCAGGAGTGGCAGAGACCACATGGAACTACTTATTCTTGATGGCGATTTCCTTGACCTCGAGATTTTGTGTGTACGAACTGACTTTTGATGACAAGTTCCCTGGTTTGAGTCTTTTTGTGCATGTGAAAGATGAGGTAGGATTGTGGAGGACCCTCCAGGAATGAAGCATTAACCTTTACTATTGTGTTCGTTTGGCCCACCCACTCCCTTCCTCAGACTCCTGTTTTCTCATTTGACCTGACCATTTGGAATAGGCCATAATAATCATAGATGTTTGTCACTACCATTCACTAAGTTGGTGAACATATTAGCATGGAGAGGAGTTTGCAGATGATAGTATTGATGCCTGATAAGTGGGAATTTCTCAGTCTTCATCAGCTTATAGAAATCCATGCCATAATTGCTAGCTCTTAAGAGCTTGCACAAGGGCACTCTTGCGTGAATTGAAAATAAAATCCCACTTTAGAAGCATATCAGTAGCTGAATGTAGAATGGGTTGTTTCTGTTGAATGGCTGAAAATGTTGTGGGGACTAAAGCATAAATCATCTTTTTTCAAGTGGAGGTTGAACAGGAGGTTCACCAATGGTATGTTAGGAATTGCTGCATTCAGGGATTGCTAGGGCCTCTCAAGTGCTTTAACATACTTGGGATCATGTTTCCTCAGCAGCAGAAGTTCTCCACCATGTTGTCGCAGGTAGCAATGTGTCTGAGACCATGGAGGGAGTGAAATTGGCACTGATACAGTCAACAGTCACTACAAGGAAGGCATCAAAATCCTCCAAAAGTGGTGGTACAATCTTGAAGAAGATCGTAGCACATAAGCCAGTTACAGATTCGGGGTCAGAGGTGTGTCCAATGGGATGTGGAAAAATCTACAAGGGCAAAACATCAGCATGGTATGTTCACAAGAGTAAATGCCTCGGAGCACCTGCTGATTGACAATTTCTTGTTGCAGAAGTAGGTTTCATTGTTGTCCTGAGAATACAGGGTGTGTGCTCAGCTTTCTAATCTTGGAATAGGGAGACAAGATCACAAGGTTAGCATGTCAGAGTGGTGCTGTTGTGAAATATGAAGCCAGAGGCAAAGCCAGAAATTTTGAAGCATGCTGATGGTATTAAGCATGTTCCACATTGTATCAAAGCCTGGAATAAAGGCTATATAGGAGGAGGGAGCAGGAGGGATTAGTAGGCAGAAGCATACTTTTAAACATTGTAAAAGAGCAGCATAGTTAGTACACAAAGGTACACTGGACAAAGAAACCATTGTCTAGGGGGGATCAGAGGAGGATGGCAGCTTTTCAAGAGTGGGCAGAGGTTGTATGGCACCTTTGATGAAACAAATCATTGGTACCAACCAGCATAGGATTCTTTTGTGAATTCACAAATTTGTATTATCATGGTAGATAAGAGTTGCTTGACAAATGGACAGTTTGATGACACGAGCCGAACATCTGTTGGGAATCCCAGGATGGAAGTTTCTGCTATGGACATGGTCATTGTAATCAATTGGCATGAGAATGGTAAGCGTGCTTCTCTCATAGTTATTGTACTATCATCAGCTGCATCTGTTCAACAATTCAGTGAATGTTTCTTTTTCTTTTTTGTTCTTTCATCTGTGATTGTCCACCCCTTTCTTCTTCAAAGCTTCTGTTATCTCATTTCCTGGATTGTGCTGCCAGTTTGCAAGATTGATTTCAACAGATTGGTAATGTGATATGGTGATGCTCCTCATCATCATCAACATCAGTCAGTCGCACATTTTGTGTATCTGGTAAAGGAACAAGTCAATATTCTCTTCAATTCCCAGGCATTTGTTCTTTGTGAGCTTCAGTAGCTTTGTGTTTCACAGGCATTCCAATAGATGCATCAAACTTACTCATTCCTGGTTGGTTTCTTTCAAGTATCATGGATGTACTCACAGATTCCTTGATGGTTCCCTAGAAGAATCAAGGACAAACCCACAGAGAGATTCTTTTTTGGATTCTTTAAAAGAAGCATGGACTTACCCACACAGAGATTCTTCTTTGGATTCTTTAAAAGAAGCATAGACTTACCCACACACAGATTCCTCTTTCGTTTCTTTGAAGAAGCATAGACTGACCCACACAGAGATTCCTCGATGGTATCTTTGAAGATTCACAGACTTACCCACAGTAAGATTCCTCGTTGGTTTGCAATTTTCTGAGAATCTGGGGACTTGGCCCCTCCTCTCTGAGGACTTGCAATAGAGCCGTGCAAGACAGAGATGGTCATCATGATGCCTCCTGTTTCTGAGGGTTTCTGTGAAGCTCCTCAAGAATTGTTCCTAAGATCGAAGGTCATAACCGAGACATGCGGGCTCTCAACGCAAGCACATAGACAGGCATAGTGCATTGGAGTGAAGAAAGCAGGACACAAAAGTGTGTGAATGACGGACGACGCCATTGTAGCTGTGCGATTCAGCTTGATACTGACTGACTGATTGTGGTCTGAAGACCCCCTTCTGAGAGAGAGAGAGCGAGCTACTACTGTCTGTCTATCTCCTTTTTCCTGAAAGCGGGTGCGATTCTCTTTCTCTTTCCATTCACTGCTGAAGAGGATCAGCGTGGTTTTGCTCATCTGAAGCTTCGTCTAGTGGGGTTAAAGCTGCTTCGGCTATTGGGTTTGAAGCTAGAAGAAGAGACGACGCATCTGTGAAGGAAACAAAAGAAGAAGATGGCAGAGATTGCAAAAGAAGTTTCAACGATCGGAGGCATAGCGACTGTCTCCGTCTTACATTCCTTCATCCCCACACATTGGTTGCCATTCTCTATTGTGGGTCGAGCACAGAAGTGGAGCATTTGGCAAACCCTTCTTGTCAGTAAGTGCTCCCCAGCTCCCCTTCTCTTCCCCTTTTCTGAATGGGAATGCCTTCCACTCTTCTGGGAAATGTGGAGGACAGTTGTGATCGATTGCTACAACCTCCACTGCTTTGTTGATTCCTCAGATCTCTCTACCGCTGCTGCCAGGTTTGTAGCCCTCAGAAAGAGGAACCTGACTTCTTCTTGTCTATGTCTGTACCATTTCAACCTGCATTCTTCTCAGTGTCTGTGTCTGTACCATCTCAACCTGAATTCTTCTCAGTTCCTTTCTATAGTCTGTACCATCTCAAGCTGAATTCTTCTCAGTGTCTTTCTATAGTCTGTACCATCTCAACCTGAATTCTTTTCAGTGTCTGTCTATAGTCTGTACCATCTCAACCTGATTTCTTCTTGGTGTCAATGTCTGTATCCCTGTCATTGACTCGCTTCCTCAAGCATCCTAGTCCACCTACTACAGATTTGATTTGTTGATGGTTTCTTTTTGGCTCTTCAAGAAGAATCTGAAGAGATTAAGAGGCTGCCTTCATTTTCTTTTCCTACTAAGATGTCAGGTGTTACTTCAATGGAAAAGAAGAGATTGTTTCCCATACCAACAATCAACCAACCAGAACTGTAAGAGCCACTTTGTCTTCTCATACAGTTCTGGTTTGTTGATGGTTCTTCTTGTCTCACCATTGCTTTGTCTGGGGTTTTTATTTAGTGTTGCAAGTTACAAAAAATTGTGTAATTAAAATAGAGAGAGAGAGAGTCTTGGAGAGTCTTAGCAGTCATGTTATTCAGTAATTTTTTCTTTGATAGTGTTTGAATTGTATTATGAACTTGAGAGATCAACACATGAGCTAAAATTGTATCTGTTTTCTTTTGCCTGGCTTGCATGTGCCTTTTAAACTGTAGGTTCTTTGCAAGCTTTTCCCCAGCAATTTATTGTATTTGGATCCATCAAGATCTGGTGACAATGCTCTAAGGTTTTCTGGCTCTGCTACATGACTGATGTAACTCTGTTGATGTGCATTGGCTAAGAAAGTGGTTCTGATGATGGTACATATGATTTGCAGCTGCATTGGGTGCTGTATGCCATGTGTTATCAACATCATTACTGGGTTTAGCAGCAATCACTATGGCAAATACTATAGCTGGAGAGGGCACAGTTCACTCGCTTGCATCTCTACTGCTTGTCGTCCTTGGTGCAGGCTACATTGTTCTGTTTTTGCTAGGGAAGGGAGGTCATGCACATGGAGGGCACAATCATTCGATGGAGAAAATGGCTGTGGCTGGTCTAATTCTGGTGCCAACTCTTTCGCCTTGTGCCACTACTTTGCCTGTGTTTCTTGCGGTTGGGAATGAATCGTCAGGGGCTTTATTTCTGGCGATTGGTGTACTCCTTGCAAGTACTCTCACTGTCATGCTCACATTAGTGACCCTCTCTTATTATGGCGCAGCACAGCTGAAATTCCACTGGATAGAGCATTATGACAAGGTTCTGGTTGGCTCTGTGCTGTGCTTGGTAGGTATTCTGACCTTCCTTTTCCATGACCACCATGGAGAGGGTCATTCTCATGCAGCTGAAGCTGCAGTCTTGGCAGCTGGCACTACTCATGCTCACCATGTTCATGAACGGAAGTTGTTTTGGTTTCAATAGACGCTCATGTTGTGCAGTGTTTTTATCAAACTTACTGCCGTGTCTTTGGTCTTCTATCAAATACCCCTCCCCATTGGTGCTCAAGGAGCCAAAAAAAACTGCTATTGGCAAAAGCCAATGCAATACACTGGAATACAACCCAGTGCTGAAGCCCTGTAGCAATAGATGGCTGTGCAAATTTCCATATTTCTAGCTCCTTTTGGTTTTGGGACTATTGACATTTTTCATCATATGAGGTGCAATTAAGAAGCTCAATACCATGGAAAGCCAAAGAAAAATCATATGAACAATTCAACAATATGTTTCAACAAAATCAACAGTAATATCAACATGTTTCGATTCCATACATTAGGGTTTCAAATTAGGGTTTAAATAAGTTAGGGTTCAAGATAGGGTTTATATAAGTGAGGGTGCCAGTTAGGTTTCGAATTTTTTTTATATGTTTCAATTGATGATGCTATATTGGCAAATTGTGAAATGCTAAAGCAATGGAACATTTGATGTCTTTTGTTGGACAATTTCTTCAAAGTAACTCTTATTATATCAAGTAACCTCTTCATTCATAAAATCTGTGCCTTTCAGACAAACACAAAAACCAATAGCAACATGTTTTGCCCAACTATTCTTTTCTGCACATGAAAGCAACATGAAGTGCCCAACCCATCCCTGAAGGTTTGTTCTTGAAATAATATGATTTGTGGACCCAGTGACCGCCATGATAACTAGGTTATTATTCAAGGTGAAACTTAACAAGACCTTGCAATGAATTGAACCCACAACTCGCAATGTACTTGCAAGGTGACCATTCGCCTTCAGTGCTTTGGGCTATTGGCTTGATGTAGAAATTTTATACAATTAATTTGTAGAGATATTTCTTTTGGCAAAAATGAAAACTCCATCAAGGTTTTGTGAATGGTATGGATTCGTTGTACATATTTCATCAGAATTCAAGTTTTTGTATAGCATTTGACCTTTCCAAAAGCAAAGCAAGAAGTTAGAAGTGTTCCATTATGTGTTATTACTTTTGTTTAAAGAAAAAGTACCAGCAATAATCCTAAAATGGAAGTCATTTGTTTGGATAATATTTTCTGATCACCAAAGTATAAGTAAATTGGAGAAAGACTTGAAGTGACTTGATAGTTGATAACCCCTTGTAAGCATTATGAATATACAAGACAATGTTAGACATTAAAATGTTAGGCATTGCTCAATCCCATTAATTATTTTAATTTAACATGAATTATGCTACAATTTCACAAGACCAAAATTATTTCAAAGTTGTTAAGGTTTCAAGCTTTAGAACTAATTTTTTACAATATGAATGTCTCTCCTTGCAAAATCACACAAGATAATTCAAAATCTACATAATTAAAATATTGTTGTCTTTTTGTATATGCCTACCTCTTTCAAGTCTAAGTATCTCCCTCTTCCCTAATAACTATTTCATTCTTTTCTCCTACCCACCTACATGGATACAAAAAGGCAAATTGACATGTGCCTTTTCATGTCCATGTTATGTATATTAAAATAATTTAATAAACTACCTCTTTTTAAGCCTATTTACTTAACCCTTTCTCCATGTGAAACTATATGGACATGAAAGATCTAGCATAAATAATGATAAATTATAGAAAAATCATATGGAGAAAAAAAGAAAAAAAAAAAGGAGGAGTGAGGGAGAGAGATTTTGTTAGTTTGGAACCTTGCCCTACATTACACTCATTTAGTTAATATTGATGATGTGCAAATTTGAATGTAATCATCGGATATTATCCCTTTCTATGTGTGCAATATAATTAAGGATGGCATATAAGAAAATTAAAAACATTTGATGTAATGTGGATTTGGTTCTCTCAATGAGCTTCTATACTACTTACGAAGTATGCTTCAAGTTACATATTCTCTTGTTTTGTTCCTCTATTACTATGATATTTGGATGCCCACAATTTCATAAATCTCATACTATTGCTTCTTGTCTGTAGCAACAGGCTTTTCATGATTTTCTTGTATTCTCTCAAAACTTTCAGAGCAATCTCCATTGTACCATGAGCAATCCTTTCCTTTCCAAGAAAGTGTTTGTTCAAGTTCCATTGTAAATACATGGATTTCTACATGTTAGCTTTCGAATAATAAAATATAATATAATATAACAATGATTAGCAAATGTGGGTTATTGATTAGAGATTACATGTCATCAATTAAAGGATTACTTGAGGTAGACAATTATAATTTATGTTGAATGTACATGTAATGTGTAGGCTTTTCATTTCCTTTTACCTATACACTTAATGACAACTATTTCTCATAATATTGCAAAAATGGGATATATTATTGATTCAAGGGGACTCGGGATGAGTATAGCATATTTTTAGTTTAGTGAAAGTTGCATAACAAAATCAATGTTAAGAATTTTGAGCTTGCAATCTATCTATGAAGGAAGGTAGTTTGTTTTGTTTTGTAGTTATGAGATCCACTGAACCAGTGTTCTTGGTGTCTTTGGAAAGCTCTCAACGAGGAGGCATGCATGGGCTTGGTTCCATAAAGTTTGGACCTGCAGTGCAAAAGTTCTTGAATATTGAATGATTTCTTCACTGGAAAATTAAATTAAATTGTAACTGAAAATTTTGAAGGAAGTGGAATGTGCCTTGTGTTGTTGGAAAGATCTTGATGAGAGGATTTAATGGAATTTATTTGGTGAGATTTGGATTCAGAATGTGGGAGATATTGATTTTTAAGTGATTTCTGCCAGTGAAAATTCAAATAAATGATAAACATCACAAATTCTTCATTAAAAATATTAATATTATGTGTACTTATTTATGGGAATAAGATGCTTAATGCCCACATCATGAAGTATTACATATATATTCATCTTATTGATGTAAACCCTATACTATAATATTTTTTCCATTTTGTAATTGCCAACTTACCTGAGTGCATATATTTAAAATCTTGTTATAAACTTGTTTAAAATGTAAATTAAAAAAATTGTGTGGTGCAATTAATTATGGATCCATATGAAGTAGGTGGTAAGAAAAATAGCGTTGTAAGATACACGAGGTTCATGTCATGATGCTTAACACTAATTTAACTTCACTCTAAACTTAATTGCATTTTAGAAATTAGATTACCTCATTTACCATATACATAACAATTTATATTCCTTAACATTAGATTTAAAATGTAATTTTATGGAAATTTCACCAATTTTTTTTAAAAATCAAATCAAATGCTTAACAAATTGAGTAGATCTTTGAAATAAGTCGAAATATGGGATCATTATAAAAGAATGTCAGGGATTGTGGTGTAAAGTTCTCAAAAATCATTTCTAACACACACATCTCCGCTACTTTGTACTTTTGATCTGTTTTGAAACTTGTTAAATCTTTCATCACCAGCAGGAAATTTTACAGATCTTGGATTGATCTAAGAAAGGGCGAAAATTCTCCCCAACTTGTGCAGATTTTGCTTGTTGCAGCAGAAGTATGTGGGCAAAACTCACTCGCTGTCGTCAAGTCAAGGCGCTGAGTGAAGGCGCTGAAGAGATTGAAGAAGGAATCGCAGTGGAGTTGCAGTGAAGTTTTATCCCATAGTCTTTGCCACAGAAGTCTGCATTTGATGCTATTTATTCTGTTGTTGCTTCTCGAATATTCACCCAAGCCGTGTGCTCAACGCAAAGCGAACTATTCTTTCGCCTTTTACTAAAGAATACCGTGCGTAGGGTACAAATAGCGACATATCCCAATTTTTTGGCTGCCTCTTACGAGGCCCACAAATAATACAAAACAGGAGTTTGTATTTATGGCGACTTAGGACTAATTTGCCCATGTTGGTAGATATCGCGCTAAATATTTTGTAGTTCTGGCGACATTTCCACCTGTTGCTGCAATAGTGAACATGTTTAAGGGGAAATATCTGCCTGATTGTATTTTGTTTGGAGGGAAAACTTTCTGAATATCGCCATATTTGGACTATATTTTCCAGTTGGTCGCCAAACTAAGGCAGGAATCCTAAACTTTGTTCTTACTCTCCTCTCTGACATGTCGAGTGGAAAGCGTTTTACTATTTCATTTTTTTATTTTCTACAACATGGTAGTATCAAAGCATGGTTGCCCAATCTTTCCATGAAAGAACATAAATGTTCTAAGTTGTTTTGGCACTTTTTTTTCCTTTTGAAAAATGAACATCAACTTCTTCTACATGAGAAAGTGTATTTGGAGATGAATTAGGAAACAATTCAAAGCTTGGAGAAGGCATTTTATCATGAAGCACTTTTGAATAACACTCACCTTAGATAAAAGGACAAGTAGGCTCATGAGTTGATGTTTATGGAGGTTGTTGATTCCTAATATTATCATACGTTGCATGTAAAGATTGTTAAGGAGCTTGAGAAAACTTTGATGCAAGATACAAAGGAGCCAACTACAACAAATTACAATATCATATGAAGACAAACATGAATGAAGACACAAAATATGGAAAGAAATACCCAAATGGGATTACATTTATACACATGAAAAAAATCAGATTGTGGAATAAGATGATGAAGCATTGGGGAACATGCCCCAAGCTTTAAAGATTTTCTAGGTAACCAAATGAAGCAATTGCCGCTACTACCACTCAATAATCCTAGAGGTGCATCAATAACCCTAAAAGATAGTATATAACATTTAATTGTTATCTTGTCTTGTGAATCCATAAGGTTTTTAGTTAAAAACAATTGCTTGGACAAAACACACTATTTGAACTTGTGAAAGTGGAAGTGAAGGCTAAAAGGATTCTCATTAGATGGAACAAGAATCAATCATGGTTGGAGACTTCTTAGAAGTGGTGAAATCGATGTGTTTGAACATTTCATGAAAGTTTTCAATTGTGAAGTTCACAGTGGAAGAATGATACACCCCATCTTAGCCAATTGATATTGGTAGTAATTCTCCAATATGGAACATATTGATAATTCATTCCCTATCCAAATCATGTTATGAACACATAATGGCTGTTTGGGATGACATCCAAGAGATTCATGCCCCATCCAAATCATGGTATGAACACCTAAAGCTCTATGGGATGACATCCACGAGATTGATTCCACATCCAATACGGGATGAAATTGAAGAGATTCATGCCTCCCTTTGGCAATAGAAATATTTTTTTGTATACACAAACAAGCTGATGAATTTTGTCTGTCTATGCTAACAAAGTTCGGGGTACAAAAGCTCTGACATCTCCCCCCATTTCTATGTTACCACTTTCCTTAAAAGTAACAAATCTCAAACACACTTCAAAAAGATGAAAACATCCTTCATTCCACATTGAACAATAGTAGTGGGATTGGGCACCTCACCTCCACCCATTGCAAATCCACCTCCCATATTGGAACATTCTTACTTTAAGATCCCACATGTGAATAGTATATACACTTAACCCCTGCACCTGAAAGAATACCTCAGACATCTGGAACATGCACACATGATGTGAAGCAGATGCTTGGCTTATCAAAGGTGTGTTTGCACTTGCCTGTGCAGGTGTCCTAGAGCTTAACTTCTTCATTGCCAGTCATGGTATCGAGTGCTCTTGGGACTCCAAGAAACAAAAGATACTTTGCTTCAGGTGCCCAGTCAAAGTATGCTTTCAACATGACCATCTCATCAT
>Ga0116226_10004415_pt1 | contig 12465 bp, 12 predicted proteins | sample S1TSphfallax_FD_89692 | JGI IMG/M metagenome (GOLD analysis project Ga0116226, IMG submission 89692) | Host-associated microbial communities from peat moss isolated from Minnesota, USA - S1T2_Fa - Sphagnum fallax MG | ecosystem: Host-associated > Plants > Peat moss > Unclassified | place: USA... | reverse complement strand
TATTGCCCTGGGCGATCACCGCGGTGAGGCCCGACCGGGGCACCGGTGCCTGCAGCCGCACAAAGCCCGCGATCCCCCACGCCACAAGCGCCGCCATCCCGGCAAGCCGCAGCCGGGGCTTGAGCGCCAGGCTGCCGCAGACCAGCAAGGTTGCCAACGTGAGGCCATGGGCGCCCACCCAGGCCGCCGGCTGGATGAACACCGCCCCCAGCTCCCCCGGCATCTCCCAGCACGTGGCAAGCAGGTTCCATGGAAAGCCGCTGAGCGCGAATTGCCGCGCCAGATCGCCCAGCACCCAGGCGCCGGCGAGCACGGCCAGCCGCCGCCAGCCGGGGGCGGCGCGCCTTGCGAGCCCGCAGGGTACCGCGATGAACAGCGCCATGAACAACGCCAGCAGCGGCACCGCAATCGGCACCGCCCACCAGAATTCCGCCGCCATCACCAGAATGGCGTTGGTGACCCAGTAGAGGCCCGCCATGTGGTGGAACCATCCGAACACCAGGCCACGCAACAGGGCGCCGCGCCAGGTGGGGGCCCGGCCGATCAGTACCAGCAAGCCGGGGATCGCCACGAACAACAGCGGCACCAGGTTTAGTGGCGGCAGTGCCGCAGCAGCCAAAAGCCCCAAGCCGGCAGCGGCGGCGAGGGGCGAGAGCAGAGCGCGCAAAGAAGGTATCCGGGCGGGAGAAAAAGGAAGGAAGCACTTCTTTTTTGAAAAAAAGAAGCAAAAAACTTTTATTTTCTGGGGTGTATCGTGGCTACGCAGCGCACCCCAAGAAGTAAAAGGTTTTTGGTTCTTTTTTTCAAAAAAGAACTTCTTCCTCAGTCCAACGCATCCCGCAATTGCCGTTCGTAATGCCGGTAATATTTGTCGGTGATCAGATCCGTCTTCACCACGATCGCGACATCCGTGGTGTTGAACTGGTGATCGATCACCGCGCCATCGCCGATGAAGCAGCCAAGCCGAAGATAGCCCTTGATCAGCGGCGGCAGGCCGTTCAGGGCGCGCCGGGCGTCGATGTCGTCCGGGTCCACCCGGCGCATTTCCACGTAGCGATCGGGCAGCGCGCGGGGCCGCAGGGCAGGGGGTGCCAGGTGGTTGTAGTAGAGATAGGTGAGTTCGCTGGCCCATTGATCGGGATCGGTGCCGGGCATGCTGGCGCAGCCGAACATCAGATCGATCTGGTGGCGGAAGATATAGGCCGCGATGCCGCGCCATAGCAGCTGCATCACCGCGCGCGAACGGTAGCCGGCATCCACGCAGGAGCGGCCGAGTTCCAGCAGCTTGCCCTGGAAGCCGATCAGCGGGGAAAGATCGTATTCGTCGTCGGAGTAGAAGCGCCCGATCTGCTCGGCCGCGGCCTGCTGGATCAGCCGGTAGGTGCCGACGACGCCTTCCGGCCCCGGCCCGATCGCGTGGTCCACCACCAGCAGGTGATCGGCGACCGCATCGAACGCGTCCACATCGCGCTTCAGGTTGCGCACGGCTTCGGATGGCTCGGCGCTCATTTCCTCGTAGAACACGCGCCAGCGCAGGGCCTGGACGGCATCGATCTCCGTCTCGGTGGTGGCGATGCGCACGCCGAGATGGCCGGCGCGCAATTCGCCGAAGCCCGGGCCCTCGTCTGGCCCGAGTGCAGCGCCGGCGCGCCGAAGGCCGCCGAGTTCGGCGGATTTCAGGGTTGGTTCGGCTGTCATTATCCTGCTCCGTTGGTACCGGGCTTGCTGGTATCGATTTCGGGGGGCGGGTCCGCCGGCTTGCCGCCCGTGTTGTGTGCCGATGGCACGCGGCGGCCGTAGATTTCAAGTCGGGTGGAGATCAGATCGAAGCCCAGCCCGGCTGCGATCTGCTGCATCAGCTTTTCGTGGTCGCCGCCTTCGAATTCGATCACGCGGCCGGTATCGATATCGATCAGGTGGTAGTGGCGCCCGTGTTCGCTCGGCTCGTAGCGCGCGCGCCCGCCGCCGAAATCGCGCCGCTCCAGGATGCCCCGCTCCTCCAGCAGGCGCACCGTGCGATAGACGGTGGCGATGGAGATGCGGCCATCCAGTGCGGCGGCGCGGCGGTAGAGTTCCTCCACGTCGGGGTGATCTTCGGCGTCCGACAGCACGCGCGCGATGACGCGGCGCTGGCCGGTCATTTTCAGCCCGTGTTCGACGCAGATGCGCTCGATGCGCGATTCCATCCGCTCTCCCCGGGCGCCGTTAACACCCCGGCAAGGGCGTAGCCGATACGCACAGCCTTTGTCGATAACCCCTCAGGAAGTAAAAGTTTTTTGCTTCCCGCAGGGCGGGCTCCGCCTTTTTTACAAAAAGGAGGTGCCTGCTTCGTTTCCTTACCCCCCGCCGAGCGGCCCACTGGCCACGCCGGCCAGCGTGTGTGCCAGGATCAGGATGAGCACGAGTGCGATGGTAAGCCGCAGGCGCCCGCCGAGCAGGCGCAGCACGCCAACCAGGAACATCACCAGGATGAAGATCAGCACCACTGTCTGCATATCCAGGCTGAGGCCGGCGCCGTGCATGAGGGCGCGCAGTTCATTTTCCACGAATTCCAGCACGCCGAGGATGAAGCGGGCGAAGGCGGCCAGGATCACCAGGAGGCCGTGCGCGAAATTGTCAAGAATACTCATGGGCGGCCTCTGAACACGGCTTCCGGCCTGTGCGCCGGATACTTCCCATGTTGTACCGATTTTTGGGGCAAGCGAAAGGCCGGGCGCGCCGCGGCGGGCCCGGCCTTTGGCGATCACCCGCAAAAGATTTGCGGGTGATGCGTTCGTGTTACGGAAACAGGCCGCGCGTGAGTTTGGCTTTCTGCACCTTTTCGATGCCGATCGCCAATGCGGCGGTACGGTGCGACACTTTATCGCGTTGTGCGCGATCCATCACTGCGTGGAAGGCGCGTTCCAGCACCTGGTTCAGCCGGTCGCTGACTTCGGCTTCCGTCCAGAATAATTGCTGCAGGTCCTGCACCCACTCGAAATAGCTCACCACCACGCCGCCGGCGTTGCACAATATGTCCGGGATCACGAAGATCTCGCGGCGGCGTTCGTTCAGCACGCGGTCGGCTTCGGGTGTGGTGGGGCCGTTGGCGCCTTCCGCCAGGATGCGGCATTGCAGTTTGCGTGCGACATCGCCGGTGATCACCTGTTCCATGGCGGCCGGCACCAGGATATCGCAAGGCTGCGTCAGCAGATGGCGCGGATCGAAGGCGGCTTCGGTTGAATAGCCCGCCAGCGTGCCGTGCTGGGCGGTGTGGCGGATCATGGCCGGCACATCGAGCCCCCGTGCATCGTAATAGCAGGCGGTGTGATCCGAAACGCCGACCACGCGCACGCCGCGCTGCACCAGGCTTTGCGCCGTGACGCTGCCGACATTGCCGAAGCCCTGCACGATGGCAGTCGATTGCGCCGGGTGGATGCCGAGGCGTTCCATGGCGCGGCCGACGAGGTGCACGACGCCATGGCCGGTCGCTTCGCGCCGCCCCACGGTGCCGCCGGCATCCACGGGCTTGCCGGTGACAATCTCCGTCACCGTGTTGCCGTGATACATGGAATAGGTATCCATGTACCAGGCCATCACCTGTTCGTTGGTGCCCATATCCGGCGCCATCACGTCGGTTTTCGGGCCGACGAAGGGGATCATCTCCTGCATGTAGCGGCGGCTGACCGCTTCCAGTTCGCGTTTGGAAAGGCTGTAGGGATCGAGGCAGATGCCGCCTTTCGCACCGCCATAGGGCAGGCCCGTGAGCGCGCATTTCCAGCTCATCGCGATGGCGAGTGCTGCCACTTCGCCCAGGTGCAGATTGGCGGCGTAGCGGGTGCCGCCCTTGGTGGGGCCCATCGTGAGGTGGTGCTGCACGCGGTATCCGGTGAACACCGATTCCGTGCCGTCATCCCGGTGCACGGGGCAGGCGACGACGATGGCGCGCTTTGGCATCAGCAGGCGCAGGCGCTGGTGCTCCGGGATTTCGAGGTAATCGGCGATGACGGCGAAGTTTTCGCGGGCCTGTTCGAAGAAAGGCCCGGTATAGATGTCCATGACTGGCGTTTTCCCGCTCTGTGGAGGCGGCACCATCTTGCGCAGGCCGCGTTCTGTCCACACCGATCAGACGCGCGGGGCAGGAGGCAAGCAGGTTCCGAATGGCAGTATCCGCACAGGATGAATTGACAGACAGTGAAGAGGGGCCGGACGCCCCGCCTTCGGTTGGGCCGCCTTCGGTTGGCCCGCTTTCGGTTGCACTCGTGATGAACGGGCAGGCGGGTGCGCTGCTGGGGCAGGAGGATGCGGCGGCCGAGCTTGCCGAATTTCTGCGTGCGGGGGGGCATGCGGTGGCGGTGGTGCCGCCGGAAGCCGGCACGCTGCCCGAACGTATCGAGCACGCGAAGCTTACCGGGGCCGCCTGCGTGGTGGTTGCCGGTGGCGACGGCACCATCGCCTGTGCCGCCGCCGCACTGGCGGGCACCACAATCAGCCTCGGGATCATCCCATCCGGCACCATGAACCTGCTGGCGCGGGATTTGCGCATCGATCCGGCCGATCGGGACCAGGCTGTGCGTATTTTGGCCGAGGGCCGCAGCCGGGCGATCGATATCGGCGTGGTGGGGGGCCATGTTTTCCTGTGCGCCTCCATGCTCGGCACGCCGGCGCGGCTGAGCCGCCATCGCGAGGCCGGGCGCCAGCGCGGCAACGGGCTGCGCGCCTGGGCGGGCTTTGGCCGGGCCGCGCTGCGCGCCCTGGTTCGAAATCGTTCGATGCGCCTTGTTTTGCGCGCCGACGGCACGGTGCGGCATTGCCGCACGCCCTCGCTGACCATCACGGTGAACCGGCTGGATGACGGTACGGCCCGGCTGTTCGGGCGTTCCAACCTGAGCGGCGGCGAGCTGGCGGTGTATGTGGTGCGGCGCAGTTCCGTGCTGCGCCAGGCGCTGCTGCTGCTGCGCACGGTGGTGACGGGCCGGCTGCGCAACCCGGAGATCGACATGTTCACGGCGACGACGCTGGAGGTGGACTGCGCCGATGCTGCGTTGCATGTGCTGGTGGATGGCGAGATGCGCCTGCTGGCGCCGCCGCTGCGCTATGAAATCCAAGCAGGCGCGCTAAAGGTGCTGGCGCCGTGAGAAAGACAGCAAGGACTGCCTTTCTCCAGAAACCTATCCCAGCGTCATTTGGCCGACCCTCTTCACTGAAAATGGCCCGACCTCCGTAGGGTGAAATGCGCTTTGGCATTGCACCATCTCGGACGCCCAGCGGCGTGGTGCAATGCCAAAGCGCATTGCACCCTACGGCAGTGAACGAGAACCGTTTAAATCCCTTTTTCCGTCAAGAAGTGCTTCCTTCCTCATGACGTGCACCCGCATCGCGCACCTGACCGACGTGCATTTCGGCGCCACCGATCCGGATGTGGTCGCCGGCCTCGTGCAGGACCTGAACGCCGATCCGCCCGATCTGGTGGTGATCAGCGGCGATCTCACCATGGGCGCGCGGCGGTGGGAATTTCGGGCGGCGCGCGCCTTCATCGCATCGCTGCCCGCACCCACCCTCGCCGTGCCCGGCAACCATGACATTACGCCCTACCGGCTGGTGGAGCGTTTGCTGATTCCCTATGCGCGGTGGGAGGAGGAGATTGCGCCGGATATAGAGCCGACCTGGCAGGATGGCCGCGTCGCTGTGCTGGGGCTGAATACGGCGCGCCGGATGTCGCCGCATCTCGACTGGTCGCGGGGGCGGGTGACGGGGTTTCGGTTGGCGAAAATGGTGGCGCGGCTGCAGGCGGTGCCGGCCGGGCTGACGCGGATCGTGGTGGCGCATCATCCGCTGCTGCCGCCCGAAGGCGAGGTTCTGAAACAGATTGCGGGGAATGCCACCCGCGCGCTGGCGGCGTTTGCCGCGAACGATGTGCGGCTGGTTCTGGCCGGGCACCTGCACCGGAGTTATGCGCGGTTGAGCGGGATCGGCGATAATCGCCTGCTGGTGCTGCAAGGCGGTTCGGCAACCTCCGTTCGTTTGCGGGGCGAATCGAATGCGTATAATCGGATTGCGGTTTTCGATGATGGGCGGATCGAGATTATGGGGCGGGTGTGGACGGGTGAGGGGTGGGGGGATGCTTTGATGCAGCCGGTGGTGATGGAGAAGTAAGGAAGACTTCTTTTTGAAAAAAGAAGCAAAAACTTTTGATGCTTCGAAGTAATATGTAAGCTGGATTTTTGGTTGCGCCCAAGCGTATTGCACCGCACGCTGTCGTATAACTGGAATTGTCTCGGCCAAGTAAATTTGGCGGCTAATGCGGCTGGCAAAACGATCATGAATGCGTTAGAAACCTATCGTAAATGTTACGGAGGGCGCCTTGCATCTCAAAAATTCTGTTGTCGCAGCCGGGCTGGCGGCGTTTTTTATCGTCGGCGCGTCACCCCTCGACCGCCGGCCGCCTCAGTTGGCAATGCACGATGCGCAAATGAAAGCCCGCGCGGCGCAGTTGCGCCAGCGCTGGATGGCCAGGCATCCGGGCGAAGACGCTGGCGGGCCCCCAACCATTACGGCCGGCGAGGTGCTTTCAGCCAGCGTCAACGTGCAGGTAGCCCCGGCGGCTCCAACCTTACAATACTCGTTCACCACTGGTATTTCAGGCTTCAGCTATGCGGGCTTCGAATTTGCCGGGCCGAACGGAAACCAAACCTATTTGTCCTACGACCAAGGTTTCGAAGGCAATACCCACGGCACGCATGTTGTCCGATACCCGAATTGTGGGACCTCTTGCTTCTATTACGAGCCAGGAACCTATACCCTGACCTATGCTTACATTGTCGATAACGCAGGAAACGAAACCGACTACGAAGGCAGTCAGCTCGCTTCGATCTTCACGAAGACGAGCTTTACCTTGATCAATAAAGGCAAGCCGGATATCACGGCCCCAACGATCGTGTCGGGCAAAATCCTCACGCCGACCGTTAGCCTGTCCGCAACAAGACCCTATTTCGAGGCGCAGCTAGCCGTTTCCGATGACATCTCCGGCGTCGATGTCGCTGATCTTGTGGTAACAGGCCCGAATGGCGATGAGTATTACGTATATAGCTACCCTTCCAGCCCCATCACCAAAACCGCCAACATGCAAGTATTTCTCGATTTCAGCTTTGCACCGCCAACTGGCACTTATACGATAACAGAAGCTTATATCTATGACGTAGCCGGCAATTCCGAGTTTGTTACCTCGGCGTCGCAGATCCAGTCGCTGTTCGGCACAACCACTTTTACGGTCACGAATTGAGCGAGCAAGCGTCTTCTTTTTTGAAAAAAAGAAGCAAAAAACTTTTACTTCCTGCGGCGCGTGCACGATAGCGGCTAGCCTCGATCGTGCCGGGGGCGCAGGACATAAAAGTCTTTTGGTTCTTTTCTTCAGAAAAGAACGCTTACTTTTCCACTCGCATCAGCCGGAACCGCCGCGGCGAAACCCCTTCGCTCTGCCGAAAAAACCGCACGAAATAGGAAACATCCTCGTAGCCGAGCGAGAATGCGATCTCGCTCACGCTCGTCAGGCCGTAGATCAGCGCGCGCTTGGCTTCCAGCAGGCGGCGGGCTTGCAGCATATCCAGGGGGGCGCCGCAGCCTTGCTGCCGGCAAGCGGTGCGCAGGCGCGAAACACTCACGCCGAGGGCGGCCGCATAGGTGCCGATGCTGTCTTGGGTGCGAAACCGCGCTTCGATGCGTTCGCGGAGCCTGGCAACGAGGCGCGCGTCGCTGCTGCCGGCCTCGGGCGGGGTGATATCCTGCTGCTCCAGCCGGAGCGCGGTGACTAGAATATGCAGCAGCGTTGCCTTCACGGCGCTGGCATGGCCGGGGGCGCGCCAGGCGAGCTCGCGCGCCAGCCGGGCGAAATATCCTACCAGCGCCTCGGCCTCGTTGCCTGCGCCCAGCACCCGGGCAGCTGCGAACAGGGCGGCGAGTTCCCCATCGGTGCTGCATAGCCCGCCCAGGAACGCCTCGGAGATGGTGAGAACGTGGCCGGTGGTTTCGGGCACGAAGGAAAAGGCGTGTTCCGCGCGGGCCGGCACCATCAGAAGGCACGGCGCCAAGGCACTGATAGCATGGGCGTTGCCGCATCGCATGTGGCCGGCGCCGCTGGAGAGCATGAAGATGTGGTGCAGATCTTCATGACGATGCGGGGTGATGTGCCACTGGGCGGGGCGGCTGCGCGCATCCAGCGGCTCCAGGTGCAGAAAATCCGCGCCGGCGACCTGGGGGGCCTCGCCGTAGAGGAAGAAGGTGGGGGAGTGGGTCATTTTCGGGTGGTCGGGGTGTTTGGGGTGATGGGCTGAAGCCCACCCTACGGGTTGTGTTGAAAAATCCTATAAATTTGTTGGCTCGTCCATACTCAGGGAATGCGTTTGGCCGCTAGGTGGGGCGATCGTGTGGTGCCGCAGGAGCACCTTTTCGAGGGCATGGAGGACGCATGCGAACGCAGGTTGTGATCATCGGCGCTGGGCCGGCGGGGCTGATGCTCTCCCATCTGCTGCACCGGCAGGGCGTGGCCAGCCTGGTTCTGGAACGCCGCTCCGTGGAGTACGTGCTGGGCCGGATCAGGGCGGGGGTGCTGGAACAGGTGACCACCGACCTGCTGCGCGAAATCGGCGTGGATGCCGGCATGGCGCGCGATGGCCTGAAGCATGAAGGGTTCTGCCTCGCCCTCGATGGCGACATGTTCCGGATCGACATGCACGATCTTACAGGCGGCAAATCGGTGATGGTGTATGGCCAGACGCAGGTGACGAAAGACCTGGTGGAGGCCTTTGCCGCGCGCCCCGGGGAGCTGATTTTTGGGGCCGAGAACGTGACCCTGCACGATATCGCGGGACACGCCCCGAGCGTTACGTATGAGAAGGATGGCCGCATCCATCAGGTGATGTGCGATTACATCGCCGGATGCGACGGTTATCATGGGGTGTGCCGGGCGAGCCTGCCCGCGCATGCGGGGCGCGCTTTCGAACGGGCCTACCCGTTTGGCTGGCTCGGGATTCTGGCCGATGTGCCGCCCTGCCATGAGGAACTGATCTATTCCAACCACGAGCGCGGGTTTGCGCTGGCGAGCATGCGCTCGCCCACGCGCAGCCGTTATTACGTGCAGGTGCCATCCGACGAGGATTTGGCGGAATGGCCGGATTCGCGGCTGTGGGACGAGTTGGCGACGCGGCTGGGGCCGGAGGTGGCGCCTTGCATTCAAACGGGGCCTTCGATCGAGAAAAGCATTGCGGGGCTGAAGAGCTTCGTGTTCGAGCCGATGCGCTACGGCAAGCTGTTCCTGGCGGGCGATGCCGCGCATATCGTGCCGCCGACCGGCGCCAAGGGGCTGAACCTTGCGATGTCGGACGTGAAATTGCTGTCGCGCGCGTTGATCGCACGCTATGCGGAGGGGACGGAGACGGAGCTGGAGCAGTATTCGGCGCGGGCGCTGGCGCGGGTGTGGAAGGCGGAACGGTTTTCCTGGTGGTTTACGAGCATCACGCATCGGTTTCCGACGATGGATGCGTTCGATCGCAAGATGCAGATGGCGGAACTGGCGTATATTCGGGGGTCGCGGGCGGCGCAGGCGGTGATGGCGGAAAATTACGTTGGATTGCCGATATAAACGAAGAAAGTAAGAAGTTCTTTTTTGAAAAAAAGAACCAAAAAACTTTTACTTTTTATGTTGCCGGTCAGGTTTCCGATATTTTGACGGGCGGAGGACGTTAAAAGTGTTTTGGTGCTCGGAGGGGGGCTCCGCTTTTCTTCAGAAAAGAACTGCTTGCTGGAGATTTACATGAAGCTAAACCCTTACCGCCCCGAAGATGACGGCCAGCCTCCCTCGCTGTTCCCGCCCTATGCCTCCACCGTGGCGCGTTCCCCCCGCCATGCCCCCATCCGCATTCCGCAGACGCTCACCGAAATCACCGGCCCCGCCGCACCCTGGAGCCGGCTGATGGGCCCCGCGATCGCCGATCTCACCCGCCAGCACGCCGGCGAGCCGATCGGGCAGCGCATCGTGATTGCCGGGCGCGTGCTGGACGAGGATCGGCGGCCGGTGCCCGATACGGTGATGGAGATCTGGCAGTGCAATGCCGCCGGGCGATACATCCATGTGAAGGATCAATGGGATGCGCCGATCGATCCCAATTTCACCGGCGCCGGGCGGGTGATCACCGATGCCGAAGGGGCGTATCGTTTTACGACGGTGCGGCCGGGGGCATATCCTTGGGGCAATCATAAAAATGCCTGGCGGCCCTCGCACATTCATCTCTCGCTGCTGGGGCCGGGGTTTGCAACCCGGCTGGTGACCCAGCTTTACTTCCCCGACGATCCGCTGATCGAAATCGATGCGATTGCCAATGCGGTGCCGCCGGCGGCACGGGCGCGGATGGTGGCGCGGTTCGATATCGCAACGACGCAGGCGAATTTCGCGCTGGGGTATCTGTTCGATGTGATTTTGCGGGGCCGGCAGGCCACGCCGTTCGAGGACCATCATGGGTGAGGGCAATCCGCTGGGGTGCGAGCAGCCCGCGGCGCGGCTGGATAATCAGGCCGAGGCGTCGTTCGGGCAGACGCCGTGGCAGACGGTGGGGCCGTTCTTTCATTATGGGCTGCCCTGGAAGGGCGGTGCGGACCTGGTGGGGACAACCGAGATCGGGGCGCGGCCGGAGCTGTTTCCGGCGGCGCATTATGTGTTGGGCGCGCCGGTGCCCAAAGGGGACGTGCCTGGCGAGCGGATCGCGATTACGGGCCGGGTGCTGGATGCGGCGGGGGCGCCCGTGCCCGATGCCATGGTGGAAATCTGGCAGGCCGACACGGCGGGGGTTTATGCGAGCGCGGCCGATCCGCGGGGGGCGGCGGCCGGAGATGGCGGGTTTACCGGGTTTGGGCGATGTTCCACCAGCAATGACGGAGAATTCCGGTTCAGCACGATCCGGCCGGGGCGGGTGCCGGGGCCGGGGAACAGCCTGCAGGCGCCGCATGTGGCGGTGGGCGTGTTTGGGCGCGGCGTGCTGAAGCGGCTGGTGACACGGTTGTATTTCGCGGGCGATCCGGCCAACGAGGAGGACCCCATTTTGGCGCTGGTGCCGGCCGGGCGGCGGGAGACGCTGATGGCGCGGCTGGTGGAGGGGGGCGCCTGGCGGTTCGACATCCATCTGCAGGGCGAGGCCGAAACCGTGTTTTTCGATTTCTGAACGGGCATGGTCTCGCTGCTGCGCGCGCTGCCCGCCACCACGCCCGAGATGCTGGCGGCGTTCGGCGATGCTGCGCTGCTGCGGGCGGCGCTGGCGTTTGAAGCCGCCCTTGCGGAGGCGGAGGCGGGGGCGGGTGTGATTCCGGCTTCCCATGCCAGTGCCATCGGAGCGGCCTGCGTGGAGGAGCATTTCGAGATTGGCGCCTTGGCCGAGGCGGCGGCGCATGCGGGCACGCTGGCGATCCCGCTGGTGGCGCGTTTGCGGGAGGTGGTGGCGGCCGCAGATGCGGGCGCCGCGGCGAGCGTGCACAAGGGCGCGACCAGCCAGGATGTGGCCGATACGGCGGTGATGCTGCAGGCGAAATCGGGTTTGGCGCTGATCGGGCGCGACCTTGCCGTGTTGCGCGGCGACCTGGCGGCGCTGGCGCGGGCCCATGCCGAGACGCCGATGCTGGCGCGCACGCTGTTGCAGGTTGCCTTGCCGACCAGTTTCGGGCTGAAGGTGGCCGGGTGGCTGGCCGGCATCGATGCGGCCGGGGCGCGGCTAGCACGGGAGGCCGGGGGGGCGCTTGCCGTGCAGTTCGGTGGGGCGGCCGGCACGCGGGCGGGCCTGGGTGGCCAGGGGGGCGGCCAGGGCGCGGAGGTTGCGCACCGGATGGCGGCCGTGCTGGGGCTGGCGAGCCCCGCCTTGCCCTGGCAGGCGCAGCGTGACGGCATTGCGGGGCTGGGGGCGGCGCTGGCGATCCTGGTGGGGGCGCTGGCCAAGATGGCGCGCGATATTTCGTTGCTGGCGCAGGGCGAAGTGGCGGAGGCTTTTGAGCCGCGCGAGGCTGGGCGGGGGGGGTCTTCGGCGATGGCGCATAAGCGGAACCCGACGGGCTGCCAGGTGGTGTTGAGTGCGGCGCTGCGCGCGCCTGGCCTGGCGGCGACGCTGTTCGCCACGATGCCCGGGGAGCATGAGCGGGGTTTGGGCGGGTGGCAGGCGGAGGCGCCGGTTCTGGCGGAGCTCTTTCTGCTCGCGCATGGGGCGCTTTCGGCTTTGGTGCCGGTGATAGCCGGGCTGGATGTGGATGCATTAGCGATGCGGCGTAATCTGGATGCTGCGGGAGTGGGCGAGGATTGGGGTGAGGCGCCCGAGATGGTTTGGCGGGCTGTTCCATGAGTTTCTGGCGAAGACTCCCGCGGGCGCCACGATGCAGTCCACCCCTGTATCTCGCCGCCGGCGCTAGGAAGTAAAAGTTTTTTGCTTCTTTTTTTCAAAAAAGAAGTCTTTCTTT
>Ga0116226_10004413_pt1 | contig 12466 bp, 10 predicted proteins | sample S1TSphfallax_FD_89692 | JGI IMG/M metagenome (GOLD analysis project Ga0116226, IMG submission 89692) | Host-associated microbial communities from peat moss isolated from Minnesota, USA - S1T2_Fa - Sphagnum fallax MG | ecosystem: Host-associated > Plants > Peat moss > Unclassified | place: USA... | reverse complement strand
TACAGCCAGGGCGAATCCGAGGAGATTGTCGGCAAGGCGTTGCGCGGCCGGCGCGATAACATCGTGCTCGCGACCAAAGTGCATGGACCGATGGGCGATGATCCGAATGAGCAGGGCAATTCGCGGCGCTGGATCACCCGCGAGCTGGAAGCGTCCCTGCGCCGCCTGCAGACCGACCATGTCGACCTGTATCAGATCCACCGCCCGGCGGCGGATACCGATATCGAGGAAACCCTGTCGGTGCTCACCGATTTGATGCGCGCCGGCAAGGTTCGCGCGATCGGCTCGTCGACTTTTCCGGCGTCGGACATCGTGGAAGCGCAATGGGTGGCGGAGAAACGCGGCCTTGCCCGGTTCCGCGCCGAACAGCCGCCTTATTCGATTCTGAACCGGAATATAGAACGCGAGGTGCTGCCGCTTTGCGAACGCTACGGCATGGGCGCGCTGGTCTGGAGTCCGCTGGCGATGGGCCTGCTGACCGGCCGCTACCGCAAGGGGCAGACGCTGCCGGACAGCATGCGCGTCAGAATCTTCCCGAAACAGATGACCGCCGAACGCAGCCTGGATGCGGTGGAGCAACTGATCACGGTGGCCGAGGCCGCCGGGATGTCGCTGACCCATATGGCGATGGCCTTCGCCATCGCGCATCCGGCGGTAACCTCGGCGATCATCGGCCCGCGGACCATGGAACATTTCGACGATCTGCTGGCCGGCGCGGAGGTTTCGCTGAGCGATGAGGTGCTCGACCAGATCGACGCCATCGTCCCGCCCGGCACCGAATCGGCCCCGATCGATGCGGAATACAAGCCGCCGGCATTGCTGCAGGCCGAGCTCCGGCGCCGCCCGGCGAAGGCGCGCGCCGCCGCCTGAGCGTCGCGCTGCGCCTCAAAAACTCCGCGAGCGCAGCGTCATGATTTTATTATCCGCCGGGTGGTGCCAGGGTTTGGTTGTGGCGGCATCGCCCATGAAGCAGATCGCGCGTTGCGGACCGTGCGGCGTGTGAACCCGGAATTTGATGCGCTGGTAACGATCGGATTCATAATTTTGCAGTCGTACCAGCATGTCGGCATTAACCCGCATGATAACGCCCTGAACAGAATGGCCGCGGGCGCGCCGCAAAGTGGGGTAACGGGTGCCGCGCAGCAGGACCCTGCGGTAATTGCGTAGCGTCGCGGGTATGGGCGTCGCGCGCATCGGCTTGCCGGCGCAAAAGCCGAACCCGCCTGGATCGATCAGCGTGCCATACAAAAAAATTTTCATCCGAATATTTCCGTAAAACTGGTTTTTAAAACCGCATCAACTTCCGCCATGCTGACATCAACGCCCAAGGCCGCCAGGCTGATTACCCCGTGCTCGCGAATGCCGCAGGGAATAATGCCGGAGAAATGGGAAAGATCCGGGTTCACGTTCAGCGCCATGCCGTGCCAGGTGACCCCGCGGCTGACGCGCACGCCGATGGCGCCGATTTTATTCTCAACCCCGCCATCGGCCACCCAGATGCCAACCCGGCCTTCGCGGGTCTCGCCGCGTACGCCGAACGCAGCCAATGCGGCGATCATCCAGGCCTCCAGCCCATGCACGAACGCCCGCACATCCTGCGCCGGGATTCTGCCGTGCCGCAGGGATAGATCGAGCATCGTATAGATCACCCGCTGTCCGGGCCCATGATAGGTCCACTGCCCGCCCCTGCCGGCCTGGTAGGTGGGAAAACGCTCCGCATCCTGCAAATCCTCCGCATGCGCCGAGGTGCCGGCGGTATAGAGCGGCGGATGCTCGACCAGCCAGATCAATTCCGGCGCGGTGCCGGCCCGGATGGCGGCAATGCGCGCCTGCATGCCGGCGATTGCCGTATCGTAATCGGTCAGACCGGCGGCGGTTAGCCATTCCGGCGATGCGGTTGTAGGCTGGCTCACGCTGGTCTATAGGGGCCGGCGCGCCGGCTCAGGCGGGCAATCCCACGGTGCGGTCGTGGCGAAATGGTAGACGCGCAAGCTTGAGGTGCTTGTGGGGGAAACCCCTTGGAAGTTCGAGTCTTCTCGACCGCACCAATTTTTCCTTTGAACTTAAATGTCATGCCAGCCCGGTTCTCCGGCCGGTTGTCCTGAATCGGCGGTTGGCGCATGAAAGTGCCACATCGTGAGTTGGTAATTCGCAGTCTGGGGAGCAGGTCATGGATGACGATTTACGGAAAGCCGCGCTGGAATACCACCGCCATCCGCGGCCGGGCAAACTCTCCATCACGCCGACCAAGCGGATGGAGACCTCGCGGGACCTGTCCCTGGCCTATTCTCCCGGCGTTGCGGCCGCCTGCGATGCCATTGTCGCCGACCCGGATAGCTCATTCGATTATACCTCGCGGGCCAATCTGGTCGGCGTGGTCACCAACGGCACGGCGGTGCTGGGCCTCGGCAATATCGGCGCGCTGGCCGGCAAGCCGGTAATGGAGGGCAAGGCCGTATTGTTCAAGAAATTCGCCGGCATCGACAGTTTCGACATCGAGGTGAACGAGCAGGATCCGGATAAGTTCATCGAAATCGTCGCCAGCCTGGAACCGACATTCGGCGGCATCAACCTTGAAGACATCAAGGCGCCGGAATGCTTCAAAATCGAACAGACCTTGCGGGCCCGGATGAATATTCCGGTGTTTCACGATGATCAGCACGGCACCGCGATCATCGTCGGCGCCGCCGTCCTCAATGCCTTGAAAGTCCAGAACAAAAATATCGCCGAAATCCGAATTGTCTCCTCGGGCGCCGGCGCCGCGGCACTTTCCTGCGTCAACATCCTCATCTCGCTCGGCGCCAAACCGGAAAACATCATCATGACCGACAAGGATGGGGTGGTCTATAAAGGCCGGCCCAACCTGGACCCCACGCTCATCCATGTCGCCCGCGACACCAATGCCCGCACGCTGCAGGAAGTGCTGGCCGGCGCCGATATTTTTCTCGGGCTTTCGGCGCCGCGCGTGTTGAAGCAGGAATGGCTGCCGCTGCTCGGCCCGAACCCCTTGATATTGGCGCTGGCCAATCCGGAGCCGGAAATTCTGCCGGAATTGGTTCAGAAAGCCAGGCCCGATGCCATCATGGCAACCGGCCGTTCGGATTATGCCAATCAGGTGAACAACGTTCTGTGTTTTCCGTTCATCTTCCGCGGTGCCCTGGACGTGCGCGCAACCGCGATCACCGAGAATATGAAACTGGCCGCCGTGCAGGCAATCGCCGAGCTGGCGCGGGAAGAAGCCTCCGACACGGTCGCCGCCGCCTATGGCGGCGTCGCGCCGATTTTCGGGCGGGACTATATCATTCCCAAACCCTTCGACCCGCGGCTGATCGTCCATATCGCCCCCGCCGTCGCCCGCGCGGCGATGGCCGACGGGGTCGCCCGCAAGCCGATCGCCGATTTTGACGTCTACAAGCATGAGCTGGAACGTTTCGTCTTCCGTTCCGGGCAATTACTGCGGCCGGTGATCGAGGTGGCGCGCAAAGCCTGCCCGCGCATCGTCTATGGCGAAGGTGAGGATGAGCGCACATTGCGGGCGGTGCAAACGGTGCTGGACGATGGGCTGGCAAAGCCGATCCTGGTTGGCCGCGCCGAGACCATTACCGCCAAAATCTCGGCCCTCGGACTGCGCATGAAACCGAATATCGATGTGCGGATCATCGACCTTGAAAAGGATAAGGAGCTCTTCGCAACTTTGGTGAAGGATTACGAAAAGCTGGTCGGCAGACGCGGCGTGCCGCCAAGCGCCGCCAGCCGGCAATTGCTGCGCCGGACAACCGTCTCGGCCGGCATGCTGCTCGCTTCCGGCGAGGCCGATGCGGCAATCTGCGGCGGCACCGGCGATTGGTGGCGGCATTTTCAATACGCGCTGCCCATCATTCCCCGCCGTCACGGCATCGGCCGCGTCTACGCGTTGACGGCGTTGATCCTGCAGCCGGGCGCGGTGTTTTTCTGCGACACCCATGTCAATGTCGATCCCTGCGCCGAGGATATCGCGGAGATGACCATGCTTGCGGCAGAAGCGGTGGAGCGCTTTGGCATTACGCCAAAAGTGGCGATGCTGTCGCACTCCAATTTCGGCGCCTCCAACTCGCCCTCCTCGCGCAAAATGCGCAAAGCCCTGGCGTTGATCCGCGCCGCCAACCCGGAGCTGGAAATCGACGGCGAAATGCATGCCGACGCCGCACTCGTCGAGTCCATCCGCAACCAGGCAGTGCCGGACAGCACACTGACCGGCAGCGCCAATCTGCTGATCCTGCCGAACATCGATTCCGCCAACATCGCCTATAATTTGGTGAAGGCCACCGGCGAAGGCGTCACCGTCGGCCCCCTGCTGCTCGGCCTCGACAAACCCTTGCATATCGCCGTGCCCAGCGTCACGGCGCGCGGGCTGGTGAACATCAGCGCGGTCGCCGCGATGGAAGCCGCATTTCGGGCCAGGAGTTGAAAGGAAAGCGGTTCTTTTTTGAATCGGGCCCATAGGCGCGATGTCGCCAACGCCCCAGGCCCAGAGTAAAAAAGTCTTTTTGCTTCTTTTTCTTCAGAAAAAGAAGTTCTTATAACAGCTTCAAAATCGCCGCGGCGGCGGCCTGGGACGGCAGGGTTCCAGGCGGGCGCAGGCTGTCCAGGGCGGCGGCGAAGCCGTTACGTTGGGCCTCTGCGGCTGACCGGTCGGTGAGCAAAGTTTGCAGGGTGGCAGCCAGTTTTTCGGGTTTGCAGTCCTGCTGCAATAACTCCGGCACCAGTTCGCGATTGGCCAGCAGATTGATCATTGCGACGTAGGGCACCTTGATGACGCGCCGGCCGATGGCGGCGCTCAACGGGTTGACCCGGTAGGTTGCCGCCATCGGCACGCCGGCCATGGCGAGTTCCAAGGTTGCGGTGCCGGATTTGGTCAGGGCGGCCTTGGCGGCGGCGAAAGCGTCGTAGCGGTCGGCCTCGCCGCGGACGATGATGGGCTCGACCGGCCAATCGGCGATCATGCCGGCGGCGGCATCGGCGATGCCGGGTGCGGCGGCAAGGATCGGGACCAGGTTTGGAATTTGCAGTTGCAGCCGGGCCATGGTTTCCCGAAACACCGGCATCAGCCGGCTGGTTTCGGTAACGCGCGAACCGGGCAGAATGACCAGCGGCGTCGCTCCGCGCAGGATTTTATGGGTGCTGAAAAATCGCTCGGCGACGCCCTGCCCGGCGCCGGATTCCAAAACCGGATGGCCGACGAAATTGGCGTGCAGATCGTGCTTGGCAAAAAATGCCGGCTCGAAGGGCAACAGGCAGAGCAATTCGTCCCACAGGCCGGGATAGGATTTCACGCGTTTTTGCCGCCAGGCCCAGACCTGCGGCGCGACGTAATGCACGCGTTTGATGCCGAGCGATTTGACCGCTTTGAGCACGCGCAGGCAGAAGCCCGGGCTGTCGATGGTGACCAGGATGTCCGGGCGCGCGGCGGTGATGGCGGCGACGGTTTCCTGGATGCGGCGGCGAAGGGGGAGAATGCGCGGCAGGATTTCGGCGAGGCCCATGACCGCCAATTCCTGCATCGGAAATTGCGATACCAGCCCGGCTTCGGCCATGCGCGGGCCGCCGATCCCGGCAAAAGTCAGATCATCGCGCAGCATTTGCATAGCGTGCATCAGCCGCCCGCCGAGCACGTCGCCACTCGGCTCACCGGCAATGATGAATATTTTTGTCAAGCGTTGGATAAAGGGCGTTGTTGCCGCCAACGCCCAAGGCCCAGCATCACAAAAGTTTTTTGGTTCCTGTGCCCCGATGATGGACGGCGCAGCCGGCCATCTGAATCAGGCCGCACAGCATACTTCAAAAAAGAACCGCTTGCCTTGCATCAATTCGTCTTAGGCGCGGACGCGTCGATGATCGGCTGGGCGCCGGCGATGAAGTCCTGCAGGGCCGCCTGTTTTTCGGCTTTGGAGAGGCCGGGCTGATTGGCGATGAACGGACAGTAGGCAGCGACCAGATAGTTGGACAGATCGGCATTGCTGATGCTGCTGTTGCTGGCCCGCAACGCGGTCACCAATGCGCGGGTGCGGTTTGGCATGGTTTCCGGGGTGGCGCCGGTCATCATTTCCAGCAGGTCGCCACCGGGGTCGGTGAGTGCGCTATTGCCGCCGGTACCGCTGACATGGGGGCAACCGAAGGCATCGGCGTAGGCATCGGCCATCGGCACCACGGCGGCCACCGAGCGGGCGGCCATGACGTCCGCCGGGGTGGCGTTGGCGGCAGCCGTATTGCCCCAGCTGGTGCGGACGAAATTGGTCAGCGCGGCGATCTCGTCATCGGAGAGGCCGGCGGCGAAGGAGGGCATGGCCGGCCCGTGATTCCAGGGCGGAAGGCCGCCAAGAACGGCGCCGATGACGTTGCTAGGCGCCGTGGCCTGGACCGAATCATTGCCGGCTAGCGGCGGGATGATCGGCGGCCGGCCGGCGCCTTCCTGCCCATGGCAACCGGCGCAATTGGCGGCATAGACGGTCGCCCCCAGCGCATCGGCGGTGGTCAGTGCGCCAGCTGGCGAGGCCGCCGACGGGGTGCTGCGCGGCGGTACGATGGTCTGCAGATAGAGGGCGATATCCTGGACGTCGGATTCCGGCAGCTGGCTCAGACTGTATTGCACCACCTCCCCCATCGGTCCGTAGGCCGAGCCCTTGGTCTTATTGCCGTCGTTATAAAGATAGCTGACCAGGTCGCCGGTGCTCCAGCCGCCGACGCCATAGGTTTTATCCGAGGAAATATTCGGGGCGTAGAAATCATCGATCGGCGCGCCGGCCAGGGACTGATCGAGGATCAGCCCGCTGAGGATGTTGCGTGGGGTGTGGCATTCACCGCAATGGCCGAGGGCTTCGGTCAGATAGGCGCCGTTTTGAACATTCGCATTCCAGCTTGGATCCATTGTGAGCGGCGCCGAGCTGAAGAACAGGATGCGCCAGCCCAGCAGAACCGGGCGCTGGTTGAAGGGGAATGCGAGGGAGCTCGGGGTGCGTGCGACATGCTGGGGCGCCAGCGAGAAGATATAGGCGCGAATGGCCATCACATCGGGATAGGTCAGCTTGGCGTAGGAGGTGTAGGGCATCGCCGGGTACAGATAGGTCGGGAATACCAGGTAGGAGCGGCCGGGCCGGATGCCGTAATGCAGGGCGTTCCAGAAATCCTGCGCGGACCAGTTGCCGATGCCGGTTTCCTTGTCAGGCGTGATGTTGGGCGAGGCCAGGCCGCCGAACGGGGTGTTAAGGATCAGGCCGCCGGTAAAGGGTGCGTGGCCGGGTCCGGTATGGCAGGGCATGCAATCGGCCGCCAGCGTCAGGTATTTGCCGCGGGCGAGCAGCGCCGCCTGGTCGGTGGGATCGGTTTGGCTGGCCGCAGGGGCCGTGTCGGCGCTTTGGCTCAACGCCATTTTGGCGCCGACCGAACCACCCAGCAGCAGGAGCAGCGCCAAGGCGCCCCATAAACCCTTTGAGGAAAACGATTTCGGTACCGAACGCGACATTCAATCCACCCAGTTTATCAGGCCTCCTTATTTCGCCTTATCTGTAAAGGATCAAGAGGCCGGCCGGAGATGCGTGCTACCTGCTTCGTTTCGGTTTGGCGGTTTCCGGAATCGTGAAGCCGAGATGCGTAAAACTATCCCGCATATGCTTGGGAAGCTCGGCCTCGACCGTTAAAAATCCGCCTTCGGGATGCGGAAAGCTCAAGCGGCGGGCGTGCAGATGCAGCTGCGGCGCAAACCCATCCGGGAAGGCGGCGCCGTAAGTCGCGTCGGCGACGATGGGCGTGCCCAGCGCCAAGGCATGGACCCGCAGCTGATGCATGCGGCCGGTTTGCGGCGAGAGCTCCGCCCAGGCGAATTTTTTGCCGGCGTAATCAATAATCCGGTAATCGGTGACGGCCTTGGCGGCGTCCGGATCCTTACGGCTGGCGGCCTCGGAGCGCGAGGAGCCGGGTGACTCGACCCGGGCCAACGGCAGATCGATGCGTCCTGCAAGCTGCTGTGGCACGCCGGCGAGCAACGCCCAATAGGTCTTCTCGATATCGCGGCCACGGAAAGCGGCGGCCAGCGCGCTGGCGGCTTTGACGCCGCGGGCCAGCAGCAGCACGCCGGAAGTGTCGCGGTCCAGCCGGTGCACCAGCTTCGGGCGCTCGGTGCCGTCGAAGCGCAGCGCGTCCAGCATGCCGTCGAGATGCACGGCGATACCCTTGCCGCCCTGGCTCGGCAGGCCGGAGGGCTTGTTGAGCAGGATGACGGCATCGTCGCGATACAGGATCATCGCTTCGAGGTCGCGAATCATATGCGCGTCCATCGTCATTACATGCCGGACCTTCGGCAATTCGGCGGCGGCGGCGATCGGCGGCAGCGTGATGGCGGCGCCGAGCGGCACATGCGTGCTGGCTGCGGCCTTTTTGCCGTCGATGCGAATTTTGCCGGTTCGGCAAAGTTTTTGGATCATCGCCTGCGACAAGCCCTCGACATGGCGGCGCAGATAGCGGTCAAGCCGCGAATCTGCCTGGTCTTCGGTGACTGTAAGAGTGGTGAGGCTGGCGTTCATGCGCCTGTCTCGCGCAGTTTCGCCCAATAAGCGAGGCGCTTGGAAATTTCGCGCTCAAAGCCGCGTTCGGAGGGGCGGTAGAAATCCGGGCGGCCCATGCCTTCGGGGAAATAATTCTGGCCGGAGAACGCGTCGTCGCTGTCATGGTCGTATTCATAGCCGGCGCCATAGCCGAGGTTTTTCATCAGCTTGGTGGGGGCGTTGAGGATATGCGCCGGCGGCATCAGCGAGCCGGTTTCCTTGGCGGCGCGGTTGGCGGCGCCGATCGCTTTATAGGTGGCGTTCGATTTCGGCGCGGTGGCGAGATAGATCACTGCCTGGGCGATGCAAATCTCGCCCTCCGGCGAGCCGAGGCGCTCATAGGCTTCCCACGCGGCGAGCGTCTGCACCAAAGCCTGCGGATCGGCGAGACCGATATCCTCCGAGGCGAATCGGGTGATGCGGCGGGCGATGTAGCGCGGGTCCTCGCCGCCGGCCAGCATCCGCGCCAGCCAGTACAAGGCGGCATCGGCATCGGAGCCGCGCATCGATTTATGCAGCGCCGAGATCAGATTGTAATGTTCCTCGCGGTCCTTGTCGTAAAGCGCGGCCCGGCGCGAGAGTAGCTGCGCCAATTGGTCGGAATTGATCGGGGTTGCGTCCGGCAAGGCGAAAAGCTGTTCGGCGAGGTTGAGCAGCGCCCGACCGTCGCCATCCGCCATGGCCCGCAAGGTCGCCCGGGCCTGAATGTCGAGCGGCAGAACGGCGCCGGTTTCGGCTTCGGCGCGGGCCAGCAGCAATTCCATCGCCGCATCGTCGAGGCGGCGCAGCACCAGCACCTGGCAGCGCGAAAGCAGGGCGCCGTTCAAGGCAAAGGAGGGGTTTTCGGTCGTCGCCCCGATTAAAATAATGGTGCCGGCCTCGACCACCGGCAGAAACGCATCCTGCTGGGCGCGGTTGAAGCGGTGGATCTCGTCGACGAACAGCAATGTGGCGCGGCCGGCGCGCTTTAGCTTGGTGGCGTCGTCGAACACGCGCTTCAAATCGGCGACGCCGGAGAAGACGGCGGAGATTTGTGCAAAATGCAGATTTTCGCCGGCAATCAGCCGGGCGATGGTGGTTTTGCCGGTGCCCGGCGGTCCCCAGAGAATGAGCGAGGTGAGCGAACCGCGCGCCAGCATCAGGGTCAGCGCGCCTTCCGGGCCAAGAATATGATCCTGGCCGACGACATCGGCCACGGATTTCGGACGCAGACGATCGGCCAGCGGCTGCAGGCCGGATGCGGTCATGCTCGGGGCAGGCGCAAAAAGATCGTCGGAGGGCATTCCGTTAATGTAGGCTGAGCCCGTCAAGATGCCAAAGGGGAGCATGGATGGGCGATGACGGGATTGCGGCGGTCGAGAAACTGCCGTTTTGGCGCGGCGCGATAAAAATCTGGCCGCTGACAGGCGGGATCACCAATCGCAATTACGGGGTTGAGCAGGCGGATGGGCAGCGTTTTGCGGTAAGGCTGGGGCATGACATCCCGGTGCACGGGGTGATGCGGTTCAACGAGCTGGCGGCGGCGACCGCGGCTGGGCAAGCTGGCATCTCACCCGCCGTTGTGTATGCAGCACCCGGGGTGATGGTCACCGCTTTATTGCCCGGCCGGACGTTGCATCCGGAAGAAATCAGGCTTCCCCATAACCGGCAGCGGATCGTCGCCTTGCTCAAACAGTGTCATGCCGGCGCCCATCTGCGCGGCCCGCTGCTGGCCTTCTGGGTGTTTCATATCAACCGCTCCTACGCCGCCGATTTGGCCGATGCCGGTTCCAGGCTGGCCCCGCAATTGCCGATGCTGACGGCGCTGAACGAGGAACTGGAACGCCGGGTCGGACCGGTCGGCCTGGTGTTCGGGCATAACGATCTGCTGGCCGGCAATATTTTTGACGACGGCGCCCGGCTATGGCTGCTGGACTGGGACTATGCCGGCTTCAATTCGCCCTTGTTCGATCTGGCAAATCTGTCGTCGAATAACGGGTTCTCCGGGGAGGAGGATGCAGCCCTTCTGCAAGACTATTACGGCGAAATCCGGCAAGACCTGTGGCGAGGGTTTTTGGCGATGAAATGCGCCTCGTTGCTGCGCGAGGCATTGTGGAGCGCGATTTCCGAAATCCACTCCACCGTGGATTTCGACTATGTGGGATATACCTCGGAATATCTTGAACGGCTGGAAAAAGCGGTGACCGAGCTGGCATAACATACTGAACCTTAATGGGTTTATTTTTCTTAAGCGGTTTTTGCTTGTTGCAGCCCTGCCGCGTGCCTATGATCTAGTCATGGCAAATCAAAACGGACCGATCATCGACATGACCCGGAACGGCGAGTTTATCGACCCGCCGAAACCAAGCCTTGGCACCATTGCCGCCCGCCTCGCCGCCTTTGGCGTATTATTGCTGGTGGCCGCGGTGGCGTTCTGGATGGCCCTGTTCATCATCCCGGTGCTGCTGGTGATGGGCGTGGCGGGGTATTTCATCCTTCGTCACCAGCTCAAGCGCGGCGGGTACGTGGTGACCCGGCGGTTTTGAGGAAGCAGCCGCTTTTTTGAAAAAAAGCGGCGCAAAAAACTTTTAATTACGCTGGTGCCGGGATCTTCCGGCGCCAATGGCCCAGGTTAAACGAAGTCTTTTTGCTTCTTTTTCTTTAGAAAAAGAAGCGCTTGCTTTCCCAGACATAGAAAAACCTGGCAGTTACCTGCCAGGTTTTTCTCGGCTGCCTGATCGCGGCTATTACTGCAGAACAATCTGAACCCGTCGGTTCTGCGGCTCCCGCACGCCAGGGCCGGTTGGCACCAGCAGGTCGGTGTCGCCAAAGCCCTGGGCGGTGATTTCGGAAGCCGGCACGCCGTCGGTGACGAGCTGCGCTTCGACCGCCTTGGCGCGGCGAACCGAGAGACCCTGGTTATAGACCGGGGTACCGGAGGTATCGGTGTAGCCGTTGACCGCGATGGTGGTGGTCGACTGGGTTTTGCTGTCGGAGGCCGCCTGCGCGATGATGTCCAACGCCCGCGGGGTCAGGCTGTATTTATCCCAGTCGAAGAACACCAGGTAGGTTTTGGCCGGGGTTGGCGCCGGGGCGGCGGCAACCGGAACAGGGGCCGGCGGCGCCGGCGGCGGCGGCACGTCGAAAGCGTAGCGCAGTCCGACGAGCACGCTGTTATTGTATTCATGGCCGATCTTGAAGCTGATCGGGTCCCCGTAATCATCCTGGCCGTTCAGCTTGCGCGAACCGGTCAATTCCACAAAGCGATATTCGACCGTCGCGGACAGTCCCATGACCGGGGCAATCGGGAAAGATAGCCCGGCGATGCCCTGGAACGCCAAAGCCGCTTTTTTCTTGTCCGCATAACCGTCATTGGAGGCGATGGGATTATAGTCGGCAATCTGGTAACCGACGCCACCGCCGACATAGGGGTAGAGATACGGCAGACCAACATCGAAATCATACAAGGCGTTGAGGAAACCGCCGTATTTTTGCTCGTAGCCATAGGCTTTTGATCCGGAGCTCGGCTGGCCGTTGAGGTAGAGCGCGGTGTTGTTGAAGCGGTTATTATAATAATCGCCTTCCAGCTCGACCCGGAAACCATCGCCGAAGCCGTAGCCGACGCTGGCTTGCCCGACATAGCCGCCGCGCACCGAGGTCTTCGCGAAGCCAGGCACCTCGGTCCCGCTATTGATGAAATCCTTGGATTTGAGGCGCTGCTCGTCGTTATAGCCGCCGCCCGCACTGACATAGATGCCGGTTACAGGCTGCGCTTTGGCCACATGCGGTAACGCCAGGGGTGCCGCAAGCACGGTAGCGGTGAGTAATGCGTTCCGAAACTTCATAGGGTAGGCTCCTTAATTAAAGGCCGGATCGCAAGATCAGGCTGGCTGGCTTCAGGTTCTTGAATG
>Ga0116226_10004412_pt1 | contig 12466 bp, 11 predicted proteins | sample S1TSphfallax_FD_89692 | JGI IMG/M metagenome (GOLD analysis project Ga0116226, IMG submission 89692) | Host-associated microbial communities from peat moss isolated from Minnesota, USA - S1T2_Fa - Sphagnum fallax MG | ecosystem: Host-associated > Plants > Peat moss > Unclassified | place: USA... | reverse complement strand
GATCTCACCATCATAGTTCCGGCGCAAGGAATCGAGCGCATTCAATGTAAGATCGACCTGGTTGAACATCACCAAAATAACGCTGATCGCGGGAGCCTTTTGCAGCGAAAATTCGATCTTCTGGCGAGCGAATAATGGCCGCAAACTGCGCGCCCGGCCGGAGAACAGGGATTTGCTGAGATGCTCGGGAATAAATGGCCGCTCCTCGCTCAAGCCGCCATTCATTCGGCGCGAGACGTAGCTGGCAAAGGCGTCCCGGAAGCGGCCATTCTGGATTTCCGCCTGCACGTCAACGGCGCGAAAATACGCCGCCAAGTCAATCTCCGGGTGCGGCTTGCGGCATTCGAAGACGCCGAACTGGATGAAATGGTCGTAGGCGTTGCGAAACTGGCCGTTTTCGACTGCCGGCATTACGTCAACATGCACGGAAGCGTAAAATTCCTCGGAGAAGAACTCGGTTGGGTCGAAGTTCCGCGGGGTGGGGTTAACCAGATAGTGTTGTAGCGCGCAGCTCCATTTTCCGGCGGCGATGTCCTCTGCCACTTGCGGGTAACGCTGCAAATACCATTCCGGGTCGAAATACCAGGAAAGCCGGACCGATGAGCCGGCCGCGCAGCCATCGTGGACGAAGCGGGAGAATGGACCGGCGCTCTTTGCCGGATCGGGCCGCGCGGTGTCATAGAACTCCGGCGCAAAAAACAGACTGCCCGAGCGGAATTCGCCGTCCCCAGCCGCGAGGTAATGGTCGTAGGCGTTGACGAACCCGGCCTCTTCCAGCCTGGAGCGCGTGATATCGGTGTTTCCCGCGAGATAGAAACGGTCGGAAAACAGCCAGTGCGGAGAACGATCGACAAATCCGGTCGCCAGATAATGCGCAAAGCCGGAGGACAACAGGCCGGCGGCGATTTGCCCCGCAACATCAGGGTTCGCTGTCACGTACCATGGCTCATCAAAATACGGATTGGGAGAATGGCCGAGCCGCCCCCCCTCGGCCCGATAAAACGCCTCGATCCGCGCGGCGCTTTCGCCAAGTGGGAAGCCAATCTCAGGGTAACGGTTGCGATACCATTCGGCATCGAAACCAGCCCATAAGGCACGCTGACCGAGCGGCGTTAGAAGGTTCACAACGTTGTTCTCAGAGGTTCCCAAATCGCCTTTATGGCACGCATGCCCCACATTGGAAACCACCGCCTCGCCCACAGGTAGATTCAGGCGCATTTTTTCGCGGCCCTGATTATGAAGCAGCCGGCTCGAAAGGGTGGCGGTATGCCATGATCACGCGCAACTGCTCATGCGCCGCATGTGCATCCGTCCGGGTGCGGGATTTGCCGTGCACCCGGTAGCGGCACAAGATCTCCGGGACGTAGCCGGGGGTTAGCCCGCCATCAATGAATTTCAGCCAGAAATCATAGTCTTCCCAGCCTTCTTCGATATGCGAGAAACCGCCCACCTGTTCCCAGGCTGATTTTTTGATCAGCGCCATCACATCGACATAATTTTCATATGCCATGACGACGGGATCCCAGAGATCAGCGGAGCCGATTTTGCGTTCGTCGCCAAAATATTCCAGTTGCGTGTAGGTTGCGTCAAAATTACCATCCTGCATGGCGGCGAGGAGACGGGCGATACAGCGCGGATAGACCTCATTGTCAGCGTCGATAATGAACACGTTTTTCCCGGCGGCGCGCAGGAAGGCGCTGTTGCGCGCCGCTGCCGGCCCCTGGTTGCGAGAATGAGTGAGCACGCAGACCCGGTGGAAACGGGCGGCATTTTTCTCCGCCCAGGCGACAGCGGCCGCCAGGGACTCATCGCGGTCGGATTTATCATCGACGATGATAAGCTCGAGGTTTTCGTGGGTCTGTGCTGCGATCGATGCCAGGCAGTCTGGCAGAAATTCTTCGTAGTTAAAGACAGTCACGCATACGGAAACCAGATCGGCGGACGGTTTGGCCTTTTTGGCAGCTTCGAAGACGGTTTCGGCCCGCAGCGACCAGGGTTTTTCAATGGTCATGCTGGAACAAGCCGTGCTCGTGGATAAAGCCAACCAACGCGTGGCCGTTGCGGACGGCGACGTCCCGGTTCCGGACGACTGCGTTCGCATTGTCCTGGATCGTTTGCGCGTGCTTCGCACCCTCCTTGGTTTTCAGCAGCCATTCGATCAGATTAAGAATATGCCGCCCCGATTCTTCCAGATAATGCGTGCCAGGCTTGAACAGCGGATGCGGCGGGCAGGGTTCCGACACCACGACGCTGCCGCCGACCATGCCTAGCTTGGCGATCCGGTGCCATTCGAAAAATCCATTGCTGTCGCGATGGATATTCAAAGAAATTTTCGAATACGCGCCGACATGGCCAGCCACCCGGGAAAGAGCAGCGTGCGCACCCTCCGCCACCAGCGGGCTTTCGACCTTTCGATAATATAAAAAAGCATTGTAATCGGCGAAAAACGGCGCGTTTTTTGTGAAGAATTTTTCGCGGTGTTCGGATTCGGTTCCAAAGAACGAAATGTCGATCGGCCTGGCCGCGTAAGTTAGCGCCGGGGCATTCTGCACCTGGCAGGATTTCGGCAGCACCCGAAACAGCGGGTGGCGTAAATCCTCCGCTCGCAGCCAGCTATCACAGGGGCGGATGTTCGGGTTGAAAAACAAAGCGGGGATGCCAGCGGCACGGAAAAGTCCGCTTACCTGCCAGGAAATATCGATAATCCCGCGCGCCATCAGCACATAGGGCATGGCGCGGTCGAACCACATGGTCTGCGGCTGTTCGGTGGTGAACAGGAAGGCGGTTTTGAGAATATCCTCCCGCGCCCAGTGCCTGCCGTCTCCCAAGTGAAAGAATTCATGCGGGGCGACGAACACGCAAACCGGCCGGCGGTCTTCCTTCGAAGCGGTCTGGTCCAGCAGCACCGCGTCCTGCCCGGCCTCGCGCAGCGTGGCGGCAAAATCCTCGGCGATTTCACGGATGAAGGCGTTGCCCTCGGTATTGTAGTAAACCCCGACAGGCGGCAGTTGCGGCAGGCGCTTGGGGTGGCGCGGTTCCGGCCGCGCGCTGAATGCCAGCGCCGCCGCGGCACCCATGACACGCGCCACGGTGGTTTTCAAAAACACGCTCCGGCCTTCGGGAAAACCGTAGACCAGCGCATGATTCAACGGGTCTACATCAAGATGGCCACCCGGGGTTTTGATATCCTCGTTCAGGGTGATGTACTCATCCGGCTTGAAAATTGGCATGGCGTTCAGCCTGTCCATGGCCAATTTTATCGCCGAGGTGGAAAATCCGGCGAGCAGACCTTTCGAGAGCAAGTCGTCCGGGCCACCATGCAAAACAAAATGCGCGAGCGGATTGCGGGTGACCGGCTCGCGTTCCTCCATATTGGCCACATAGCGGGCGGCGTTGAACCCCTTCAGCGGAACCCGGCCTTCGCTGGCGCCGAAGCGGACATAATGGAAAAGCGGGTTGAGGCCCGAGCGGGCAACATCCGGATTTTCTTTAATATACCAGGCCTCATCGAACAGGCCGGAAGCCGCGATGATCATCACGTCTTCCTCTTCTACCGTGGTTTGCGCCGCTACCTGGCCATCCATTCCAAAGAGCCCGGAGGTGTTGTCCAACATTCAGAATTCCATATTCAAAAAGCCCAAATGCAAATTGATGACCACAAACTCAATCGGATACTCGAAATATTTTCAAGGCTCGCCATTACTCTAGCTTATTTTACCCATTAAATCGAGACGTAGATGAGTTAAATATTGCTTTTTTTTAATATTTTCGTGCAGGAGTTACCCCGGCTGGTAGCGACGGACAGATTTGAACTGCCGACCAAGGGATTATGATTCCCCTGCTCTACCGCTGAGCTACGCCGCCGAACCGGGTGACGCGCGGGGTAATCCGGCGGGATTTCAAAGTCAATAACCGGGGCACCCGCCCGCGCCGGCGAATCTAGGTCCCGGCAACTTATCCCCAGCCCAGGGCAAAACCGGGGCTAGACCAGATTTATGGAACTTTATCGATTTAATTCAATCGCTTAAAAAATCGAGCTAGACTCACTTGCGAAGTCGGCTGTTCCTTTCTCCACAGAGTTATCCACACCTCGCCCATAGTAGATTTCCGATAGCGCCGCGATAATGTCGTCACGTCGCGCGCCGGCGCACAGGGGCGGAAAAATCCTGATGCGCAACCGCCCGGCGCGTTTGTTGAAGGCGTTGCGGCCCCAGAACAGGCCGGAATTGGTGGCAGCCGGTATTATTGGCAGTCCGAGCGTGTGGGCCAGGGCGACGACGCCGGGCTGCAGGGTCGCGCGGCTGCCGGGGGGCACCCGTGTGCCTTCCGGAAAGATGACGATCTGCCGCCCCTGTTCCACCGCCAAGCGGCAATCGGCCACCATTTTGCGCAAGGCCGCCGCGCCGCCGTCCCGATCGACCGCGACGAAACCCGAAGGGATCAATAATGGCCCAAGCAAAGGCAAGGCCAGCAACTCGCGCTTCAAAACATAGGCCGGGCGGGGCAGAAGTTGTAGCCATACCAGCGTGTCGAAAGCGGATTGATGCTGGGCCGCGATCAGGGCCGGCCCAGATTTAGGCAACAAATCCGCACCGTCCACTTGCACGCGGACATTACAAAGAAGGGCCAGCGCCCGCAGCGAAATGCGTGCCCACAGCATGCCGAAGCCAAGCACTGATTCCGGCCGGAAGTGCCTCACCAAACGCGCCCAGAGGCTGAGCGCCGCGCCGGTGCCGAACATCACGATGTTGAAGGCGAGCGACCGTAGCACCGTCATTGCGTCAAGTCCGCATCGGCGCCGTCGAAATCATCTAGCCCGGCGCGCGCCGCCAGGTATTTGGTATATTCCACGGCCAGAACCCGCCAGGTGGCGACGCTGTTCATATGCGACATGGCGGGCGGCCGAACCGGTATCGCGATAAGTTCAACAGCCGGCAAGCGCTGGCCGATGACGAAAATCGCCCGCGGCATATGGTAATCGGCAGTGACAATCAGCAAGGTTTTCATGTGGCGCGCCTTGGCCCAGACGGCGGTTTCCAGCGCATTGCCGCGCGTCGTCGCGGCCAAATGGCCAAGTGTGATGGCGCCGGCATAGCGGGTTGCCGCCGCTGCATCATCGGCCGTGAAATCGCCCAGATAAGTGCCGCGGCCGGCGCCGGAAATCAGCAGCGCGGGCGCGTCTTTTTCCGCCAGCAGTGCCATCGCCTCGCTTACCCGTCCGTCTCCGCCTGTCAGTGCCACGATACCATCCGCCTTTGGTATAGGATCAGGTGGCGCCGACGACCAAACCGCGGCGGAGAATCCAGCCAATCCCGCGCCCCAAGCCGCTAACATCAGAACAAAGAGTTGACCGAGAAAGCGAGCCAGTGAAAAACGCCGCCGCCTGAATGTTCGCCGCTTTGCCATTACACCAGCCGCCGCAGCCAGCCGCGCACGGTTATCTGAGTGGTGACCCAGCCAATAAGCGCCGCCGCCACCGGCACGGCCGGCAGGGCCTCACAGAGCGCAAACGGCAAAGCGGCCGGGGCGGAACTCTGCACAACAACGCCAGTGAAAGGCGCCGCTAGGGCCGCCAGCCAAATAAGCACCGGCAAGGCGCTGGCTGTGCCAATGGCGGCGCCGAATGCGGCAAGGGTGGTGGCACGGACGGCGAACCGGGCGGCAATATCGGAATCCAGCGCGCCAAGACCATGGATGATTTCGATCGTCTCTCGCCGCTGCGCGAGGCCAGCATGGGTGACCACCGAAATCACTGCCGAGGCGACGAGCGCCACGATGAGCAGCACCGAGACCGCCGAGGCCTGCAAGCTGCCAGTAAGTGCAGAGACCCGGGCCGCCCAGCTCGCGCCAGTTTCAACCAGTGTGCCTGGGGCAACGGCGTCGAGCGCGCCGCGCAGCGAGTCGGGCGAGCCGTCGCCGGTCCAGCTGGCCGTGATCACCGCGGGTATGGGTAAAGCGAGTTTTTCCGCGTCTTCGCCGAGCCATGGCATCAGCAGGGCGTTAAGTTCGGCGCCGCTGAGCACTCTTGCGCCGGCAACATCGCTGGCGGTCTGCAAGCGGGTGAGCACCGCTTGCAGGCGCGTTGCCACGCCTTCTTGCGATCTGCCCGCCGGCTCTGGAACCTGGACAGTGAGGGCCGCGCCTGTGTTTTCCGTCCATTGACCGGCGAGGAAGGCAGCTGCCAGCGCACCCGCGATGGCAAGGGCTGCCAAAAAACTCATGGCGCCGATGAGAATTGGCGTGAGCCGCTCTGCCATGGCGGAGCGCAGGCCAAGATGGTCGACGCGCCTAGCCATTGCGGATCAGCCGGCCCCCTTCGATTTCCAGCCGAGGCCCTGGGTATCTTGCCACCAGGCCAAGATTATGAGTGGCCACCACCACAGTGGTGCCGAGACCGTTCAGTCCGGTAATCAGCAGCATCAGCCGTTCCGCCTGTTCTTCATCAAGGTTGCCGGTGGGTTCATCCGCCAGCAGTAGCTTCGGCCGGCCGACCACGGCGCGCGCGATGGCGATGCGCTGCTGCTCACCGCCGGAAAGCTCGGCGGGCCGACTTTCTAGCTTACCAGACAAGCCGACCCAGCGCATCAGCTCCGTCACATCGGCACGCACCTGGCCTTCGCTTTTGCGGGCCAGGCGCATCGGCAGAGCGACGTTATCATAAGCCGATAAGTGGCCGAGCAGCCGGAAATCCTGGTAGACCACGCCAATCCGGCGCCGCAGCATTGCGGCCTCCCGCCGGGAAACGCGGGCGGCGTTAGTGCCAAGAAGCTGGATGCGCCCGCGGCTCGGGTGCTCGGCAAGGTACATTAGCTTCAAGACACTGGTTTTGCCGGCGCCGGATGGGCCGGTGAGCCAGCGGAACCCGCCTTCCGGGATTTCGAACGACATGTCGGTGATCACGTCCGGCGCCGATTCGAGGGATGGGTCACCCTCACGCCGGTATTTCAGCCAAACATTATCAAACCGCACCATTCAACTTTACCGTTCAACATGGCGATCACGTCATGGCCCCGCCAGTGCGATCTGAACCTGTTTGCCGCGCCGGAACGGTGTTTCGCAAGCCAGTTGATGATATTCGTCGAATCTTCAGACTTGCCTTTCGCCGCGCCGCCAGCCCACCTGCCCAGCCCGCGGTGGAAGCGCATGTAAAGAATGACCGGGGTATTATTGCGCGACACGGGCAATAATGCCATTCCGGGATTCAGAATGCGTCTATCATGCCCAGCCTGCCAGACAGAATACGATGTTCCGGACGCGGCTCTTACCGGCCGGTCCAGGACGTTGCGATGTGGCCGTTGCGATCATCAATGGCGGGTGGCTCCGCTTGACCTGGCGACGGCTGGCGCCGCGTCGTCAAGCGCGACGCGAGACGGCGGGGACTTCACGGGCATGCCGCTTCCCGAGCCGCCGCCCAGGCTGGCGCTGACGGCGGAGCGGCCGGCAGCGCCAGTCAGTTTCGTGGCAGAGCCGCCTACGCCGGCGGCGGCGAGTTCCAAACGTAAATTCCCGATACCTGATCCTCCGCGTAGTGAAAGCGAACGTTTCGACCCAAATTCCACCGCGAAGCTAACTTATGGCACGGCGGGCTACGATTATAACAACAATCTTCCGGGGCCGCGCCAGGCAAGCGGAGGCGCCAACCCCTGGCTTGTCTCGATCCTCCTGTTGCTGATTGCGATCGTGATGGTCTGGGTGGAACGCGCCCATGTCATGCGTGCCTGGCCGCCGAGCACACGATTATTTGACGCGATTACGGCGCTTTTGCAACGATTTTTGCCGCACAAGTAACGTCACCGGGTTAAATCATGAAGATTCCCGCTTTCGCGCTAAGGGGATGCACACAATTCAGGTTACCCTGTTGACCGACGCGACGCCGGTCTGATTCCGTTTTGCTTGGGCAAAGCGGGGTTGGATGATGGCTGGCGTGTAAGATTTGGTTCTGGGCGATTTCGGCGACGTGCGGCTGGCAAAAAGGGGGTCTTCTGCTTGGCCGGATGGTGGCGCGCGCGACCATCTGCCTGCGCCGTTTGACGGGCGGCAGGCCGGCGCGCAAGGCCAAGTTCGCGGTGTGGTTTGGCCGGGTCACGCTGAAGCGCCCGGGGCATCTGGCCAAGCAAGGCGAGGATTTGCCGAAAACCGTGCCGGTGAGCCTGGTGGAAGTGCGCGAAATGGGCGCGGCCCCGGGCGCTGAGCCGATTATGTGGCGGTTGCTAACAACCCACCCGGTGAACGACGCGGCAATGGCCTGGCAGGTGGTGGCCTGGCACCGGCAGCGCTGGATCATCGAGCAGTTCTTCCGCACCCTCAAGCAGCAGGGGCTGCAACTGGAGGACAGCCAGTTGGAAACCGCCGACCGCTTGATCAAGCTGACCGCCATCGCGGCACGGGCCGCGTGTACCATCATGCAAATGGTACAAGCTCGCGACGGCACCTCCGGCCAAGCCGCAAGCCTTGCCTTCTCTCCCGCCGAAATCGAGACGCTGCACGCCCTGCTGCCGGAACTCGAAGGCAAAACCACCCTGCAAAAAAACCCGCATCCGCCAAATTCCCTGGCCTGGGCGGCATGGATCATCGCAAAACTCGGCGGCTGGGACGGTTACCCCAAATCCAAACCACCCGGCCCAATAACCTTCCGCCACGGCCTCCAATATTTCCAATCAATCACATACGGATGGAAACTCAAAAATGTGTGAATCGGTTAGCGTAAAGGCAGGAATGACGGGGCGGCGGTGCACGTTACTGACAAATGGCGACTGACCAAATACAACTGTCATGCCGCCGCGCGGATCGCGGCGGCTTTCACATTGTCGCCGACGAGGTCGGAGAAAGCGGCGAAATTATCCTCGAATCGTTGGACCAGGGCCGCGGCGGCTTTATCATAAGCGGATTTGTCGGGCCAGGCGGCGCGCGGGTTGAGAACTTCGTCCGGAACGCCGGGAACGTGTTCGGGAATCGCCAGGCCAAAAAAAGGATCGTCCCGGTAACTGGCAGTGTCCAACTTCCCATCAAGTGCGGCGCGTAGCAGCGCGCGGGTGTGGGTGATGGACATGCGCTTGCCGGTGCCGTAAGCGCCGCCGGTCCAGCCTGTATTTACAAGCCAGCAGGACGTGTCGTGGTCGGCGATCAGTTTCTCCAGTAGTTGGCCGTAGACATCCGGATGGCGCGGTAGGAAGGGCGCGCCGAAGCAGGCGGAGAACGTCGCCTGCGGCTCCGAGCCAAGGCCTTTTTCCGTGCCCGCGACTTTCGCGGTGTAGCCGGAAAGGAAATGGTACATGGCCTGGGAAGGGGAAAGCCGTGCGATGGGTGGCAGCACGCCGAACGCATCGGCCGTGAGCATGAAGACGTTTTTCGGCACGCCGCCGCGGCCGGACAATTCTACGTTCGGGATATATTCAACCGGATAGCAGGCGCGGGTGTTCTCAGTGTATGTTTGGTCGGCGAGATCAAGCCGGCCTTGCGCGTCCGCCACCACGTTTTCGAGAACGGTACCGAAACGGTGTGAAGCTGCCCAGATTTCGGGCTCCGCCTCTTGCGAAAGGTCGATAACCTTCGCGTAGCAGCCGCCCTCGAAATTGAAGACGCCGGCCGGCGCCCAGCCATGTTCATCGTCCCCGATCAGCCGGCGCGCAGGTTCAGATGACAACGTCGTCTTGCCAGTGCCGGAGAGGCCGAAAAACAGGGCGGCGTCGCCATTCTCACCGATATTTGCGCTGCAATGCATGGGCAGAACGCCACGTTCCGGCAGGATCCAGTTCATGACGGTGAAAATCGATTTCTTGATCTCGCCGGCGTATTGCGTGCCGGCGATCACGATTAATTTTTCGGCGAAGGAGAGTGCGATCGCGGTGGTGCTTTTTACCCCGTCAATGGCCGGGTCAGCTTCGAATTCCGGGGCGTGCAAAATCACGTAATCCGGCGTGAAACCGGCGAGTTCCTTGGCCGGCGGACGTATGAACATGTTCCGGGCGAACAAAGCCTGCCAGGCGCCGGTTGTGACGAGGCGCACACGGATGCGGTTCTCCGGGTCCGCGCCTGCGTATAAATCCTGAGTGAAAAGTTCCCGGCCTTGCAGATAAGCCTGCACCCTGCCCTTCAGCACAGCGAATTTCTGCTCCGGCAGTTTCTGGTTTATCTTGCCCCACCATATGGCTCCGGCAGTCCCAGGTTCATCCACTACGAATTTGTCCGCAACGGACCGGCCGGTATGAATGCCCGTGCGCACGATAAGCGCGCCATCCGCCGATAAATGCCCCTCGCCCTTGCGCAGCGCATGCGCGGTGAGCGCCGGGGCTGTCAGATTGGCGTGCAAGCGGGCCGCTATACGAACTCCAGTTCCGGCCAAAGGTACGGCGTCGTGCAGGGGTGCTTGGTCGCTCGAATGGGTCACTGGCGGTCGTTCCTATGATTCAGATGACTTCAATCTTCCATTCATAAGCAGCGAACCTGCTTGCATCAACCATTCCATGAGGTGAAAACCTTAATAATCAATTGCGCAGTGCAGCAAAATCAATGGGTTTTGCGCAGCCGCGCCACGTCCAGCCGGGAAGCGGCGGCGAAACCGCCGATGTAATGGGCGCCGGTGAGTTCGATGCGCCAGAAGGCGAAATCTGCGAAATCCACGTACATTTCGGCATAAGGGTGGGTGGCGAGGTAGGGCGCGCGCGCCTCGGCGCTGGGGATCACCGACGCCGTCCCGGTGAGGCAAAGGCGCGGCGCGGTCTGCGGGTTTTCGGTTGTGGGCTCTCCGGTGACCAGCAGCGCGCAGGCTGGATTGCCGTGCAACTGGCGCGTATGCGTCGAAAGTTCGGAGAGCAGCAGCAGCGGAGAGAAATCCGCGAGGAAGGCTGGCGTTACCAGCGCCCCGAAGGGCAGACCGTCGGACGCCGTCGCCAGCGTTGCGACCTTGGCGCGCAAGAGCAGCGCGCTGGCCTGCTTGTAAAAATCCTGGTCACTACCCTCTTGTGTTGCTGCCATAATCCGGACACTCCCCTTATTGTAAACTTGAAACATGAGCCAGCGCGCATGAAACAGACAATCGCCTTGGTCGATGACGACCGCAATATCCTCACCAGCGTGCAAATGACGCTGGAGCAGGAGGGTTTTTTAGTCCGCACCTACACGGATGGCGAATCCGCCCTGCAGGCGCTGCTGGCCAAGCCGGCCGATCTGGCGGTGCTCGATATAAAAATGCCGCGCATGGACGGGATGGAGCTGTTGCAGAAGCTGCGCGCGCGTTCCGCCATGCCGGTGATCTTTCTCACCAGCAAAGATGATGAGCTGGATGAGCTGATGGGGCTGCGGCTGGGGGCGGATGACTATATCACCAAGCCGTTTTCTCAGCGGCTTCTGCTGGAGCGGATCCGGGCGCTGTTGCGGCGCAATGAGGTTTCCAAGGCCGAAGGTTCTGGCACGGCACCAGCCGGGGTGATCACCCGCGGGCATTTGACCCTGGATGAGACCAAACACCAATGCCTTTGGAAAGGGCTGGATATTCAGCTGACCGTGACCGAGTTTTTGCTGGTCAAGGCCCTGGCGGCGCGGCCGGGGATGGTGAAATCTCGCGACCAGCTGATCGATGCCGCTTATGGCGAGAATGTGTATGTGGATGACCGGACCATCGACAGCCATGTGAAACGGTTGCGGAAGAAGTTTCGCAACGAGGATGGCGAGTTTGACCAGATCGAAACGCTGTACGGTATCGGCTACCGCTACAAGGAGGCATAGACGGTTGTCATTCGTCGGTGGTGAGTGAACCAACACGATGGCTAGGCGGGTTCGGTTCTCGCGGCTGTTGCGGGATATTCTGCTGGTTAACTTGCTCCCCGTCGCGCTTATCTTCGCCGCCTTATTCTACCTGGACCAGTATCAGCAAGGGCTGCTCGCCGCCGAGGTTTCGGCGCTACGGGAACAGGCGCGGATTTATGCGGGGGCGCTGGCTCAGAGTGCCGTGCAGGACAACCAGGCCAACCAGCCGGCCTTGAACCCGGATTTGGCGCAGCCGCTTTTGTACCAGTTGATTGAACCCACGCCCAACGCGCAGGCGCTGATCTATGGGCCGGATGGGACGATTATTGCCAATTCGCGCGTGCATCCGGGGCCGGGCGGGGCGATTGTGACCGAGCCGCTGCCCGCCGCGCAGCCGCCGGATCTTTTTAACCAGGTGGTGGGGTTTGTGTATGACCATCTTTCCGGCTCGCTGGCGCAGAACCAGGATGATTCGGGGCTGACCGGATCAGGCGCGGGCGAAGACCCGGATACGCTCGGCTGGCAGCCCGATGCGCGGGAGGCGTTGCAACTCACCAGCGCCTCGCCGGACCAGGAAGCGGCACCTTATATCCGCCGCACCGCGGATGGGACGCTGCTGATCACGGTGGCCGAGCCGATTTCTCGCAGCCAGCAGAATGTCGGCACGGTATTGCTGACACGCGAGGCCAATGAGGTGGATAGCGCGGTGCTGGCGGTGCGG
>Ga0116226_10004411_pt1 | contig 12467 bp, 10 predicted proteins | sample S1TSphfallax_FD_89692 | JGI IMG/M metagenome (GOLD analysis project Ga0116226, IMG submission 89692) | Host-associated microbial communities from peat moss isolated from Minnesota, USA - S1T2_Fa - Sphagnum fallax MG | ecosystem: Host-associated > Plants > Peat moss > Unclassified | place: USA... | reverse complement strand
TGATGGCAGGATCCGGATCGCCATACGGGAGCGGCCTTTTGACAGACTTCAAGGCGTACGCTCTTTGCGAGCACGCAACTTATCGAGATGGTCGGCCCAGCGCTGCATCAGCTCGCGTCGTTCAGTGAGTCGCTCCGCTCGGTTGTATGCGTCGCGAGTCGCATTCTGTTCCGCATGCGCTAGCTGTCGTTCAATCAATTCGGGCGCAATACCCATCTCGTTCAGAAGCGTGCTAGCAATCGTACGAAAGCCATGCGATGTCATTTCTTCTTGACCGTAACCCATGCGGCGCAGGCAGGCGTTCAAGGTGTTTTCGCTCATGGGTCGATCAGCATCACGCATCGTAGGAAACAGGAATCGGCCGCCAGTTGTGTGAACCTTCAGACTCTCGATGATCGCCGCGGCTTGCTTGGATAAGGGCACGATATGTAGCCGGCGCATTTTTGTTTTCGCCGCAGGTATGCGCCACTCTGCCGCATCGAGGTCGATCTCGACCCATTCGGCTGTGCGTAGCTCCCCAGGACGTACAAAGACCAACGGCGCCAAGCGCAACGCATGCTCTATCACCGGCTGTCCGCGGTAGCCGTCAATAGCGCGGAGCAGCTCGCCGACGCGGAAAGGATCGGTGATGGCTGCAAAATGGGTCGCCTTCACAGGCGCGAGGGCGCCACGCAGGTCGACAGTGATATCCCGCTCGGCATGCCCGGTTGCGACCGCATGGCGCATGATGCGACTGACGTCCGACCGCGTCCGGTGTGCTGTTTCGCGCAGGTCGGCGCATTCCGCCTTTCGCAGCAGCGGCAATAAATCCGCCGGTCGCATCGTAGAAATCGGCCAAGCACCAAGCGTGGGGACGATCCATTTATTGAGCCGGTCGCGGATACGCTTGACCGTAGCCGGCTCGAGCGTCTTTTGCTGACTCAGCCATTCATCCGCCACCGTTGCGAAGTCGTTTCGCCGGGCGGCTTTCTTTGCCTGCCGCGCTGCTGATGGATCTATACCTTCCGCGATGCACTGGCGGGCTTTATCGCGGCTGCTCCTCGCAAGTTTGAGAGACACATCGGGGTAGGTACCCAGGCCGATCAATTTCTCCCTACCCTCGTATGTGTACTTGAACCGCCATAAACGGCTGCCACTGGGGGTAACCAGCAGGAACAGTCCACGGCCATCAAACAGCTTGTAAGCCTTTTCCGCCGGCTTAGCGGAGCGAATCGCCGAATCCGTAAGTTCCATTGATGGGGTACCTTGGTATTTTGCGCGTACCCCGGCGGGGCTTGCGTACCCCGGTATGTACCCCGCAAACACTGTGGTCGTCAATGGTCAGGTGGGATCGCGAATGCCTACGAAAAGCGATTTTTTTGGCTGAAATTCGAAGTTTTTGTGGTCGCTTGTGGTCGTGAGGAATCGGCTGGCTGGAGGCTCGGGTCGGAATCGAACCGGCGTACACGGCTTTGCAGGCCGCTGCATGACCACTCTGCCACCGAGCCTCAAGGTCAGAAATAGCGAACCCCGGACGAGCCGGGGTTCATTCACTATCATAGCGCACGAGCCGATGCGTCGGCAAACGGCGCAAGCCGACCCTCCGCCGAATCAATCTTGACCGTCCGGCAGGGCAGTCGCGAGCGGCTCGATATCACGTCTCAGGGGTAAGAAAGTCGCAAACGCCTGCAAAGGACCTGGCGAGAGGCTCATCGAGCGTGGCGAGCGGCAAACCCAATGCTTCCGCCAGCGCCAGGTAACAGGCCTCGTAGCTGGTCGCGTGGTGCCTCAATTGCCAAAGTCTATCCGCAAACGGCTCGACAGCGAAAATCTCAACGTCGAGTTGCATGAGGTCGTCGTAAGCGGCGTTCGCTTCTCCCGTCGTAATGATCTTGGCCCGCTCCAAACGCCGGATGATATTGGCCGCCTCCGCGCAAGCGAGTTCTGAGGAGTGCAGCGCTCCGGCCGCGAGGACGTTCTCGGCCCAGACACCGTGCGGTCCCGCATCGAGCAGCGCGGCGACCAATACCGTGGCGTCGATCACGCTACCCAATGAATCCACCATGATTTCATAATGCCAGCACTGGTTTCATTATGCAATCGTCCCCTCGCCCACCCATCCCTGCGCGGCAATCTTTATCCGCGACCGCACATTTTTTATGATCTAATTTTTCTGGTTTTATGAATGACCGTCGACCGCGAGTGCCGATACCCGAGTGACTGACTTTTTCAAACACCACGGCTTGACCCGCGTCATCAATGCAACCGGCACGGTGACCCGGCTCGGTGCAAGTCCGCTACACCCTGATGTCATCGCCGCCATGGCCGACGCCGCGCAGTACAGCATCGACATCGCAGAATTACAGGGCCATGCCTCGAGCCAGATCTCGGAGGTTACCGGCGCCGACGCCGGCATCGTCACCTCTGGTGCCATGGCGGGGCTGCTCCTGGGAGCCGCAGCGTGCATGGCGGGCCTTGACCCGGTCAAGATGGGTCGGCTGCCGGACACGGCAGGGATGCGCGACGAATTCGTGGTAGCGCGCAGCCATCGCAACTCATACGACCACGGCGTGCGCGCTGCAGGCGCTCGATTGATCGAGGTCGGGCTGTCGGACCGACTGACCGGCGCCGGTGTGCGCGACACGGAGGCCTGGGAAATCGACGGTGCGATCGGGGATCGAACGGCGGGGATCCTGTACCTCGCGCGCGCCGATGCGCGTCCCGATCTCGCAACGGTCGTGCGTCTGGCGCATGCGCGCGACATTCCGGTCTTGGTGGACGCGGCGGCTGAGCTGCCGCCCGCCGCCAATCTGCGGCGCTTCATCGAGGCCGGCGCGGATCTGGTGGTGTTCAGCGGCGGTAAAGGCATCAACGGACCGTCCGCTTCGGGCATTCTTTGCGGACGCCGGCGCCTCGTGGCCTCCGCCCTGTTGCAGCAACTCGATCTCGATTATGTGTCGGGGGATTGGCAGCCGCCGGCGAACCTCATTGATCGGCAGGAATTGGCCGCCGTGCCGCGGCACGGCATCGGGCGCGGTTGCAAAGTTGGCAAAGAGCAGATCGTCGGCTTGCTCGTGGCGCTACGCCGCTTCTCGCAGGATGACGATGCGACGCGCAATCAACGCTGGGGCGCGGTGGTGGCCGCCTTGCTCGACGCGCTCGAGCCGCTGACGGCGGTGCGGGCTCGCCGAATCGAGGACGCGGGTCACGGCAACCTTCCGCTCGTGGAAATACGGCTGGCGCCCGGCGTGCAACAGACCTCCGCCACGCAACTCGCGGCGCGCCTGCGCGCGGCGTCGCCCGCGGTCCATGTTGACTCGACGAATGCCGATGCGGGTGTGTTGATCCTCGTTCCGACCTGCCTGCGCAGCGAGGACGTAGTGCCCATTGCGAGCGCGTTCGCGCATGCATTGGCAGCCGGTCCGTACTAGCGTCTGCGCGGCTCGTTGGTTAAATCGCGTACCCAGGATCCTCGCGGTCGAGCACCCGCATGATGGCGGCGAGATGTTTGTCGGCATAAGCATCAAAAACCGCCACCTGGTCCGCGAGACCCCGCGCGATCGACTCATCGACGCGCCGCAATGGCCGATGGGCAGACATCGCGAGCAGCTGGCGTTCGCAGGTCTGCTCGAGGTAATACAGCCGATCGAAAGCGGCGGCCAGCGTCGGTCCCACGACGATGGGTCCGTGATTGCGCATCATGAGGACGTTCTGGTCACCCAGAATGCGAGCCTCGCGCTCACCTTCGCTGACCGCAAACGCCGCGCCATGGCAGTCCTCGTCGTAAGCGACCCGCCCAAAGAATTGCAACCCCGACAAGAATGCCGGTTCCACCACCGCGCCATCGATGAGACATAGTGCGGTGGCATAGGGCGAGTGGGTGTGCAGCACCGCTCGAGCGCGCGGATTCAGACGATGGATGGGCGCATGCAGGCAGAATGCCGATGACTCGACCGTGCCGTCTCCCTCCACGACCTTGCCGTCCAGATCGCACAACAAGAGACTGCTGGCCGTGATCTCCGACCAGAACAATCCCTCGGGGTTGACCAAGAACAGGGACTGCGACCCCGGCGCCATCAGACTGAAATGATTGCACACGCCTTGCTGGTAACCGAGTCGCGCCGACCAGCGCAAAACCGCTGCCAGCTCCCGCCGCGATCGAGCCATATCGTTCATCGCGTTACCTGCCCAGACCGGTGCGCCACCCCGCTAGCGGGTGCCTCATTGTCGATCATTCGCGCCCTAAGTTCGCGCATCGCGCGCTCGGCAAGCGGGTTAGCGGCCGTCAAACCCGTGAAAGAGACCGAATTCTTGCTTGGCATAGAAATTGCTCGTTTATATTTGGTCAAAGTTTGATTTTCAGATCAAATTTTAGCAGCCAATCAAAAAACATGAGGGATATCGATGCATAAGAAGCCGTCCGCGCGCCCCGGCCGTGGTCTACCACTGCGACGCAATGCTCGTCCCGCACAGATTTCAATTCTAGCCGCCGCGATTTGCGCCGCGCTGCGGGCCGCCGCGGCGGTGGATACGGGGAGTGGATCGGACACGCTGGAAAGCGTGATCGTCACGGCGCAGCGGCGCAGCGAAAGTCTGCAGGACGTTCCGTTGAGCGTAACCGCCATTTCGGGCGAGACGCTCGAGAAATTCGGCGATCTCGGATTCGCTGATTACGCCCATACCATTCCCAATCTGTCCTTCGGGACGGGCAGCGATTTCGGCGTGACCAATGGACGCACCATCACGATCCGCGGTATCACCGGCGGCCGGTATCGCTATGGACAAGCGACGACCAGTTTCTACATCGACGATACGCCCGTGCCGTTGGCGCTCGATCCGCGCGTGCTCGACTTGGAGCGAATCGAAGTGTTGCGAGGTCCCCAGGGCACTCTGTACGGGTCTTCTGCCATGGGCGGCACCGTCCGTATCATTACCAAGCCCGCGAATACGCAGGGAGTCTCCGGCTCGGTCGACGCGCAAGGATTCGATGTCAATCATGGTGGGGCCGGCTACGATTTGTCGGGCACCGTCAATGTGCCGTTGATCGCGGACGAACTGGCGCTGAAGTTCAGTGCGTATAGCTCGTTCACACCGGGTATTTTTACGCGCGAATGGGGCGTGGCCACGACGCCCGGTTTCATCGTGCCGGCATCGCAGCCGCCGGGCGAGCAAACGCATGTCGGCAATGACCTCGAATACGGCGGGATGGTGTCGCTAACCTATACACCCCAGGCTCTGCCGGGCCTTACCGTCACGCCGATGGCCATATATCAGTCGACCCGTGGCAACGGACTGCCGCTCGCCGATTTCTCGCCCAACAACCTTGTGCAGGTCAGGCCCTTGAACGTGGCCGAGTCCACACTGGACAACTGGTCGTTCGAAAGCCTGACCGTCAAGTACCGGACGGACTTCGGCACTTTCATTTCCTCGAGTACCGGCTTCCACCGCGAAACGCTGGACGATGAGGACGGGACCGAAGCATCGCAGACGGTGTTTGGACCGAATTACGCGACTACGCCGTTGGGTCCCGTCTATCTAGCCTCGCCCGCACCGAGTTTTCTGAACCTGACCGCCTTCACCCAAGAAGTTCGCTTCGAATCTTCGTTCGAGGGCCCGGTGCAAGGCATCGTCGGCGGCTACTACAATCACGGCACCAGTCACACGGGCCAGGACATCACCATACCGTACGTCGATGGACAACCGGGCTACATTCAAGACGTACCGCATGCCAACAACGAGGTGGCGGAATTCGGTGATCTCACCTACACGCCCATCGCGCCGCTGGAATTGTCCGCGGGCATACGCGCAACGTCACTTCAGTTCGTGCAACATGATTTTTGGTATGGATGGATCAACGAAGGCCTCACGGACTTGACCATCAGACACAGTGAAAGCGCGGTGACGCCCCGCTATACCATCAAGTACCAACTCGATCCGACCGCCATGGTCTATGCCAGCGCTGCCAAGGGCTTTCGCAGCGGCGGCGCGAATGCGGTCCCGTCTTACTGCGGTTCCGGCGGCGGCGAATTCAAGAGCGACTCGCTCTGGAGCTACGAGGTCGGTGCCAAGAATACGCTGTTCGATGGACGTATGAAAACGCGCGTCGCTGCCTATCGCATCGATTGGAACAACATACAGCAGAGCATCCTGCTCGCGTGCACCTATAGCGTGACGGAAAATGCCGGCGCGGCCACCAGCACCGGCGCCGAAGTAGAGGCCGACATCGCGCCGCTCCACGGTCTAAATCTGACTTTCGGCGCGGGATACGACAACGCCAAGATCACGTCCGTGCCCGCGGGTGCCACCGGCTTCGTCGTCGGCCAGCAACTGAACGGCGTTCCCAAATTGACGGCATCGTTGCTCGGGGAATATACGGTCCCCACCTCCTACGGTGCCGGCTTCGTGCGTACGCAGTACAGTTTCACGGGCCGCAGCGTCAGCTACTCGGTGATACCGGTGCAGGAGGGCGGCCGCGTGCGCGACGAATACAGCTTGGTCGATTTGCACGTGGGCACGTCCACCGGGCCCTGGGAGACTTCCCTGTTCGTCAAGAACCTGTTCGACGTTCGCGGCAATCTCGGCGATGAACAGTCGGAGACTGTGGAGCTGCAGAATCCGCTCCGGCCGCGCTACATGATTACTCAGCCGCGCACGGTGGGCCTAGAGCTGCGGTGGCGCTTCAAACCGCAATAGCCACCCGGGCGGAGTAACGCCGTCATCTGCTGCGGTGCGAGGCAACGTGTTCTGTTGAATCGCGCGCGTGACAGCTCGAAATATTCGACGCCATTCACGTGCGACGGCGACCGAGCATAGCTCGCATCACATTGTTGCCTCCGGCGCCGCGTTAGCGTGCACACCATCCGACAAATCACTCCGGTGGGTATGGTGCGTTACACAAACGAAGGTTCGAAAAAGTCGATGGCGCTCGCCATGACGATATTGGCGATGGCGGGTTACACCGTCGCACTTGCCGGCGTCGGTGCGTCGACGCCGCCGCCTGTGACATCACCCGCACCGCCCGCTCCGCCTGCACCGCCTGCACCTCCCGCTCCACCCGGCGCAGCAACGCCGATTCCGGATGCGACAGGGGCTTGGATGAATGCTTCCTTGGGAGCACCCGCCAATCAGAACGCGCCATTTTTCGAACGGTTGGGAAGCAACGGCCGCAGCTGTGCGTCCTGCCACGTCGAGAACGACGCGTGGACATCGACGCCGGTCAACTTGCAACGCCGCTTCCAGAACACCGCGGGCGCAGATCCGATTTTCGCGAGCGTCGACGGGACGAACTGCCCCTTGCTCGACATCTCCACGCCTTCGGCGCATGAAGCCGCGTCCAGCCTGCTGTTGTCCAAGGGTTTGATCCGCGTGGCTCTGACCGTGCCGTCGTCCGCCGCATTCTCGGTCACCGACGTGGTGAATCCCTATGGTTGCGACTCGACCTCGGTGGTATCGGTTTATCGCCGAATTCCGACGACCGCGAATCTCACTTTCCTATCGACGGTGATGTGGGACGGGCGCGAATCGCTTACCAACGCGAGCATACCCGCGGACTTGGTGCATCAGGCCGGCACGGCCGTCTCCACGCACGAAGCTGCAGCGACGCTTCCCGCAGTGTCGGTATTACAGGCAATCGAGACGTTCGAGGTGGCACAGTTTGCGGCCCAGACGATCGACGCGTCGGCCGGCGCATTGAATGCAGCCGGTGCTACCGGAGGCCCGCTGGTGCTGAGCACCCAAGCGGTCGTGCCGGGAGCCAACGATCCGTTCACGCCGGGTACGGCCACACCGGGAGTTCCGCCCAAGGCGGTTTTCACGTTGTATACCGCATGGACAGGCTTGCAAGGCACCGACAGCGTATCGAAGGCGCGCGCATCGATCGCAAGAGGCGAGCAACTATTTAACACGCGTCCCATGAGCATCACGGGCGTCGCCGGACTCAACGATTCCGTCGGGGCCAATGGCCTGCCGCGCACGGTGATCAACGGCACGTGTGGAACGTGCCACGATACGCCGAACGCGGGCGGCCACTCGGTGCAGTTGCTGGTGGACATCGGGACGGCGGACGCCACCCGGCGTACGCCCGACATGCCGCTCATCACACTCATCAACCGGACCACCGGCGCGACGCGGCAGACCACGGATCCGGGTCTCGCGCTCACCACCGGTCAATGGGCGGACGTCAACAAATTCAAGATCCCGACGCTGCGGTTACTCGCCGCTCAGGCACCCTATTTCCACGACGGTTCCGCGCCCAGCCTCGACGCGGTGGTCAATTTCTACGATCAGCGCTTCGGTCTCAAGCTCTCGGCACAGGAGCATGCAGATTTGGTCGCCTTCTTGGGCGCGCTCTGAGCTATCCCGCGCAGAGCGGGAAATGGGATGTCGATTCGCATTGAAGCTAGGCTCAGGTTCTGAGAGCATCTGCGCACGGAATCTCCAAGACGGACCGCTCCGTTGGGGAGAACATGACAATCTTGCGCAGGAGGCGAACCTGATGAGTCGAATCGGATTATTCAAACGGGGCGGCGCGGCCGTGTTCGTTTTGGTGGCGTCGGCGGGATTCGCGGCGGAGCCTCAAGCGGACTCTGACTCTGCGACCCACGAGCCCCTGGCCACGACCTTGAGCCCACCGGTCAGCATCACCTACACGGGAACCTCGCCCGCGCTCAATATCACCGATGACGGGACGTCGACCGCGGGCAATGGTCCGGCGATTAATGTCAAAGAGACGGGTCTGAACCGTGGCATCAATGTCTCGGTGACCAACACAGCCAACGAGTACAGCGCGGTCTACGGCACGACCGCGGGTACGGGTTCGGGAGTCGTGGGTGTGACCACCGGCATTGGCGGCTATGGCGGCAAATTTCAGATCAACAACGAAAACAGCGCTCAACCCGCGTTGGAAGGACTCACCAACGGCACGGGCGCTGCCGTCTACGGCCTTTTGCAAAACGCGCGGTCGGGTACCGGAGTCTATGGGAATGCGTCGTCGTCGTCGGTCGAAGGCGTCGGTGTCGAAGGGCTGGGCGGCTATTGGGGCGTGTATGGTACGACCGCGTCGGGAGGGACGGGCGTACACGGCGAGTCGACCGCCACGTTCGCACAAGACGACGAAGGCTTCGGCGTGGCCGGCTACAGCGGATCGGTGAGCGGCGTTTACGGATACAACAATGGCACGGCCAGCAACTGCGGGGGGTGCCCGCTGGCCGGCGTTTGGGGTAACAGCATCAACGGCTACGGTGTATACGGGCAGAGTTCGAAAAGCTATGCCGGCTATTTCGCTGGCAAGGTGGCCGCAACCTCGTTTCAGGTCATCAGCGACCGGAATGTGAAAACCGATTTCGAGCCCGTCAACGGTCAGAAGTTGCTCGACCGTGTCGAGGCGATGCCCATTTCGTCATGGGCGTTCAAGAACGATGAACAGAAGCTGCGTCACGTTGGTCCCACGGCACAGGATTTTCACGATGCATTCGGGCTCAATGGTGAGGACGACACGCATATCAATTTGACCGACATCGCCGGCGTGAGTCTGGCCGCAATCAAGCAACTGAACACCGAGCTCAAACGAAAGGATGCTGAGATCGCTGAACTCAAGGCGCAATATGCGGCCCAGTCCCAGCTCGCCGAGAGCCTCGCAGCGCGCATGAACGCTCTCGAGCAACAGGTCGCCACAGCGTCTCGAACGGGGTCGACGATCCCGTAAACTACCGGCATGTCGAAGATCGTCGATAGAACACTCGACTGCTTCGAGATATTCGCGACTCAAAAGCAACCGCTGTCACTGACCGAGATCGCAAAACTGCTCGGCATACCTGCGTCGAGCTGTCGTGATGTCCTGAAGGCCATGCAGCGGCGCGGCTATGTTTATGAGCTTGCGCCGCGCGGACGATTTTATCCGACACAACGCATGTATGAACTCAGCAAGGTGACGGCGCAATACGATCCCGTCTTTCTGCGCGCCGATGCGCAGCTGCGCTCGCTGCGCGACCGCCTCGATGAGTCGGTACAGCTTGCCAAGGTCAGCGACCTCCAGGCGACCTATTTGATGACCTTCGAGTCCTCGCAGCCGCTACGCATGACCACGTCGGTGGGCAAAAATTTGACCAGCCTGCATGCGACGTCGGCCGGGAAGGCGTTGCTCGCAAGCTTGGACGATCGCGCGTTGGAGGCTTACCTGAAGTCGGCAGAAATGACCGCAATCACGCCGAATTCGCTCAAATCGAAACAGGAACTGCGCGACCAAATCGAAGCCGGCCGCAGGACCGGCTGGTTCATCAACCGGGAGGAAAGCGTCGAGGGAGTCACCACCCTCGCCTCCCCTTTTAGGTGGCGTGATTCGCTTTATATCGTATCAGTGGCCGGACCCACCCTGCGTATCGAACCGAAGCTCGCGCAGGCCGCGGAGCTGCTCCTCGACGCCTGTAGGCAATTGGAAATGCGCGCCGGCGGTTGATGCAAGCGCCCGCTCGGTAATCCACGGCCGCTTACGCGACCCGCGATCCGTCCGCCGCGGCGTGCGCCTCCTCAACTTGATTCAAAACCGCCACCGGCACCGCGACCATCATCTCCAACGCCATGGCACCGTACGCTTTTCCTTGTGGATCGATGCGCATGGACGCCATACCGCCACCGCCCAGCGCACCCTGCATCAAGAAATTGAACGCCGCCAACCCCGGTGCTTCGAATCGCTCCACGGGCCCAGCCACCAGAAACTTGAAATGCTCGGCCATACGCTCGGCGGTGAGCTCACGCCGCAATACCGGCACGTAGGCTGGATGTCGCGCAATGATCGCCACATTGGACGTATCACCCTTATCACCCGACCGCGCCAGCGCAAGGCGTATCAAGGGAACTTCGATCGCCGGCCCGACCCAGTCTTGTCCGGCCTCGGCCAAGGTCTCGAGCGCATGGCGTGCCGCCGGCGTGCTTCCGGCCGGAACCGAAACTTCTGTGCGCTGACCACTCATCCAAACGGCGGGTGGTGGCAGCACCACTTTATCGATGAAGAAGGTGTACAAACGAATGTGCGGCGCAGGCTTGGGACGGCCCGTGTAAATACCGGTGGTGCCGGGAGCGAAGCTGATGCCAACCGAACCCAGCTCCCTCGCAAATAGGTCCAGACACTTTGCATCGGCGTGCAACACCACCAACCGTAACAGGACTTCGCGCGTGTCGCGGGTCCGTGATTTCGGGCCATAAGACGCCTCCGCACCCAGCGCCTCGATGTGAGTCGCCGTAAAATCCGGCAAACCCAATTCCTTGAAGGCAAGGCGTGCGCGAGCGATCAGCGCCTGACCCGTGCGCTCAGCTTTGGCGGCGGCGCCAGGCCCTACGATGGACACGCTGGCCACGGCACGATACCCGTCCTGATAGGTTGCCGATACCTTGTATTGAGCGGTCGGGGCACGTCCACGGGCGCCGGTGACGCGCACGCGATGGGGTCCATCCTGAACGATGCTCACCGCCGAAAAATCGGCAACGACGTCAGGTAAAATGTATGCCGAGGGATCGCCGATCTCGTACAAAGTCTGTTCGGAGACGGTGCCCGGCGTGACCAGGCCGCCGGTGCCGCGCGGCTTGGTCACGACGAAAGTGCCGTCGGCTTGGCACTCCGCGATGGGGTAGCCGATGTTCTCCCAATCCGGCACGGTCTGCCAGTCGGTGTACAACCCTCCCACTCCCTGCGCTCCGCATTCCAGCAGATGCCCCACGAGACTGCCGGCAGCGAGCCGATCATACTCGTCGTCGCGCCATCCGAACTCGTGCATCAAGATTCCGAGGGCGAGCGCGCTGTCGGCGCACCGCCCCGTGATCACGATATCGGCGCCCGCGTCGAGCGCGGCCTTGATGGGCAGTGCGCCCAGGTAGGCATTCGCAGTCAACAAACGGGCCGGCAATGCCATGCCGGACTGTGCTTCGTGGACCTCGCCCCGCAATGCGTCGATCAAGGGCATCACATCGTCGCCCTCCACGGCCGCGATCTTGAGCTGCAGCGAGAATTCGTCGCACACCTTTTGCATGGCGGCCGCGCAGCCGCGCGGATTGACCCCACCGGCATTCGAGACCACCTTGATCCCGCGCGACGCGATCGACCGCAAATGATCCTTTAAGTACGCCAAAAAATCCGGCGGATATCCGCTTTCCGGCACTTTGAGCCGCGCGCGTGCCAGCAGCGACATGCTGACCTCCGCAAGGTAGTCCATCATCAAGTAGTTGACGGGTTCCTGGAGCAACTGCGGCACGGCCCGGGGGCTATCTCCCCATGCACCGGAAGCACCGCCGATTCTAACGATGCGCGATGTCATGGTTCACCCCACATCGGAGTCCCGCGCCCAACGCGGCGGCCGCTTTTCATTGAATGCACGCAGGCCCTCCGCGGCATCGGCGCTGCGCGAAGCGAGACCGATCTGCGCTTCCGCAAAACTCAATGCTTCCTCGAAGGCCATCATCTGCATGGCGAATATCACTCGCTTGCCCCGGCGCATGGC
>Ga0116226_10004410_pt1 | contig 12472 bp, 13 predicted proteins | sample S1TSphfallax_FD_89692 | JGI IMG/M metagenome (GOLD analysis project Ga0116226, IMG submission 89692) | Host-associated microbial communities from peat moss isolated from Minnesota, USA - S1T2_Fa - Sphagnum fallax MG | ecosystem: Host-associated > Plants > Peat moss > Unclassified | place: USA... | reverse complement strand
TTTTGACATGATTCGTTGTTCAAAGGACTTTCTTGTTAGCACCTTCTTTACATATTATGGATAAAAAAATGTATGATGATGCATGAACTTCATCCATGAATAATGAGTTATGTTAAAGAAAATATCTTAATTTAATATTAAAATATGTTCAATGATTTACATGGAGTTAGGTTATGGATTGTCATTTGTGATATCAAATGGATGATTGCAAGGTTAATGCCATTTGCATTGGTTTAACCTTGCAATGACAAGGTTGGTGTTGACATGGTGATCAATGTTAGGTTCATCAACAATTTTGTGAAATTAGCCATGCCATTAACAAACCATTTTGAAAAGTATTTGGGATGCAAAAGAATTGAAGGATCATGCAAAAAGGTTTTCAAGCCATTCAAGGGCATTTTTGTGAAATTGTTCATGTTTCATAACCAAGAATGGAATAAGATTTTGAGGGGGCTTGCACTTTGAATTTATAAAGAACAATCCCATCATTTTTGGATTGGAACTTTGCAATGAAAGATTAATTTTTGGGCATGTGTGTGTGTAACAAATCAATTATGAAAATCAAGTACATAATTTTTATAGTGAAATATGTTAACTATTTGAGCAATGTGAATTATAGTATGGATATTTCTTTGGAAATGCATAGTAATGATAATGATGGAGATATTTTGTGCAAACTTTTTGTGCTCATAATGTAGTTGAGATGTCAATTGGGTCACGAGAATAAAAGGTCTATTGTTAGTTAGTGTAAGAGCTTGCACCTTGAAGATGGCCTTCAAAGAAGTAAGGGATTATTGAGAGGAAATCAATGTTTGGAATTCTTTTATAATAAATAAATAGAAAAAGTTTCATGAATATGTATGAATAGTTGAACTGTATTTGAAGAGATGTATGGCTTTGGTTACTAAGTACGCATGGTGTTTAGATAAATCTAAGGGACAGGAACCCAACATCTATTTCAAAAGAAGAAGAATAACTTGTAAAAATAGTTTATACATACAAAAAGGAGATGTGTTTGATTGTGTATTGCTTCAAAACTTGGAACCATTACAAATTGCACCAAGGATGTTATGTGAAGTAATTATATCAATTGGAAATATTTTCACTATAAGAAATCATGTTCATAGAAACCTCACTACCTTGTAACTAAATGTCCAATGCAATTGATTTACAATTACCTTACATTTGTTTGACAAAAATGTTAACATTTAAAAATAAAATGCCATGTTTGAAATTCATGGAATATATCTCATGTTATGATTTTGCTCAATGTTGTTTGATTTTATTTACAAATTGCATGCAAGTTGTTACAAACAATTACAATGTAATTAGGGTTGATTTTGTAATTAATGTAATTAACTTTCAACTAGGTTTCAACTTTTTGTGCAAATGTGAAATTTAAAAACTTGCATGGGATATGCAAGGCATGTGACATGTGACTATAATTCATAATAGATCTTGTAACTTACATCAACAATTATCATGTGTTTTAATGTCTCAAAATTTTCTAAAGGACAAAAATGATAGGTTGTTCTATTTTATTTCAATTGTGTTTGCTTATTATAAGGCAACTAAAATATTTAAATTACATAACATCCATTTGCATTTTTGACTCTTAGTTCAAAAAATGAAATGTTCAAGTTAGGAAGAAAAAAAATTATTTTCATTTAAATAACATGAAATGAAGACATAATTTTGTGTTGTTCATTTCTTTATGTGATTGGAATTTTGTTTCTTTTTATTTTATTTTATTGATGGAGACTAACAAGTCTTGTTCTTGATGGTTGTGTGAAATTATAAAAGTTGAACTAGTTTTAAGGTGTAATGAGTACAAATATTTATTCAACATTCATGTTGTTTCTCCATTTGCAATATCATTCATTGTTTTTATGCATAAGACTATTATGTTGTTAGGCTAATAATATTTAATACAACTATAATGAATTATTGATTATGAGCTTTGATGGTACAAGTCCCAAGGTGTTCAAGTTCAATAACCTTTAATGTTAAAATGTCAAGACAAACAAAGGTGGAGATAAGTTTATATTTGCATGTGAAAAAATTCAAGACTAATGTACTCCAAATTGCTTATAACACTTTATTTGAATTGAAATAGTTATATGTAAATGTAAAGCTTGCAATTTAATCATTGTATGGTTATGATGTGTTGTTTGTGTTATATTTTTATAGGAATTTAAACATATGGCAATGTGTGTGTGTTGCTTAAAAGTTGAAGTGTGGTTGCAAGGTATGCCTATTCAATTTTCACAATATGGACACTCAAATGTGGACGTCAAGACTAAATCAATTTCAAATCAACAAACGTGAGGGGGAATGGACAAATTTGGTTTTATGATGTGTTTATAACATTATCATATCAATGACATAAGTTAATGATGACATTGCATGTATGTTGTTTGTTAGGTGCATTATAGTTGCATTGAAGATTCTTACATAGTTCTAAAATACGGACATCAAATTGTTTTCCACATTTCAATGAGATTATTTTTACATTGATGTGTAAACATCATTCCACATTTGGCAATTATCAAAATATAACCCAACTTTTGAACAAAGACAAGGTGGATTTTCTAACATAAAATAACAATAGATATTAAATAAGATATTTGATAGCAATAAATTTTAACAAGTTGTAGTTCAACATTATGAATGTAAAAACCCTACATACCATTGGAAAGTACCATGGATTGCCAATTTTTTTTCATCAATAATATATTTTCTAATATTGAATACATATCAATACATATAATTATATCATTGAAACAAGATGTTTTTCATTATTTGTGTAATGCACTTATGTAATCAAGATGAAAAATTATCATTGCCAATTTCATTAGGCACAAAACAATACCGTTCATAAATGCACATTAATTGTAAAATATTTCCATCAACAAATCGATAAATTGTAACTTAGAATTATGTTAATTGAATTCAAGTTGTAATATAGTCCCATTCGCAAGATCCATTAATATATATTTTTTATAATCATTAATTATAATGGAGATAATTAGATTTCATTCACTAATGGATGAATCAAAAGCCATGTAACTAGCATTATGTTTATTTATGGTTATTTTGCACAAGAAACCTACATGGACAGCCCAGTTGTGAAGTAGTTGCATCTAGTAGCATAGAGTTGAACATATTTTCAATAAGTATATGATTCCATATATGATGAATTACAATTATTGTAATCAATGCAATTGGTGTGACTCATCCAATAGCTCTCATGTCATAAAAATACCTAGATTTGCAAGCCAAGTTGTAGAAACCCTTATTTTATCATAATGTTCATGACTTAGCCCAAGTTGTTTTCCAAATAAATAAAATGGGAAGACACATTGGCCCTCTTCAATGTTGACATTTGACATAAGCTTGAGAAGGAGAATGTTTTCCTTAATTTATGCATAAAGCCAAAAAAATTGACTTAGGAAAATCAACTTAGGTTGGTGTATGTGAGAGAAAGAAAGTTCAAGGACATTTAGGTGGTGGGCATTATGATGAATTGGCTTCAAAGGATGCAAGGCTTTTGAAAAGGAGTCAAGTTACATTTTCCAATTGCTAGAAGGACTAATTTGATATAAACAAAATTGATTATGTGTTCCAAAGGAGAATTAAAAATTTTGTTTTGAAGGAATTAATGTCACAATGGATGATTTGCAAAACATGGTGGTGCAAATGCATCATGACATTATTGAAGAAAAATTACTATTGCCCCAACCCTTCAAGATGTAGCTAAAGAAAATGTGAAAACTTATTTGACATGCTAACAAATATTAAAAAATCTTAAAAAATAAAGTGGGATTATATTATAATCATTTAAAATTTGAAATGGGTTTTAGGAAAATTTATCCATGGATTTCATGGTGAGTCTTCCACCTTTAAAAGGATTCAATGCAATTATGGTGTTGGTGGATTAATTCAACAAAGTGGCACATTTCATTCAAATTTTGAACATCACCACAACCCAATAAATGGGGGAAAAAAATTCCACATGTGTTCAAACATCATAGCCTTATGAAAGATATTATGGGTAACATGGACCCATGATTAACAAGCAAATTTTGGTGAACATTGTGGAAAAGGATGGGTCAAAATTCAAGATGAAACACAAACTTTTGACACCAAACCAATGGGCAAACTTAGAGAGTGAACTCAATGATCCAACAATTCCTAAAGAACTATGTTGTGACAAATGAATAGGATTGGGTAGATCATTTTGATAAGGCTGAATTCTATTACAATAATTGTGAGCATTTAACAATTAGGACAACACTTTTTTAAAGGGTGATATAAAGATCACCAAATGTCCTTACAATTTTGGTCATTAATTGGTGGCATCCTAATTAATGATGTGAGTGAGAAGTCTTGATGATAATGCAAATTGATTAAAACAAGAAACAATTGTGAGAGGTGGTCAAGGCCAACCTCCAAAAGGTGCAAAAATGGTACAATAATTATGTGGACAAGTCCCATGATGGAATGGAGTTCAAAGGGTGAAATGAAGTGTGGTTGAAATTAATGTTGTGTGGGTATCCATTTTTAAGGGAACCTACAATCCTAGATTTTTTTAATTTACATTTTAGTAAAATCTTTGGGTTTTTTTTTCATTCTACTAGAACCTTTAGATGAGGGTCAAGGTTATCAATTAATATTGAAACTAATCACAGATCTAGTCAAAATGTCGTTCATTGCAAAATTTGGAGATGCTTATGGCATCAAATTTCAACTTGTATCAACATTATGTTCCTTCTATCATCCCTTGGTCTAATTTTTTAAGTTTAAATTGTAAACTACACAATAATCACAAGAATTTTTTTATCAAACATTGAACCAAACATAACATGACCGCATTTACAATTGAACTTTACATTTGAACTTTAGATTATACTTGGAGATTATATTTGGACTTCCTTTTGTATTATCTCCCTAGAACATTTAGAATCTAGACATTATGAATTAGACATCAACAAAACAACATAAATGCAACGCTAGTCTTCATGATCAATCACAAACCTTCAAGGTTATTTGTGAGTTAAAAGCCTTAGCCCTTAAACCATAAATGTAACAAACTACATTTTCCTCGAGGGAATGTTAGCTAGATCCTTTGTCTATCATCACTTATAGGTAAGCAACTCCCATTTTATTTGCATTTGTGTTCCTAATTCCTACAAATTAAGCTACCTAGTTCCTAGTTCCTATTTCATACATATTGTTATGCTAACAACTTTAAGTCTACCACAACAACTTCTAGTTTACCACCATCCATCCTGATAATGACACCTTTTAGTCTACCACCCACTACAATAACAACTTCTAATCTACCACCACGTAGCAATGGTAGTTCTTTTGGTTTGCCCAAAAAAAACCAAAAAACATTTAAAAAAATGTGAATGCAAATTCAAAAACAAAATGGTTATCCTAACAACTTCCAATCTATCACCTCACCATAACAACAACCAATTTTGGTTTGCCACCATGCCATAGTAATAGTACCTAGTAGGCTTTGGTCTACCACAAAACCATAGCAACATCTTTTGGTTTACCAAAAAAACAACACCACAAAAAAGCTATTAAGAAAATGCAAATGGAAATTAAAACAAAATGGTTACATTAGTAGCAATTTTCAATTTGCCACCACACCATCGCAACAACATTTTTTTTACCAAAGAAAAAAAACCACAACAAAACAATAAAAAATGATTTAAAACTTGTAAATGCAAATTCAAAACAAAATGTAAAAGTAAATTTTTTCCTTAAAAACATAGCCTAATCAAATTCATAATTGCTTTCTTCAAACAAGCCTTTTTCTTGAATGAACTTATGGTGTTTGTCAATCATAGTGGCTTCATATGTCAAAAAGTCTAAAATGATTTTAAGTTTCATAGCTCCATCACACCTAATTTGAACATTGTTAAGTTAAATTTTCAATAACAAAAATGAGGTGGTTTAGATTTTCGAACCCTAACCTAGATCATCAAAGATTTGTAATCAACCCAAAAACATTAAATACATGTTTAATTTTCATATTTGAATTAAAAATTCCAAGCAAGTTTGACAAGCCAAGAAAGAGACTTGCAAAGACTTTGTTACATGGGTAGCCAACCAAATTAATGAGTTTTTTTTGTTTATGTTGATCTCATTGATAACCTTTGAAATATTTGCAATTTATTCTTCAAGGTTGATAGAATTACATCATCAAGTGATACAATTTGCCGAGAAATTAAATCATTGTCTTTAACAACCAATGGTTTTGTTGGTGTTTTATTAGGGTTCAAGTGGTGGTAGGCTTGCAATAAAAGCAGATAAGCAATCCTTGTGCCATAATTTGTAACAATATGGATGGGAAAAAAATTGCCCACATAATCTTGTATGAGTTTACATTTTTGAAGTGCGGGTCGAGCATGATCAACAACATAATTTGAATTCTTACAACTCTTAATCAAAATCACTAAGAATTAGTGATGGATCTAGTGCTTGAATCTTAGCCACATTAGATTTCATAGCAATGCACAATGAAAAATGAAAAAAATGCATTTGACAAAAACTTGTAACCTTGGCTTTGGTTTAAAGCACATTGTTTGGCAATAGGAAGTAATATATATGTTATGGCTTAACAATAGTCCACATCTAACACACAAGAGCTTTGGAAAACAAATGCAAACCTTACTACAATTCGAAACAAATGGAGATTACATTTCAATATTGAAAATTTTCTTGGAACAAAATGACACAAAAGGCGAATATGATCTTCATAGGAGTTTTGAACATTTTAGCAAGTAACCTTTCAATAATAGACATGTCCTTCCATTCTTGCCTCCCCTCACTTGCTTTTTTAGTCCATGTAAGGTTTTTTGTGCAACTTTTAAGCTCATTTTTAAAAACCTTACATAGACTTTAGAATCATTAGTAGCACATTATGAAGCTTTTAACATTGCATGGCCAAAACATGACCTTTTAAATGGGCATGCTAATTGAAGGGAAAAACAAAACACTACAATTGTGAAAGTTACAATCAAAGTACTTAAATTGGAACCTTCATTTTTAATGTAAACAATTACCTTGTCCAACAAACCAAATGACTTTAACAAAGCTCTTATTTGATTTGCCATGGCTACCTTTGCTATGTTGGACAATTCAAATACCCCCATAGTCACATGGGATGACATAGGCTTTTGCATAATGGACATTCATAACTTCTCATAAAACATTGATGAAGCTAGCAACCATGTGTCATGGCCAACACGAGACATCCAAAGATCAAATGTAGTACATATAACACATGGAACATAGGGGGGTAGCATGTAATTCTCCTTAATTTTCTACATGATGTATGAGAGTACATCATTCATAAATTACGATCTAGATGGAAACATTACAACGTGAAAACATGATAAGGTAAATGAAAAAAAAACACATTTCCACATAAATCATGTGTCATGCTTATAGTTATAAAAATAACATCAAATTGAATGAAAATATGTGTCACTTACCATCCATGTTGTATATTAAATTAATAATAATCTATTTCCAACATATTAAAAGAAAATAAATTTAAAAGGTAGATAAAAAATGCATTTGAAATAATATAATAATATAAGATGTGTTTAAATGTACTTTTACATTAGAAAATTAATGAAATAGATGTGTATTAAGTTAGGATATGAAAATCATCATATACCTATTTCAAAAAGTTATATATATTGTTAGAACCTATTTAACTCCTCTTTAACACATACTTGAAACAAGAATCCACATTCAAAAGTTGACATCAAAAGTTACTTTTCTTTAAAAAACCTATTTTTACAATGTGAATTTTGAAAATCAATGCACATTAGTGAAAAAAAATCTTATCTTGAATCACTTAATCCAAAAAAAAAAATGTTTCAGAATTTTATGATGGGTTTTGTTGTTACTTTACATATACTTGCATGTAATTTTGTCAAGGGCCATTAAATGTTCACTTTATTTTGCTTACACCTTACATGACCACATTGTATAAGATTGGTTGCTTTAACCATGGGTTTTCAATAGAGGACAAAAGATTATAACCTTTCATGATATACAAAACCAAATCCCTCGTAAATGTTTATTGTCCAAGGCTTCCTTTGTTGTAGACCATTAATTGAAAAAATCTATGATACGAGATGGAAGGATATTTTTCTTTAAATTTATTTATTTTCAGATTTATGGTTCATAATATCCTTTGCAATAACCCTTGTCCCCCACCTCTTGCACAAATCTACATGTTCATGACACACATGTTCTTCCAAAAAAATTGTACCATGTTTGTTGTTATAGTTCAATAGCCCTTTATTTTTTCCTTGGGATAGAATCTTGGCATTTTGTTCCATCAAAATAGTGTGACACAAAACATATTCCATCATTTATGGGTTGTAGAAATTGATTTCAACAACATCATTAATAACAAAAAAACTCAGTAACTTGTTCTGTGATACCAAGGGCACCAAATTTCTTGTTGGCTAACAAAAGTGGAGCAAGCGATGCCCAAGCTCCATCTACTTCAACATTAGATGCTTTATACAATTCAAGACAATTAATTTGAGACATAAATTGGATGTTATCATCATCTTCCTTAATTATGCTTGTTAAAAGAGGTTAATTTGCACTTATGGATGCCATATGAACATTTGCAACACCTGTAGCAAGTAAGAGGCTTAAATTGTAGCAACAACAATAGAAAAAAATCCTAACAATAGTAAAAGGCTTAAGTTACAACAATATTAAGAAAAAAACAAGCATAATAACAACAAGAGGTTAATTAATTTATAATAGTGGGCAAAAAAATAAAATGAGAGAGAAAATATTTGTTTGAATTGTCATAATCTTGTTGGAACAATTAGTTTTGTTTGAAGTTCCTAGACTTGGCTATTGTGGAATTTTAGATGTTTCTATTGTCGTGGATTCAATCTAAGGGGGTTCATGCAAAAGCTTGAAATGTAATGTCAACAAATATATAAAAAAGAAAAATAATGGACTTGTTTGTGAAGGAGGGGTCCAACCACGTTATATGGAACCACACATGCCCCTTGAACCATTGTTTTTTTGTTGTTAAAAAAAATAAAATTCTTAGAATATTTTAAATATGTCTTTAAAAAATCATTAAATATATATAATTTTAAAATTGATACTAATACTCTAAGGTGTATATTAGGACATATCCAAAAATATGTCATAAATTTTTTAAAAATTATGCTTTTAGTGTCAAAACTACTTTTGAACACTAGTTATAAGTCTTCAAAAGTGTAAATTACACAATTTTTTATTCATTCGATTGATTCCAAATTTTTATGATATGTATGTAATATATTCACAATAACAATATATATACATTCAAAATTCAAAAACTTAAGTAGTGGTTTACAATTGTTAACAATACATGTTAGTATGATTACACCTAGAGATGCATGCCAAGTGCTTAATGAGAGGGCTCAAATTGTAGCAATAGCAAAGGAAAATAAAACAAAAATCAACACCAAAAACAAGAAAAAAGGAGATGGGGCAAGGGCAAGACTAACTTACTCATAATGTTGAACTTGAAAGACCACCGTCAATGCTTGAAACTCAAGAAGCCTTGAAACAATTCTAAACTCAAGTGGTTTCGAGACCATGATGAATGGAAAGAAAAATAAAATTGGGGAGATTGTGGAAGCTTGGAAACATAATGAAAACCACAATAAATGAAAAATAAAGCAAAACATTTAGGCCCATTTTTGTAACACCTATAACAAAAATAGGAAAAAAAAAAAAGGAGAAGGAAGAAAAAAATAGAAAGAAAGGAGGGGAAAGAAGAGTTGAAAAAAAGAAAAAAAAAAAAAAAAAAAAAAAAAAAGAAAAAGAAAAAATAGAGGAAAAAAACTCAGTTATAATCATTGCATGGAATAAATAACCATGACGAACAACCATTGTAAACTATATCAATGTTCCAAGGTCCAAATGTAACATCTCTTGGGCACGTTTTTCTTTTCTTTTTTTAAATTTATTTTAAATTTTATGGTTTCTAAATTTTTGGTGGATTTTTTTTCTATTTATTAATTTATCTATATATATATTCAAATTATCCTTAAAATTTTCCAATTTTTTTGGGTTGCCATAGTGTGAAAGTTCAAATGTTGCTCATAGGTTAGGTATAGCCTTTAAGCATGGTTCCCTAGCCTATGCCCTTGTGGGATGTCCTAAGATGGGATGTCAACCTACTACACATCCCAAATCTAGCATGCATCAACATGTCTAGCATCTTGACTTTGCATGTTCTAATAAAAATCTAATTTGGGAAGGGGCATTGTAGTTTGAGGTCATGGAACATTGTAGTTTGAAGATATTTTGGTCTCATTCAAATGACAACAAAAAAACCTCGAGATGACATGGGTCAAGGCATGGAGTTAATGATGAGATGATAAGGATGATAATGAGGGATGGTGGTGACAAAAAACAATGAGAACTATGAGGGATCATAAGGATGGTGATGGGGGATGTTGAGATTGAAACAAAAGAATGTTGGAAATGATGTTGGGGATGTTGGGAAGGACAATAATGGTTTGGGGGTGGATTTTTTTTTTAATTTTGATGATAAAGGAGAGATGAAGATGATGGGTGGACAATTTCAATGCTTGGTAAACAATGGGTGCATCATGGAGACCAAATGTTCTCATTTTTTTTGTTTTTGTTCTTATGATCACATCAAATTTCCATCGTGTTCCACATTTCTAATCGTTGTTTTCCATTTTCCCGTAATGTTTCAACATAGACCTTTTTGTTTTGACACATTTCCCATTGTTGTTTTTCATTTTCACCAATGTTTTAACTCGAACTTTCTTGTTTGCACACAAGCCTTGATGTTGGGGTAAGTATAAATGTTTGCCCAAATGCAAAAATTAAATCTAAGTTTTTTTTAAAAGAAAGAAAACCACATCCCCTTTGGAAGCATGTTATGGACACACTAGACATATTGAGGACGTACCAAGTAGAAGGGTGTCCCTCCTAACAACTATAAAATGTCCCTTTTAAAAACATCTCCATTACAAACTATCAAATTCCCTTTGCAAAATGAAAAGTTCTAAGGAATTTGATGGACTTACAATGGTATGGAGCCATGGTGTTTCACTGTGACCCCATGCCACAAAGCCCATTAAACATTTTTGCTCTTTCTCATGTGTTTGTTAGTTTGGAGTTTGGAGATGACATTGTAACAAAAGAATATGTTGAGTCGAAAGGAGGTTGGAAACATTGTGGTGTTTTTAAACTATTGCAATGTTTGTGATGAAAATAACAATATAAGGAGCCAACATGTGTGGGATGTTTAATTCTATTCTTGACGGCAAGAAAAGACCACCAAACACAACTTCCATTGCCCACCAACACCATCATAAAAACACCATTGTTAGTAGTTATTAAACTAGCATGTGTCTATGCTTCAACCAAGTATGCTTACTTTAAAGTCCTCACTCTTAAACCCTTAGTACTATATTCAAAATTATTCATATAACTTATTTGGGGTATAAAACATTCAAATTAAAAAAAACTTCGATTATCAATGAATTAGATGTTTTAAATTTCATATTTGGAAATCTAAGTATCAACCCAAGTAGCACCCAAGGTTATATTTGACTAGTTCTTTGCCTAAGAATCAACTAAAAACTAAATCAATTTTGAACCAATGTTTGGTACTGCACAACACTAGTCTTTACTAGTGTTGGTTGATGTATAGGGTGAGATATTGATATCAATATTAGTATGAACATTGGTATCAAATATCAAATTAGTTTGGAATGACCAAACTCTAATGCCAATTTAATACTAATACTAGCTAGTAAAGACTTAAGGTGAAATATTAATATCAATATTAGTATGAACATTGGTATCAAATATCAAATGAATTTGGTATGACCAAAATTTAATACCAATTTTATATTAATCTAAAATACCATGCATATATTTACCATATGTTAACCCAAAATCAATATTGAACTTAATACCAATACCAAATTGGTATTATTTTTTTCTAAAAATTCCAATACTAGTGACACACTCCCAAGCTTTTTAATAGATTCAAATGTGAGTTTAAGGTGAACATAACGAAAGAATGAAAAATTGGGGTATGCTCATTGGCTCGTAGCATTTCGGGGGTAAAGGGGTATGCTGGAGTTCTGGGATGGGGACTAGGAAGAGTGATAAGCAAGTCAATTATTCACACGGACTTGCACAAACTAAACAAGTTGGTTAGTGCATAATTGGAACACTTTTGGTACACGGATGAGCCACGAGTAAACACAAACTCACAAAACTCACCATGGCCCGGACTTGGGGGAAACCACCACCTTCCCCCTTATAGTATTCTCTGTGCCTAACCACGGGACCATCATCCAAATGTCATTTTGTCCTAGGATTCCCAAGTTGGAAATCAAAATTTCTTAAATTAAGATTCTTGCAA
>Ga0116226_10004409_pt1 | contig 12472 bp, 9 predicted proteins | sample S1TSphfallax_FD_89692 | JGI IMG/M metagenome (GOLD analysis project Ga0116226, IMG submission 89692) | Host-associated microbial communities from peat moss isolated from Minnesota, USA - S1T2_Fa - Sphagnum fallax MG | ecosystem: Host-associated > Plants > Peat moss > Unclassified | place: USA... | reverse complement strand
GGGCCGCCGATGCTGGTGCCGTTGCCGGATTTGCCGCGGCCGCCGAAGGGGTTGAGGACTTCGTCGGCGACGGTTTGGTCGTTGATGTGCAGCAGGCCGACGCGGAGTTTTTCGCCGAGCGCCATGGCGCGGCCGACTGAGCGGGAGATGATGCCGGCGGAGAGACCGTATTCGGTGTCGTTGGCGAGGGTGATGGCTTCTTCGTCGGTCGAGAACGGGGTGAGGACGGCGACGGGGCCGAAAATTTCCTCCTTGAAGGCGGCCATGTCCGGGGTGACGCCGGTGAGGACGGTTGGGGGGTAGACCAGGCCGTTGGTGCCGCCACCAACCAGCAGTTTCGCGCCGGCATCGACCGTGCGGCGGACGATGTCGTCGGCGTGGGCGAGCTGATGCTGGTTGATGAGTGGGCCGAAGGCGTGGTCGCCTTCCGCGGCGCCGAGGTTGCGGGCTTTGACGGCGAGTTTTTCGGTGAAGGGTTCGATGACTGAGGATTGGACCAGGATGCGGCCGGCGGTCATGCAGATTTGGCCCTGGTGCAGGTAGGCGCCCCACGCAGCGTTGGAGGCGGCGAGGTCGAGATCGGCGTCGTCCAGCACGATGAGTGAGTTTTTGCCGCCGAGTTCGAGCGAGACTTTTTTGAGGTGCTCGCCGGCGAGTTTGCCGATGATGCGGCCGGTGCGGGTTGACCCGGTGAACTGGATCATCGCCACGTGCGGGTCGGTGCACAGGGCTTCACCAACGTCACCACCGCCGGGCAGGACGTGCAGAACATCGGCGGGCAGGCCGGCATCTTCGAAGATCGAGGCGATGAGCATGCCGCCGGAGACGGAGGTGCGGGGGTCCGGTTTCAGGATGACGCTGTTGCCGATGGCGAGCGCAGGGGCGACGGCGCGCAGGCTGAGGTAGAAGGGGAAGTTGAAGGGCGAGATGACACCGACGACCCCCAGCGGCTGGCGGCGGCAGATGGAAATGCGGCCCGGCGTGCTGGGGAGGACCATGCCGGGGGACTGGGTGGGCATGGCGGAGGCTTCGTAGAGCAGGCGGATGGCGACCGAGAGTTCGAACATGGCCTTGCCGATGCCGGAGCCGGTTTCCTGCATGATGATGCCGGCGTAGTCGTTCATGCGCTCTTCCAGCAGGGCGGCGGCCTTGCGGAACAGGCGGGCGCGGTCGTCGAATCCTAGGGCTGCCCAGGGACCTTGCGCGTGCGCCGCTTTGGCGGCGGCGGTGGCGACGGTGTGGGCGGTGGCGGAGCCGATGCGGTCTATGGTCTCGCCGGTGGCGGGGGCCACGACGTCGATGGGTGTGCCGTGTTTGTGCCAGCCGCTGGTGAAGATTGAATCGCGCCATTTCGGCGCGGGGCCGGCGAATGTTCCGTCCATCGTGTCACTCCGTTGTCCCTTGGTTGCGTTTATTTTCGTCGTTAGACCGCTATGGCTTATAGCGGTTATCAAACATAACTCAAGGCCGAAACTTCTTCGTCCGTAAACACGCGTGAGCGGGTGAGGAAACGCTTGCCGGAACCGTTTTCGAGCGAGAACATGCCGCCGATGCCGGGCACCACGTCGATGGTGAGCTGGGTGAATTTCCAGTATTCGAATTGCGACGGGCTCATGTAGAATTTGGCGCCGCCGATTTCGCCCAGCAGCACGTCGTCCGGCGCGATCATGTAATCGCCAGCCGGAAAACACATCGGCGACGAGCCATCGCAGCAGCCGCCTGACTGGTGAAACAGGATCTCTCCGTGTTTACCAGCCAGTTTGGCGATCAGGTCGAGTGCCGCCTGGGTGGCGAGCACTCGGCTTGGTTTAGGGGCCATCAGAAAAAGCCAAGGGCTTTCGGGCTGTAGCTCATCAGGATGTTTTTGGTCTGCTGGTAGTGGTCGAGCATCATCTTGTGGCCTTCGCGGCCGATGCCGGATTGTTTGTAGCCGCCGAAGGCGGCGTGGGCGGGGTAGAGGTGGTAGCAGTTGGTCCAGACGCGGCCGGCCTTGATGCCGCGGCCCATGCGGTAGGCGCGTGCACCATCCCGCGACCACACCGCGGCACCAAGGCCATAGAGCGTGTCGTTGGCGAGGGCGAGGGCTTCGGCTTCGTCCTTGAAGGTGGTGACGGCGACGACCGGACCAAAAATTTCCTCCTGGAACAGGCGCATTTTGTTGTGGCCCTTGAAGACGGTGGGCTGGATGTAGAAGCCGTCGGAGAGTTCCACGTCCATTTCCGTCTTGCCACCGCCGGTGAGGAGTTCAGCGCCCTCCTGTTTGCCGATTTCGATATAGGAGAGGATTTTCTCCACCTGTTCGGAAGAGGCCTGCGCACCCAGCATCGTCGTCATGTCGAGCGGGTTGCCCTGCTTGATGGCTTTTACCCGCGCCATGGCTTTTTCCATGAAGCGGTCATAGATGCTCTCCTGAATCAGCGCGCGTGAGGGGCAAGTGCAGACTTCGCCCTGGTTGAGGGCGAAGAGCACGAAACCTTCGACGGCCTTGTCGAGGAAATCGTCATCGGCGGACATGACGTCCTCGAAGAAGATGTTGGGGGATTTGCCGCCGAGTTCCAGCGTGACGGGGATGAGGTTGTGGCTGGCGTATTGCATGATGAGGCGGCCGGTGGTCGTCTCCCCGGTGAAGGCGATTTTGGCGATGCGGCTGGAGGAGGCGAGCGGTTTGCCGGCTTCGAGGCCGAAACCATTTACCACGTTGACCACGCCGGCGGGCAGAAGATCGGCGACCAGTTCTAGGAACACCATGATGGAGATGGGGGTTTGTTCGGCCGGCTTCAGGACGACGCAGTTGCCGGCGGCCAGTGCCGGGGCGAGCTTCCAGATCGCCATCAGCAGCGGGAAGTTCCACGGAATGATCTGGCCGACGACACCAAGCGGCTCGTGGAAATGATACGCCACCGTGGTTTCGTCGATCTCCGAGAGCGCGCCTTCCTGGGCGCGGATGCAGGAGGCGAAATAGCGTAGATGGTCGATGGCGAGGGGGATGTCGGCGAAGGTGGTTTCGCGGATCGGCTTGCCGTTATCGACGGTTTCGACATAGGCGATGAGGTCGAGATTTTCCTCGAGCCGGTCGGCGATTTTGTTCAGCACCTGGGCGCGCGCGGCGGCCGGGGTTTTGCCCCAGGATTCGGCGGCGGCGTGCGCGGCGTCGAGTGCTAGATTGATATCCGCCTCGTTGGATCGCGCGGCCTGGGTGTAGACCTGGCCGGTGATGGGCGAGACGTTGTCGAAATATTGGCCGCTGACGGGCGGGACGAATTTGCCGCCGATGAAATTGTCGTAGCGCGCCTTGAATTCAAAACCTTTGACGGAACTGCCTTGTAGCGGGGCGATGGCTTTGTCGAGCATGGTTGTTTCTCCGGGTTGTTAGTTGTTGGTGGTTGGGTTTGGCGCCTCTGTGGGTGCCTCGTTGGTTAGAAAGTGAGGAAGAAAGCAGTTACTTTTTTGAAAAAAAGTAACCAAAAACTTTTGATTCATTTTGACCGCGCTGGTTTCACCAACCTTGGCCCAGAGGGCCGAAAGTTTTTTGCTGCTTTTTCATGCGCCGAGCGCCGCGATGAACGACGTGACGGCGGCGCTGCGCAGCGGCAGAAAGGTTTTGCCGGCGGTGCGGCAGGTGCGCTTGACCGTGCCCACCGCGGCGTGGCTGACGCAGTCGACCGGGAAGAGCACCAGGTCGGCGCGGTGCACCAGGCCAGCCAGCTTTAGGTCGTTATCCTCGATGCCGCCGTCGTGGTGCAGAAGTGCGGCGCCGCGCGTGGCGGCGGCCTGGCGCAAATGCGGCAGCTGGGTGGGCCGGCCGCCGACATAGAGGATTGTGATGCCACCAAGGTTTTTGGGCGGAAGCGGGGCCACGCTGGTTTCGTCAAGGTGCGGCGTGAGGCTGCGCTCGACGGCGTCGAGTTCCGCCTGCAGGGTATTGGCGCGGGCTTCGGCGCGGGCGGCGGCGGTGCGGGCTTCGGCGGCCTCCGCCTGGGCGCGGGCCAGGTGTGTTTCGGCCAGCTGGCGGCGGCTGGCCGCGTTGTCGAGTTTTCGGCGCAAATCGGCAATGACGGCGTGCAGATTTTCCGCCGCCTCCGGCGCGGGTTCGGCCGCGTCATGTGCGGCGAGGCCGCGCTGCCATTGCTGCTCCGCGGCGTCGCGCGCGAGCGCCAGGTCGCGCAGCTTGGCCTGCTGGCGCGCGAGTTTATCGGTTAGGGCGGCGTTCTGGTCCTCAAGCTGCTGCAGGCGCCTGATATCGGCGCGGTTGGCGGCGCCGACCAGGTGGGAGAGCATGTGGACGTAGCCGAAGGCTTCGCGCGTCAGCTCCTGCGTGGTGGCGGGGTGCGTGAGCACCGCCCAGTAGCCGCCGGGGATGTCGCCGGATTTGGTGTCTTCGCGCCAGAGGTTTTGCAATTCTTCGGGCGTTTTGGCTCTGGCGTAGCGCTTGAGGGTCAGCTGGTGGCGGTCGTCGAGCGCCTTGTTGAGCAGCTTGCCGGCTATATCCTGGCGGGAGGCGAGGCCGACGCCGCGGCCGTGCAAATCATGTTCGGAGTCCGCTGGCGCGGCGAGGCCGAGCTTGGTGAGGAGTTTGCGGAGCTCGTTGGTGGAGAGACAGGTGCCGACGATGGAGCAGTGGTAGTGGCCGGCGAGTTCGTGGAGCCGTTTGCGCTGGGGTTTTGGTGCCCCAGGTAGCTGGCGGACCATGTCGGCGAATTCTTGTTCCGGTGTGGCGGAACCGAGGAATGTGGAGGCGGCCAAGTGCTTCTGACGGTTGATCTGGGTCATGTGAGCGCGCTTCGACGCGGCGGGGGCCGCACGCGGTTTGAAAGAAAGTCATGCAAAAATTCGCGGCGGATCATGCCTTGACGATACTCCTGGACCTTGGGCGAGCGTTATGTTCATTCGGCTATAGCAAGGATAGGGTTGTTCGCTATGTTTAGTCAAATATAACGTTGGGGACGGGCGTGAGGGCTGGCGCGGCGAGCGAGCGCTTCGCGCGTTGTTTGATTAGAGATAAGAAAGATGAATTGTGGTGCGGGCGGTCGGAATCGAACCGACACTCCTTGCGGAACCGGATTTTGAGTCCGGCGCGTCTACCAGTTCCACCACGCCCGCAGCTGGCTTGGTATAGTGAGGGTGGCTGCGTTTGCCAAGCAGAGGCGGGGTGGTTTGGCGGCGGCCCTCGCGGCTTGGCTTACGCCGCCGGGGGGGTGTGGGTGCGTTTGTAGACTTCCCAGGAGGATTCGATGGGGACGCTGAAATCGGTGGGGAATTCGAGCCATTGCGGGAAGGTTTTTTGGGTGTAGGCGACCAGGCTGGCGGGCAAAGCGGACGGGCCGGGGATTTTTTTGGTGGTGCTGCGGTAGAAGAGGTGGCCGGGGGCTTGGCCCATCATCATCCAGGGGAGATAGGGACCGAGGCGGGTCCAGCTGCCGGTGGTGGGGACGTTGGTGATGGCGGGGTCGAGGGCCGCGCGGCGGGAGCCGGTGAGCATGAAGAACTCGCCGACATTGATGGTGGGGCCGGTGGAGGCGGACTTCCAGATGGAGGGGGTGAGGGGGTTGGGGACCACGCCGACGCTGTCGGCGAAGAGGGAGAGCTGGTCACCGATGACACTGTAGGGCAGGCCGTAGGGGTGGGCGGGGTCGTTGGGGTCGGCAAAATTCTGGTTGAGGATGTGGTAGCCGAATTTGGCGAGTTTGGCGGGGTCCGGGTAGTGGGTGGAGAAGGTGAGGTTCACGGAGCGGTTGCTGATGGGCATGACGTCGCATTTCACGCCGTTCATGGGGTTGTCCCAGGTTTCCAGGACCTGGCCGGTTTTGAGGTCGGTGTAGAAGCCGACTTCGTGCCAGATGTGGTGGAAGGAGCCGTCGGGCTGGCGGTGGTCGGAGCCGAGGCCGAAGCCGGTGAAGCCGAAGAGGGGGGTTATGATGGTGTCCGGGCGCCAGGCGAAGGCGTGGCCGGAGAAGAAGCCGCCGTAGTTTTTGCCGGAGGTGTCGCCGGAGAATTTCATGTAGGTTTCCAACATGCCTTTGGGGGAGTCGAAGACGGGGTTTTTGGGCGGGCTGAGGGAGATGGGGCTTTCGGTGTCCGCGTGGGCCTCGCCGTTGGCGGCGAGGACGGCCATGGCGGCGCCGGCGCCGATGAGGAAATTGCGGCGGTTGTGGGGGAGGGGGCGGAACATGCTGAAGGTCATGGGGACTCCTGGTTTGGAACTGGGTTTTTAGGCGGCGCGGGCGGCGATGAAGGTGGCGGCGCGCTCGGCGATGGCGATGGTGGGGGCGTTGGTGTTGCCGGCGGTGACGGATGGCATGATGGAGGCGTCGGCGATGCTGAGGCCGGTGAGGCCGTGGACGGCGAGGGTTTGGTCCACGACCGCGCCGGTTTGGGGGTTTGGGCCCATGCGGCAGGTGCTGGTGGGGTGCCAGTTGAGGGCGGCGGTTGCGCGCATGAAGGCGAGCCAGGCGGATTTGTCCGCGAGTGGCGCGGCGGGGGCGTAGAGGCGGGCGTTGTGGGTTTTGGCGGGGCCGGCGGCGAGGGCGGCTAGGGTGAGGTCGCAGCCGCGGGTGAGGGTGGCGATGTCGTCGGCTTCGGACAGCATGGGCATGGTGATGACGGGGGGCGAGGCCGGGTTATCGTCGCGCAGGGTGATGGTGCCACGGGCGCGTGGGGCGGTGGGGCTGATGACGGCGGTGAAGCCGTTTTGGCGCATTTCGGCCTCGGTGCCGAAGCCGAAGGGCATGAGCTGGATTTGGATGTCGGCGTGGGGGAGGGACGAGTCGGTTTTGACGAAGGCCTGGACGTGGTTGGCGGGGCTGCTGGCGGGGCCGGTGCCGGTTAAAGCGAGGCGGGCGGCGTGGCGGAGGGCGGTGGGGAAGCGGCGGGCGGTGTTGTAGGTTTTTGTGCTGACGAAGGCGGAGATTTTGATGTTGACGTGGTCGTTGAAGTTTTGGCCGACGCCAGGCAGCTCGTGGATGACTTGGATGGCGTGGGGTGCTAGGGATTTTTCCCCGCCGATGCCGGAGAGGAGCAGGAGTTTGGGGGTGCCGATGGCGCCAGCGGCCAGGATGATTTCGCGGCGGGCGCGGAGTTTTTGGCTGGTGCCGCGGTGGAAGATTTCGACGCCGGTGCAGCGGTTGCCGGTTAGCGTGAGGCGATCGGCGCGGCAGTGGCGCAGGATGCGCAGATTGGGGCGGTGGCGGGCGGGGCGGAGGTAGGCGCGGGCGGTGCCGTGGCGGAAGCCGTGTTTTTGGGAGGCCTGGGTGCGGCCGATGCCGGTGGTGATGCCGGCGCAGTAGTCGTCGACGTAGGGGGTGCCGGCGTTGATGAGGGCTTGCATGGTGGACTCGCAGGCGGACTCGGTTTCGGTGAAGGGGCGGACGTGGATGGGGCCGGTGGTGCCGCGGGTTGCGTGGGGTGGGCCGGTCCAGGTTTCTAGTTTTTTGAAGGCGGGGAGCATGTTTTCCCAGCCCCAGTTGGCATTGCCGGCGGCTTGCCAGGCGGCGTAGTCGGAAGGCAGGCCGCGGCCGAAGACCATGCCGTTGATGGCGGAGGAGCCGCCCACCGCGCGGCCGGCGGCCCAGGTCAGGCGGCGATTGTTTAGGGTGGGGTCGGGCTCTCCAAGGTAGTGCCAGTTCGTGATGCGGCTGGTGAGGCCTTGTTCGACCAGAGCGGGGATGAGGCTGAGGGGCGAGGGGTTGCCGCCGGCTTCGAGCAACAGGACATACCAGGCGGCGTTTTCAGAGAGGCGGGCGGCCACGGTGGCGCCGGCGCTGCCGGCGCCGATGACGATGAAATCCCATTCCCGCGCGGCGAAATTCATTCGGGTTCGCTGGGCTGGCGGGACAGGGCTTCGACGTCCTCGGAAAAGACGCGGAACAGGCGGCGGATATAGGCGTCGCGCCATTTGTCACGGGCGGCGATGGTGGCGGGGGTGGGGGTGTGGGATTCGATGAGGGCGGTGGTGGGGAGGTGGCCATTGTTGGCGGCGCGTTCGTGGGTGTCGAGGCGGTCGCGCAGGCTGGCGACTTCTGAGGCGAGGGCGAGGACCACGGACATAACCCGGTCGACGTCGTCCTGGCGGAAATAGACGGGGCGGTCGGGGCCTAGGGCTTTGCGGGGGCGGGCGGAGTCGGTCATGGGAGGCCTAGGGCGCCGGGGTTGATGAGGTGGGCGGGGTCGACCGCGGCTTTGATCTGATTGAGGAGGGTGAGGAAGGCGGGGCTGCGGGTTTGGGCGTATCGGTAGGTTTTGCCGATTTGCAAATGGGCGGCGCCTTGCTCGGCCCAGAATTTTGCGAGGTCCTCGCGGAGGGCGCGCATGGTTTCGTCGGCGGCGGGGTTTTCAGGCAGGACGGGGAGTTTGGCGAGGTAGGCGGGGGCGATCATGCGCTGGTGGTAGGGCAGGCGGGCGCCGGGCCAGTAGAACATGGGTTCGAACAGGATGGCGTTGGTGGAGATGGCGAAGGCGACGAAGCCGCATTCTATGCCGTTGGCATTCAGGGAATCACTGCGCGCGTCCAGGAAGCGTTTGAAATCGTCCACCAGTTTGACGGCTTTGGAATGCGGGACGATGGCGTGGCTGGGGGACCAGCGGTGGCCTTTGGGGCCGAGGAGGTCGTTGGGTTCGAGGAAGGGGGTGCCGCGGATGGCGGCGGGGACAGTGGAGTCGATCTCGCGGCCGCCGCGGGCGGCGATGGCGCGGATTTCGGTGAGGGCGGTGGCGACGGCGGCCTGGCTGTTGCCGTCGACGGCGACGTTCATGGCGTAGGTGACATCGGATAGCGCCTGGCGGCCCTTAAGGGCGGCGCGGGCGCCGGTGAGGACGCCTTTGAGGAGGGACGGGGCGGATTTGACGACGCCTAGGAGGCGTTTTGTGTCGCGGGACAGGTCTTCGTCCCACAGGCGCATGCCCCAAATATAGGGGTCGGCGCCGAAACATTCGGCGGCGAGGCCGCGGCGGGAGATTTCGGACATCGCGGCCAACAATTCACCGTGGGTGGGGAAGGTGAAGCTGGCGAAGCCGGCGGCGGCGGGGGTTTTGATCAGGCGCAAAGTGGCGCGGGTTTTGAAGCCGAGGGCGCCGGAATCGTGCAGGAAGAGGCCGGTGAGGTCCGGGCCATAATGGCGGAAGAACGGATTTTTTTGCGCGGCGGCGGCGGAGCCGGTGTTTAGAACCGTGCCGTCGGCCAGAATCACCTCCAGGCTGAGCACCGAGTCCGCCGTCGTGCCGTACTGGGTGGAGCCGAGGAAGACGCTGCCCTGGCTGAGCGCGCCACCGATGCTGGAGGCGTAGCCGGACATCGGGCCGAAATAGGGGGTGCGGAGACCCAGAGGTTTGAGTTTTTCGTAGAGCGATTTCCAGGTGGCACCGCATTCGACGGTGACGTACATGTCTTGCTCGTTGACCTCGATGATGCGGCTGAGGCGGCGCATGTCGATGAGGGCGGTGCGGGGTTTTGTGGGGAGGTAGCCGCCGGTGTAGGAGAGGCCGCCGCCGCGGGGGACCATGGGGGTTTTGTGCGCCGCGCAGATGGCGATGGCGGCGGCGAGGTCTTCGGCCGTGCCGGGGCTGAGCACCATGTCGGCGTCGATGTCGGCGCGGCGGTAGACGTCGGTGGAGAAGAAGGCGCGTTCGGCGGGGGCGGTTTCGACATGGGCCGCGCCGAGCAGGGTTTTGAGCTCGGCTTCTAGGGTTTCGGCGCGCGGCAAGGGGGGAAGCTGGTCCATCAGGTTTTGACGGCGCCGCGGAAGCCGATATAGGCGAGCTGCTCGGACATGTAGGCGGCGGCGACGGGTTCATAAAACACGGTGGATTCGGCAAAGCCGGCTGCGAGGCAGGCGGCGGTGAAATCAAGGGTCCCGCTGCCGCGTTCAAAAACTTCGTTGTTATGGTGCACGTTCCATTCGGCCATGAATTCTGCGAAGGGGTCGGTGGGCCAGCCGACCAGGTCGTTATGGATCATGACGCCGCCGGGTTTGAGGATGCGGTGGCATTCGGCGATGACCTGTTTGGAGACTTTTTGCGGCATTTCGTGCAGCATGATGGTGGAGACGACGAGGTCGAAGGTGTTTTCCGGGTATTTGGTGTCGGCGGCGTTGGCCTGGACGAAATGGATTTTGGCGCCGAGGGATTCGGCGCGGCCGTGGGCGTAGCGGAGCATGGGGGCGGCGAGGTCGCAGGCGTGGATTTCGGCCTCTGGGAAGGCGGTGGCGAAGGGGAGGGTGGACATGCCGCAGCCGCAGCCCATGTCAAGCATTTTTTGGGGCTTCAGGTCGGGGAAACGGCGCTGGACGCAGCCCAAGGTCGCCTGGCCCAGGCCGTCGTTTTCCTGGCCCAGGCCGCCATAGGCGTAGAGGTAGACGCCGCGGTCGTAGACGGCGCCGGTGTAGAGGTCTTCTGGGCCGATTTCCTTGTGGAAGCTGCCGGGCATCACGTGGACGTCGACTTTGGTGTAATAATCTGGGAGCGGCATGTCCGGGGCCAGCGTGAGCGTGCCGCCGGTGGGGGGGATGGAGCTGGCGGCTTCGCGTAGGGCGGGGAGCTGGCGTTCGATGCTCTCACCAACGGTATCCCACAATAATTCCTGCGTGGCGCGGTTGAGGAGGGAGAAGGCGCGGAAGAAGGGGTCTTCCTCCATGACCGATTTGACTTCGAGATAGGTTTTGGGGGGACGGCCGTGGCGGGCGGCGAAGGCGGGGATCTGGCGGTGGCGGTAGGCAACTTCGTTACCGCTGTAGAGCTCCGTCACCAGGAATTCGCGCATCGAGGCGAGGAAGGCTTCGCGGCCGGCTTCGTCGGTGGTGGGGCGGGAGAGGAGGGCGTGTTGGGTCTGCGGCTGCATGAGACGCTCCGGGTTGGTTGGGTTCAGCCGACGAGCTGGCCGCCGTCGACGGCCAGCAGGGCGCCGGTGACGAAGCTGTTGGCGGGGTCGGCCAGAAAGCCCACGGCGGCGGCGACGTCGGCGGGCTGGCCGAGGCGGCCGATGGGGTGCTGTTTGACGAGCATGTCGATGAGTTCTTGCGGCTCTTGGCCCTCGCGCAGATTGCCCCATAGCATGGGGGTTTCGATGGCGCCGGGGAGGACGGCGTTGACGCGGACGCGGTGCTTGCCGCCGGCTTTGGCGGCGAGGCGGGTGAGGGCGAGGACGGCGGCCTTGGACACGCAGTAGGCGGCGGCGTCCGAGAGCATGATGTGGGCGAGGCCGGAGGAGAAATTGACGATGGCGCCGCCGCCGGTTTTGGCCATGGCGGCCATGGCGACGCGGCAGCCGAGAAAAGAGCCGTCCAGGTTCACGTCCATGTGCAGGCGCCAGGTGGCGAGGGACATGTCCTCGAACGGGATGCCGGGGGTGAAGACGCCGGCGATGTTGATGAGGGTGTCGAGTTTGCCGTGGGCGGCGACGATGTTGTCCACCAGCGCGGTCCAGCCGGGTTCGGAGGTGACGTCGAGCGGGGCGAAGCTGGCGTGCTCGGGCAGGGCGGAGGGTTCGACGCCGGGGCGGTCCGTGACGATGACGCGGGCGCCGCGTTCTACGAAATAGCGCGTGACCTCGCCACCGATGCCGCCCAGGCCGCCGGTGATGAGGATTACTTGGTTTTCGAAGGACATGGGGGCTCCGCGCGTTGTCGGTGAAGGGTAGGGGACGGGGCTGGCGGGTCAAATGGTGAGTTTGGGTTGTCCGCGAAGCGGTTATCTAAGCGGTGGAACGCGGTCACTCTCGTTCCAGGTGGGTTTCTTAAAATGAAAGATTATCCGCAGATGACGCAGATGAAAATAGATTAGCGCTATTCCCGACTTTGCCTTAATCCGGAATCATCTGCGTTAATCTGTGTCATCTGCGGATAAATCTTCTTTCAGGCAAAAAATGGCGGGGATCAGCCATGAAGCGCTGCGATCTCTGATTTGTGGCGCCGAAGTCGTGGATGCCAGCATTCGCTGGCACGACGCCGAGGGGGCAGGGGGCAAGCTCAACGCTGGTTGTTATTAGACACCCAGAATCTCGATCGCGGCGCGTTCGCCGGATTCGCAGGCGCCTTCCATGCCGGTGGTGAGTTTGGCGGTGTGTTCCCCGGCGAAGTGGATGCGGCCGGCGGGCTGAGAGAGGATTTGGCCGAAATCGTTGATCTGGCCGGGTTTGAAGTAGGCGTAGCCGCCGCGGTTGAATTTGTCGTTGGGCCAGGATTGCACGCGCAGCAGTTCCAGCGCGCCTTTGGTGGAGGGGCGGATTTTGGCGAGGTTTTCGGTGAGGTAGTGGAAGGCGGCCTGGGGTTCCATGGCGGCGATGTTCATGGCGTGCTGGCCGCGGACGTAGAAGGAGAGGTTTTCCTGGGTTTGGACGCGGGAGGGGACGGCGAACATGCGTTCCTGGGGGCCGTTGGACCAGAGGAAGATGGGCAGGCCGTCTTCCTCCCAATAGGGTTTTGTGGGTTTGACCCAGACGCTGACGATTTTGCTGTAGTCCATTTCGTTGATGGCGCGGCGCTGG
>Ga0116226_10004408_pt1 | contig 12473 bp, 11 predicted proteins | sample S1TSphfallax_FD_89692 | JGI IMG/M metagenome (GOLD analysis project Ga0116226, IMG submission 89692) | Host-associated microbial communities from peat moss isolated from Minnesota, USA - S1T2_Fa - Sphagnum fallax MG | ecosystem: Host-associated > Plants > Peat moss > Unclassified | place: USA... | reverse complement strand
TGGTGACCAGCGCCACATTGGCCGATCCAAACCATCCCGACCCCTTCGCCGTGGCGGAGATGCGCACCGGCGCGGCCCGTCTCTCCGAACGCCCCAAGACCCTGCTCTTGGCCTCGCCCTTCGACTATGCCGCCCAGGCCCTGGCCCTGGTGGTCACGGATGTGGGCAAGGAAGACCCCCGCCAGGTCGCCGCGGCCATGCGCGAGCTGTTCCTCGCCGCAGGCGGCGGGGCGCTCGGCCTCTTCACCGCCATCCGCCGCCTGCGCGCGGTGCACGAGCGCATCGCCGGCCCCCTGGCCGACCAGGGCCTCGCCCTCTTCGCCCAGCATGTGGACCCCCTCGAGGTCGGGGCTCTGGTGGACATGTTTCGGGCGGAGGAAGACTCCTGCCTCCTCGGCACCGACGCCGTGCGCGATGGCGTGGATGTGCCGGGGAGGGCCCTGCGCCTCCTGGTCTTCGACCGCGTGCCCTGGCCCCGGCCCGATATCCTCCACAAGGCGCGCCGGGGACGGTTCGGCGGCGGCGCCTATGACGACGCCCAGACCCGGGCGCGAATCGGCCAGGCTTTTGGGCGCCTGATCCGCCGGGACGGCGACCGGGGGGTCTTCGTGATGCTCGACGCCGCCGCGCCTAGCCGGCTGTTCACGGGTCTGCCGCCCGGCGTGGAACCCCGGCGCGTGTCGCTGGTTGAGGCTATCGAGGCCACCCGGGGCCATCTGGCGGAATAGAGATTGATGGCGATCCTTGCCTTGGTTAGGCCCGGTTAATGGGCGCCATGACGCGTCCAGTTCGCGATTGGATGCGTATGAGGCTTAAACCATCCTTTGTTGCGCGTGACCGCCTCATCGGTCGCGCGGTGAGCCTTGGAGTATGAAGTCCGCGATGACTTTGCGATCGTTCTTCGCCGTGGCTCTCGCCGTCTCGGCGGCGCCCGCTTTGCTGGCCTGGTCCGTGCCGGACTCGGCCACAGGGGAACTGCGGGCGGGTAAAGCTTTCTCGGAGGTCTCTCCCGCGCCCAATGGCGCCGTGCTCGTTCACGCCGCCGTGGATATTCCCGCCACCCCCAAGGTGGTCTGGACAGTGATGCGCGACTGCGGCCGCGCCGCCAAGCTGATCGTCACGGTGACAAGCTGCACCGTCATGCAGAGCGATCCAGCTCACAACGCCGATATCCGCGAGACCGTGACCCAGGGAAATCTTTTCATCCCCACCATCCACAATGTCGTTCGTGAGGATTTCGACACCTACCGCTCTATCCGGTTCCAGAAGGCGGGCGGCAATCTGAAGGAGGAGAAAGGGGAATGGCTGCTCATTCCCCTCAATGGCGGGTCCATGACCCGCGTCCTCTACGAAAATCAGGTCGGGGCCGACATTCTGGCCCCCCCGTCCCTCGTCCGCGAGGCGGTGAAACATGACACGGCCAAGGTGCTGATGAATCTCCGCCGCGAGTGCCTGGCGGCGAACTAACTGGCCGCGAGCTCGACCTTCCGCCGTTCGCTGGCGCGCGGCTTTTCGCTCTCGGAGCGGAGCTGGCCGCAGGCGGCGAGGATGTCTCGGCCACGCGGCGTGCGGATCGGCGAGGCGTAGCCGGCCCGGTTCACGATATCGGCGAAGGTCCGGATCGTCGCCCCCGAAGAACACTCATAGGGCGCGCCTGGCCAGGGGTTGAAAGGGATCAGATTGATCTTGGCGGGAATGCCGGCCAGCAGCCTCACCAGAGCGCGAGCCTCGGCTGGGGAATCGTTTACGCCCTTCAGCATCACGTACTCGAATGTCACCCGCCGCGCATTGGAGAGCCCCGGATAGGCTCGGATGGCTTTGAGAAGCTCGGCAATGGGATAGGCCCGGTTGATGGGCACCAGCACGTCGCGGAGCTCGTCGGTCACGGCGTGAAGGGAGATGGCGAGCATGGCCCCGGTCCTCGCGCCCAGCTCCGTCATCTTGGGAACCACGCCGGAGGTGGAAACGGTGATCCGCCGCCGCGAGATGCCGACCCCCTGATCGTCGGAGATGATGTCCATGGCGTCGGCCACGCCGTCCAGATTGTAGAGGGGCTCGCCCATGCCCATGAAAACGATATTCGTCAGGCGTCGCTCGCCGGGAGCCGCGGTCCAGTCGTTCAGTTCGTCGCGGGCGACCTGCACCTGGGCGACGATCTCCCCGGCCGTGAGGTTGCGCACCAAGGCCTGGGTGCCCGTATGGCAAAAGGTGCAGTTGAGGGTGCAGCCTACCTGGCTGGAGACGCAGAGGGCGCCCGACCGGCCCACATCGGGGATGAATACGGTCTCGGCGGCAATGCCCGGGCCGAAGCCGATCAGCCACTTGATGACGCCGTCGCTGCTCAACTGGCGGTCCAGGATTTGCGGCCGGTCCAGGGTGAAGGCCTCGGCGAGGCCGGCGCGGGTCTCCTTGGCCACATTGGTCATGACCTCGAAGGACGTCGCGCCGCGCTTGTGCGCCCAGCCCCAGATCTGATCGGCCCTCATGCGGGCCGCCGACGGCGCGGCGATGTTCGCGGCGACCAGGGCGTCGATGAGCGCCCCCCGCGTCAAGCGCGAGAGGTTTGTCTTTTCGGCGGCGGCGCTGGCGCGCGAGGGGGCGAGAACGAGAGTCACGGCGAGGTCTAAGATGGGCCGCGAGGCTCCAAGAGGCAATCGCGCGCTCGTCAGACCCCCAGCCGCTCGGCATGCCAGCGCAGATGATCATCGATCACCCCCTGGATGAACCAATAGCCGTGATCATAGCCCGCATGTCGGCGCAGGGTCAGCGGAACTCCGGCGGTGGCGCAGGCGGCCTCCAAAAGCTCCGGTTTTAGCTGTTCGACCAGATAGGGGTCGGCCTCGCCTTGATCGACGAGGATCTCCGTCACCCGCGCCCCATCCTCCAAGAGGGCGCAGGCGTCATAGGCCCGCCAGGCCGCGCGATCCGCGCCGAGATAGCCGCTCAGGGCCTTATGCCCCCACGGGCAGTTCAGTGGCGAGACGATGGGGGCGAAGGCCGAGACGGACTTGAACCGCGCCGGTTCACGCAGGCCGAAGGTGAGGGCGCCGTGACCGCCCATGGAATGACCGGTGATCGACTGGCGCGCCATCGCGGCGGGGAAGTTCGGCCCGATGATGGACGGCAGTTCCGTCTCAAGCCAGGTTCGCATGTGAAAGTGCGCCGCCCAGGGCGCCTGCGTGGCGTCGAGGTAAAAGCCCGCCGCCTGGCCCATGTCATAGGCGGGATCATCGGCGACGCCCTCGCCCCGGGGGCTCGTGTCAGGAGTGATCAGCATGAGCCCCAGCTCCGCCGCCATGCGCTGGGCGCCCGCCTTGATGGCGAAGGTCTCCTCGGTGCAGGTCAGGCCCGCCAGGCACCAGAGGACGGGGAAGGGGCCCGGGCCCGGCGGCGTGAACACCCCAAAGCGCATGGGCGTGGAGGTGGCGGCGCTATCATGAACATGAGAGCTCTGCGTGCCGCCAAAGCAGCCGTGGGAGCTCAGGGTCTTGAGGGTCATGGCGGCGTGATTGACCGGGCCGCGCCCTATGGTCAAGGCGGGGCGGGGCGCCTATCTGATCCCACGGCTTGGCCAGGAGACGCCCATGACCGATCTGTTCGCACCCATGACCCTGGTCCGGGGCCCGGCTTGGAAGAACCGCTTCATGCTGGCGCCGCTCACCAATTCCCAGAGCCATGCGGATGGGCGCCTCTCGGACGATGAGTTCAACTGGCTGACCTATAGGGCTGTGGGCGGGTTCGGTCTGGTGATGACCTGCGCGGCCCACGTGCAGGCCGTGGGTCAGGGATTTCCCGGCCAGCTCGGGATCTTCTCCGACGACCATCTGCCGGGTCTCTCGCGCCTGGCCGCCGCGATCAGGGCCGGCGGCGCCGTGTCCTCGGTTCAGCTGCATCACGCTGGGATCAGGTCGCCCGCCGAGCTCATCGGCGAAGCCCCGCGGGGCCCGTCCGACAACGCCGAATTCGCCGCCCGGGCGCTGACCCTGGCGGAAGTGGAACAGCTCCGCGACGACTTCATCGCCGCGGCGGTGCGGGCCGAACGGGCGGGCTTCGACGGCGTCGAACTGCACGGCGCCCATGGCTATGTCATTTGCGCCTTCCTCAGCCCCGAGACCAATCAGCGCACGGACCGCTATGGCGGGTCCTTGGAGGCGCGCGCCCGCCTCCTTTTCGAGATCATTGACGGGGTCAGGGCCCAGACCCGGCCCGACTTCCAGCTCGGCGTGCGGCTCTCGCCCGAGCGATTTGGCTTGAAACTCTCCGAACAGGTGGAGATCGCCCGTCAGGTCCTCGCCCGCACCGACATCGACTATCTCGACATGTCGCTCTGGGATGTCTTCAAGGCGCCCATGGACGCGCCGGAGTCCGGGCCGCTCATCGACCATTTCACGGCGCTGCCCCGGGGCGAGACCCGTCTGGGCGTCGCCGGCAAGCTGATGAGCGCTGAGCTGTGCCGCAAGGCGCTGGAGCATGGCGCGGATTTCCCTATCCTCGGCCGGGCCGCGATCCTGCATCACGATTTTCCCCTCAAGGTCGCCGCCGATCCCGATTTCCGATCCATCGCCCTGCCCGTCACCCGGGCGCACCTGCGCGCCGAGCGGCTTAGCCCGGTCTTCGTGGACTACATGGCGAGCTGGAAAGGCTTCGTGGCCGAGGAGCCGGCGGAGGCGGCGGCTTAGGCGCTGCTCACGCCGCCCCCTCGGTGGCCACCCCTGGGGTTATGGTGTCCAATTCGGTGATCGTCTCCAAGGAGAGCCGCCCGGTCTCAGGCACCAGAATCTGGGTGAAGAGGGCGCCCGCCAATGCCAGGCTGGCGATGACAAGATAGGCCCCCATCTGGCCGATCCCGGCGAAGAGCAAGGGAAACGCGAAAGCGCTGGTCGCGGCGCCGATCCGCCCCCCGGCCACGGTGATGCTCTGGGCGACGCTGCGGATGCGGGTCGGGGCCAGTTCCGCCCCCAGAATACCCGCGCCGGAGACGAGCCCCGGACCGGTCTCGGCCACATTGAACAGGCCAAAGACGATCAGGGCCAGGATCGGCATGGCCAGGAGCTGATGCTGCATCAAGGCAAAGACGCCAATGAGCATGGCCCCGATCAGGAAGCCCCAGACCTGAAGCGGTTTTCGTCCAAACCGGTCGATCAGGAATAGGGAGAACAATATGGACGGCGGGAGAACGAAAACAATCTGGATGATCAGGGTGAAGGAGACCGCGCTCAGACTCAGGCTGTGAGCGATCAGGGATGGACCGAACAGAATGCCGGCATAGACCACCAGATCGTAGATCATCCAAAGAAGCGCCGCCGAGAAAATGGGTCTCGCATGACGCGCGAAGACCTCGGCGAAGGTGCGCGTATCGAGGGTCGGCGCGCGGACCTCATGGCCGCTGATCTCGCTCATGACCCGGGAGGCCTCCTCGCTGTCGCCCTTCAGCTTGGCCAGGAAACGCGCCGTTTCGGGCATGGTGCGGCGCAGCCAGATCACCGAAATGGCCGGGATCGCCCCGGCGCAGAGCACGATGCGCCACCGCAGATCGTCCGGGACCTTCAGGACCTCCAGCGAGAGAGCAAGGAGCGCCGCGACGAGAGCGCCCAACGGCCACATGGTTCCAAAACCCAGGCCAATGGCGCGCCCGCGATTGGCGCGATTGGAATGCTCGGCCATGATCACCGGCGAGAGCACATAGTCGGCCCCGACACCCAGCCCCAGCACAAAGCGTATGGCGATCAGCCAGAAGACATCCGGCGCGAAGGCCTGGGCGACGGCCGCCCCACCCAGGATCACCATGTCGAAGCCGTAGAACCGCATTCGGCCGCGTTGGCCGAGTACGCCAAAGATCAGGGCGCCCACCGTGGCCCCGATCAGGGCCGAGGCCGCCAGGAGGGCGCTTTCGAAGCTGCTCAGCTTGGCGTGGCCGAAGGAGGCCAGAATGAGGGGGAGAACGATGCCGACGGAGGAAAGGTCATAGCCGTCGCAGAAGACGCCCAGCCCCGTCGTCAGGGTGGCGCGCCAGTGGAAGCTCTGAAACTTCTGCTCGTCGATCGCCTTGAAGTCGCTCGCGCTCATGGCCCGCCCCCTCCGCTGGTCAACCAGATTCGCTTCTACCGGCCCCATCGTGCCGCGACCACGACGTTTCTGTGACATTTGACGCGACGCCCGCTCATCTCGGCGTTAAGGCGTGGCTTTATGCAGCCTCCGCCTCGCCGCAAGCTTGCGCTGATCACCGGCGCCTCCGCGGGGATTGGCGCCGCCTTCGCCCGGGCCTATGCGGCGCGGGGCTTTGATCTGGCCCTCGTCGCCAGGCGCGCTGATCGCCTGGAGAGCCTGGCCGCCGACCTTCGCGCCGCTCATGGGGTGGAGGCCTTCGCCATTCCCGCCGACCTTGCCGTTCTCGACGCCCAGGCGCCCGTCATGACCGCCCTTGCCGCGCGCGGACGCGAGGTTGACGTTCTGGTGAACAACGCCGGCTTCGGCATTCCCCGCCTGTTCACCGATGTGCAGTGGGCCGAACAGCGCGACTTCCTGATGACCATGGCCGTGACGCCCTGCGCCCTGGCCCACGCGGTCATTCCCGGCATGGCGGCGCGGGGTTGGGGCCGCATCATCAATATCGCCTCCATGGCCGGCTTCGCGCCGGGCGTGGCGGGCAACACCCTCTATCCCGGGGTCAAGGGCCTCATCATCCGCTTCAGCCAGGCGCTCGATTGCGAGGTCCGGTCCGAAGGGATCAAGGTCACCGCCGTCTGTCCGGGCGCCACGGAGTCGGACTTCGCCAAGGAGGCCGGCTATGCCCACCTCGTGGGGCCGTCCTCGCGCATGTTCACGCAGTCCGCCGACCACGTGGCCGCCGTCGCCATCAAGGCCAATGAGGCCGGTCGCGTGATTGTCATACCCGGCTGGCACAACAGCTTGGCCGTAATGGCCATGCGCGCCCTGCCGGAGGCCTGGGTGCGAAGGGCCATTAATGTCGGCGCGCGAAAATATCGGTTGGGGGCCAAGTCATGACGCACTTCGACATTGTCATCGTGGGCTCGGGCGCCGGAGGCGGCACCCTGGCGCAGCGGCTCGCGCCCACGGGAAAGTCGATCCTGATCCTGGAGCGGGGCGAGCATCTGCCCCGAGAGGCGGAGAACTGGGACCCCAAGGCCGTCTTCATCGAAAATCGCTACCGCGCCAAGGAGTCCTGGTACGATCGGCATGGGCGCCCCTTCCATCCCAATACGCACTATTGGGTAGGCGGGAACACGACATTCTACGGCGCGGCCCTCCTCCGCCTTCGCGAGGACGACTTCCACGAGGTCCGGCACAAAGGTGGAATCTCCCCGGCCTGGCCCATAGACCACGGTGACCTGGCCCCCTTCTATGACGAAGCGGAAACCCTTTGGAGGGTTCACGGAACCCGGGGCGTCGATCCCTGCGAGCCGGCCGGACTTGGCCCCTATGTTTATTCGGCCATCCCCCATGATCCCGGCATCGTGAAGCTCAAAGACCATTTCGAGGAAAAGGGATGGAAGCCCTTTCCCTTGCCGCTCGGCGTCAATCGCGATGACGCCGCGCCCGTCACATCACCCTGCATCAAGTGCAAGACCTGCGGCGGCTATCCGTGCCTGCTGAAAGCCAAGAGCGATGCGCGCACCTGCGCCGTGGAGCCGATCCTGGGTCTGCCGAACATAACCCTGATGACCGGACGCAAGGCGGTACGTCTGGAGACCGACGCCTCGGGCAAGTCCGTCACCGCGGTCGTCACGGAGGGGGCCCTGGGCGAGGAGCGTTGGACCGGTGATATCATCGTGGTCGCCGCGGGAGCGGCCAACACCGCCGTCCTGCTGCTGGCCTCCGCCAATCCCGCCCATCCGGAGGGCCTCGCCAATGGCTCCGGCCAAGTGGGCCGCAACTATATGTTCCACACGCTCACGGCCACGGTCTCACTGACCATGGCGCCCATTGAGAGCACCTTCCCCAAGACCCTGGCGGTCAATGACTTCTACTGGCGGGACCCAAACGGCGGTTTCGATTGGCCGATGGGGCATATCCAGCTTCTCGAATATATGTCCGGACAAACCTTGGAAGGGCAGCTCTCGAACATACTGCCTCCGGCCATCGCGCCCCGCTTTCTGTTCGATTCAATAGCCAGGCGCCTGCTGAGCTTCCTGGTCATTTCCGAGGATTTACCCGATCCGGATAACCGGGTCCGCCTGGGTTCGGATGGGCGTATCTTCGTGGACTACAAGCACAACAATCTCGAGGGCCATGAGCGGCTGGTGCGCACGCTGGGCAAGGCGCTGGACGGTTTCGTCGACCACAGCCACCCCGTCAGTCAGCACCATCTGGAACTCTCCTCCCTTCTGCCGCTCTACGGCACCGCCCACCAGTTGGGCACCGCCCGGATGGGCGTGGACCCGCTATCCTCGGTGGTGGATCCCTGGTGCAAGGCGCATGAACTCGACAATCTCTACATCGTCGACACCAGCGTTTTCGTGACTTCGGCGGCGGTGAACCCCACCCTCACTCTGGTGGCCAATGCCATGCGGGTGGGCGATCATCTTAAGGAACGCCTCGCGGCCTGACGGCGTTGGCGCGCGTGACGCGCTGGAACGGAGGGCCTAATCAGTCGCCATGACCTATTGCCTCGGGATTGTTCTGAAGACGGGGCTGGTGATGGCTTCGGACTCCCGCTCCAACGCCGGGGTCGACCAGGTGGCCAATGTCCGCAAACAGACCTTGATCGCCATACCTGGCGAGCGGGTCATTTCGATCCTCACCGCCGGCAATCTGGCCACGTCCCAGGCGGTCGTCACTCGCTTGACGGAGGCGGCGGGAAGCGGCCGGCCGGCTGAGGATGTACAGGCGGCGAGTAGTCTCTTCGACGTGGCCCAGATGGTCGGCGAACGCCTGCGGGAGGTCATGGATCGAGACGGGAAGTACGTAAAACCCTATGGCGACGCCACCTCCAGCTTTCTGGTGGGCGGGCAGATCCGCGGCGAGCCGCCCCGCCTGTTCCAGGTTTATCCGGCGGGCAATGTCATCGAGGCCACTGACCGGTCCTGTTTTCTCCAGATCGGCGAGACCAAATACGGCAAGCCGATCCTTGATCGCACGCTCACGCCAGACAGCCCCCTGGAGGAGGCGGCGAAGGTGGCCCTGATCTCCTTCGACGCCACCATGCGCAGCAATCTCTCCGTGGGCCCGCCCATCGATCTGTTTGTCTACGCCAGCGAAAGCTTCAGCGCGGCCGGTCTCCAGACGATCGAGGACGCGAACCCCTATTGGCGATCTTTGCGCGCCGCCTATGGGGAGGGGCTCATGGCCCTGGTGGAAAGCCTGCCGCGCCCGCCGCCTGGTCGCTGAGTCGCTGATCATGACCGCCAGCGTCTTTGATCTCTTCAAGCCTGGGGTGGGTCCCTCCAGCTCGCACACCATGGGCCCCATGGACGCTGCGGCCGCCTTCGCGGCGCGGGTCGCGCCACTCGCGCCGGCCCGGGTGCGCGTCAAGCTCCATGCCTCCCTGGCCCTCACTGGACGCGGACATGGCACCGACCGTGCGGTCATTTTGGGGCTCTCTGGGTTCACCGCGGCGGCTTATGATCCCGACCTCGCCGAGAGACGGCTGGCCGAGGCGCGAAGCAACGGCGCGATCCGGCTGGCGGGCAAAGGCGTAGTCGCCTTTGATGAGGCCCGGGATATCGATTGGGCCGGGCGCGAGCGCCTCGCCTATCACCCCAACGCCCTGACATTCTTCGCTCATAACGCTCTGGGGGCCGAGATCGCCCGGCGTACCTGGTATTCCGTGGGCGGCGGATTCATCCGCGACGAGGACGATATTCAGGGAAACGATCCCAGCGCGGCCGACCCTGATCTTCCCCATGCGTTCACATCCGCCGCCGAACTTCTCGCCATGGCCGACGGCGCCGGCCTCACCATTGCCGAGCTCATGATGCGCAACGAGGAGGCCAGACGCGACCGCGCGGAGGTGGAGGCGAGGCTTGACGGGATTTTCGCGGCCATGGAGGCCTGCATCGACCGGGGCATGGCTCAGGAGGGCGAGCTCCCCGGCGGTTTGAGGGTCAAGCGCCGCGCTGGCCAGGTTCTGGACGCCATTCGCGCCCGCGCGGAGCGGTCGATCACCGACCCCCTGGCGGCCATCGATTTCGTCAATCTGTGGGCCCTGGCGGTGAACGAGGAAAACGCCGCAGGCGGGCGGGTGGTCACGGCCCCCACCAATGGCGCTGCGGGGATCATTCCCGCCGTTCTGCGTTTCTATGTCCGCTTCCACCATGGAACGGCCGAGGGCCAGCGCGCCTTCCTGCTGACCGCCGGAGCCATCGGCGCTCTTTATAAGCGCAACGCCTCTATCTCCGGCGCGGAGGTAGGGTGTCAGGGAGAGGTGGGCGTCGCCTGTTCCATGGCCGCCGCCGGCCTCGCCGCGGCCCTTGGCGCCACCAACGCCCAGATCGAAAATGCCGCTGAGATCGGCATGGAGCACAATCTCGGCCTAACCTGCGATCCCATTGGCGGCTTGGTGCAGATCCCCTGCATCGAGCGCAACGCCATGGGGGCGGTGAAGGCCATCGACGCCGCCCGCCTTGCCCTTCTGGGCGACGGCCAGCACTCTGTGAGTCTCGACAAGGTCATCGCCACCATGAAGCGCACGGGCGCCGACATGAGCGAAATCTACAAGGAGACCTCGCTGGGCGGCCTTGCGGTCAATCAGGTGGCCTGCTGAACTCCCGGCTATATCCGCGTTTTGGGCAGGAGGCGGCACATGGCTTTGGACTATGGCGCCCGACGAAAACCCCGGCGGGGCGTCATGATCATCGCGGGCGCCGCCCTGGCGGTTGTCGCGGTCAGCGCGTTGGTCCTCGTCGGCGCCCATGATCGGCAGGCCAGGATCGCCGAGGCCAAGGCCTGGACCGTGAGCGGCGCGCCCTGCCCGGGGGGAACGGGCCGCGCCTGGGACGCGGATGCTCCGCCCCAGATCGTCGATTTCGCCAAGGCGCGGTTTGCACGCGCGCACGGCGCCACCCGCTGCGCCGAGATCGGATATGACGGCGGTCGAAGCGACGACGTCTTCCCGGTTTGCCAGTTCGATCACCCAGGGCGTGTCGAAATCACCACCGATCATGGCGCGACCCTGTTCCAGCTCGGCCCCCTGGACCCCGCGACCGTCACGGTCGAACATGGCGTCGCGCGCTGTGTGGTGGGCCGCAGCCAGGATGTGGATTAGAGATATCCGGGTGGAGGCTAGAGGCTTCCGAGGGGGGATCGCCGGGTCATGATATTCGTCAGCGTCACGCGCCTGAGGATCAGTTCGCTCCGGTTCATGCCCCACTTCGGACTGCTGATCCTCGCCACGCGTCGGCAGGTGAGGGCCGCGCAGGGCTTTCTCCGGGGATCGCTTCTGGCTGATCGCCAGTTGGTCTTCTGGACCTTGACCCATTGGGACAGCGCTGACTCCATGCGCGCCTACATGCTGGGCGGCTCCCATCGCGAGGCCATGCCCCGTCTGGTGAATTGGTGTGACGAGGCCTCCGTGGTCCATTGGGAGGCGCCCGATGACACGCCGCTATCTTGGCCCGAGGCTGACCAGCGCATGCGCGAAAGCGGCCGCGCCTCCAAGGTTCGCCATCCCAGCCCGCGTCACGCGAGCCTCGACTATCGTTCCCCGCGCTTCCTGGCCGCGGGGCCCATTTCTCCCGTCGCCAGCTAAATTTCCAACTTTTGGATGCGCGGTCTGACGCTGACCGCCTTTCCGCCGAGCCGGGAGACAGAACCATGACGCGGGGCGGGGACCATGAGGGCGAAACCCAGATGCCGACCCATGGGCGCCGGGATGGCGTCGCGCTGACGTGCGGCCTGCTGGCCTTCTGCCTCCACGCGGCCTGCGCGGGTCGCTATGACCTTTTCCGCGACGAGCTCTATTTCATCGTCTGCGGGCGTCACCCCGCCTTCGGCTACGCGGACCAGCCCCCCGTTGTTCCGCTCTTGGCCGCCGGGCTTTACGCCCTGGGCCATGGCGTGTGGTGGGTCAGGCTGCCGGGCAGCCTCGCCGCCGGCGCCTTGGGTTGGCTGGCCGTGCGCATGGCCCGCCTTCTGGGCGGCCGCGCCGCTGCGGGGGCGGGCGCGGCGCTCTGCGTCACCATCGCGCCCATGCTGATGGGGATCGTCGCGACACTCACCACGACCTTCCTCGATCCCCTGGCCTGGACCGCCATCGCCGGGTGCTTCGTTTACACCGCTAAGACGGGCGACCGGCGGGCCCTCCTGCTTTGCGGCCTGATCGCCGGCGTCGATCTCGAGACCAAATATTCGCTGGTTTTCTGGTGCGTCAGCCTTGCTGGGGGCCTCGCCCTGACGCCGGAGCGCAAGCTCTTGGTTCGCAAGGAATTGTGGCTCGGCATTGCCCTCGCCGCGATCATCGCCCTCCCGTCCCTGGCCTGGCAGGCCCTGAATGGCTTTCCCTTTCTGGAACTGGC
>Ga0116226_10004407_pt1 | contig 12473 bp, 8 predicted proteins | sample S1TSphfallax_FD_89692 | JGI IMG/M metagenome (GOLD analysis project Ga0116226, IMG submission 89692) | Host-associated microbial communities from peat moss isolated from Minnesota, USA - S1T2_Fa - Sphagnum fallax MG | ecosystem: Host-associated > Plants > Peat moss > Unclassified | place: USA... | reverse complement strand
CTCCAGCGTCTCGAGGATCTTCGCCAGTTCGCCCGGCTGGTTCACCTCCCAGTACTTCTGCGGCTCCAGCCGGATCCTCGCGCCGTTCGCCCCGCCGCGCTTGTCGCTGCCGCGGAAGGTGGAAGCGGAGGCCCACGCCGTCGTTACCAGTTGCGAGATGGAGAGCCCGGAGGCCAGCACCTTCGCCTTCAGCGCCTCGACGTCCGCGTCGTCCACCAGTTCATGATCGACCGCCGGGACGGGATCCTGCCAGATCAGCTCTTCCTTCGGAACCAGCGGCCCGAGATACCGCGAGAGCGGCCCCATGTCGCGGTGCGTCAGCTTGAACCACGCCCGCGCGAAGGCGTCCGCGAACTCCGCCGGATTCTCGTAGAACCGCTTCGAGATCACCTTGTACGCCGGGTCGGTAATCAGCGCGATGTCCGTCGTGAACATCATCGGCGCGTGCTTCTTCGCCGGGTCCTGCGCGTCGGGAACCGTGCCCGCGCCGCCGCCGTTCTTCGGCGTCCACTGGTGTGCGCCCGCCGGGCTCTTGGTCAGCTCCCACTCGAACTTGAACAGGTTCTCGAAGTAGCCGTTGTCCCAGGCGATAGGGTTTGCGGTCCATGCGCCTTCGAGGCCGCTGGTGATCGCGTCCGTGCCGTTGCCGGAACCGAAGGTGTTGTTCCAGCCGAAGCCCTGCTCCTCGATGTCGGCGGCCTCGGGCTCGGAGCCGAGATACTTGCCCGGGTCGGCTGCGCCGTGGGCCTTGCCGAAGGTGTGTCCGCCGGCGACGAGGGCGACGGTCTCGGCGTCGTCCATGGCCATGCGGCCGAAGGTCTGGCGGATGTCCCGCGCCGAGGCTGCGGGGTCAGGCCGGCTGTTCGGCCCTTCGGGGTTCACATAGACGAGGCCCATCTGCACTGCAGCGAGGGGGTTTTCGAGTTCACGGTCGCCGGTGTAGCGCTCGTCGCCGAGCCATGTGCCTTCATTGCCCCAGTAGATGTCCTCCTCGGGCTCCCAGACGTCTTCGCGACCGCCGGCGAAGCCGAAGGTCTTGAAGCCCATCGACTCCAGCGCCACATTGCCGGTCAGCACCAGCAGGTCGGCCCAGGAGAGCTTCTGCCCATACTTCTGCTTGATCGGCCAAAGCAGCCGCCGCGCCTTGTCGAGGTTGGCATTGTCGGGCCAGCTATCGAGCGGAGCGAAGCGCTGGGCGCCGCTGCCGGCGCCGCCGCGGCCATCAGAGATGCGATAGGTCCCCGCGGCGTGCCAGGCCATGCGGATGAAGAAGGGGCCATAGTGGCCGTAGTCCGCCGGCCACCAGCTTTGGGAGTCGGTCATGAGCTTGTGCAGGTCTGCGATGACTGCGTGGAGGTCGAGCTTCTTGAACTCCTCGGCGTAGTTGACCCGCTTCTCAACCGGCTTTGCGATGGGAGAGTTCAGCGGAGAGTTCTGGTTCAGCACCTTCAGATTCAGTTGGTTTGGCCACCAGTCCGCGTTGGTGCGGGCCCCGGCGACGGTTGTCGTACGTGGCGTGCCAAGAAACGGGCACCGGGCTGCTGCGCCCTGTCCATGATTGTCCGGGGAGACTTCCCCTACGGCGTGGTCGAATTGATGATCCATGGCTTTCTTTCTCCTTGGTGCTGGTTGATAGATTGAGTTTGGCTGCGAATTTCCGCCTGCGTGACGGCCCGGCCTCAGCCGCTAGGGCAGGCTTTGACCTGTTCTGCTGCTTCAACAACCGCCGGCGCGGCTGCGCATGCCGCGCACAGCCCCCGGAAGATCAACTCGCACTCGCGCAGGACCCTATTGCCGAGCGAACCTGGTTCGGGCCGCGGGAGTTCGGTCCATGCGATGTCCTCGACGCTGCCGCAGCGGTCGCAGATGAAGTGGTGGTGCCGCAGTCCGGTTGCATCGAAGCGCGCGGCGCGTCCCTCGATGGCTACCTCGCGGACCAGCCCGGCCTCGACCAGGTCGCGCAGATTGTTGTAGGTCGTTGCACGGGAAGACCTCGGGTCCAGCCGGTTCACCGCCTCGAAGATCTCGGCCGCCGTGGGGTGCTGATTCTGCTCCAGCAGAAAGGCCATTACGGCGTAGCGCTGCGGCGTACAGCGCAAGCCTACTGCCTCGAGCGATTGTCGAATTCCTTCGGCATCAATCACGTACTTAGACTATATCTAATATGCTACTTCGTCCAGAGTGTGAAAATCTCGCAAATCTACCATCCCATGGTCCCCGGAGTGCCCTTGAACGGCCCCGATACATCGGAGGTGATCCATCCGCCATAGAAGTCCCCGGGCTGCGGCACCACGCGCTCGCCGTCGACTGTGCATTCGTCCATGCGGCTGGCGTAGAAGGCAAGATAGTCCCGGATGGCCGCATAAGCTGAGGAGGGTCGGGGATAACTCCAGGCTACGTCTTGCGCTAAAGCGCTGCCGCCGGGCAGAGACAGGGACCAGTAGGAAGCCACGCCCTTGAACTCGCAGAAGCTGCCTCGCCGGGCCGAGGCCTTGATGTACTCAACCGCCACGTCCTGGGGCGGAATATAGTAGACCGGAGGGTGGCTGGTTTCGAGAACCCGGAGCGAGCGGGAGGTATCGGCGATCTTGACGCCGGCGTGAACGATGGTGAGGCGCCGTGCGCAGGGCTCAAGGCGCGGCGGCCGCGGATAGTCCCACACCGACTCCACTTTCATCGTATCCATACGACCACTGTAGACTTCTCGAACGCCCTGTGAATCAAGGAGGCCAGTTGCCAGTGCACGCAGCCGACAAGAAGTTGAATGAGATGAACAGGCTCTCCGATATGGCCCACTTTCCCGCGATCGTGAATGCCGGCGCGACGGCCAATGTCCTGCTGACGGTCTGCGTCACGTTTCTGCTCGTGCCGCACTATCCACAGGTGTGCGCGCCGATGGTCTGGGCGGCGATGGTGCTCTGCATGAATCTGCTGCCAGTCGTGCTGCTGCGGCTCAGGCTGAAGCCGGACAGCGAGTACCGCACGCTCGGCAGGATGGACTTCTTCCGCGACCAGCACAGGTTTTGCGACTGGGTATACGTGGCGGCCTCGGCCAACATGGCTTTCTGGATCCTGGTGTCCTGGTCAGTCTTTTCGGTGGTTCACAACGTGGCGGCGCTGGCCGCGATCCTGATCGTGGCGTTCCTGGCGACCTTTTCGCCGGTGCTACTGCGGAAGCGCCGCTAGCTTCGCCGGGTAATCCTTCGCACCCACAGCATCCCCAAGTATCCCAGCGCAGCAACGAGTACGAGCAGCCCCACGGGGAGCCCCACCCGCAGGTAGCTGTACGAGTAGTCCACTGGCTTGTGACCGGTGCTGTTGTAGAGCAGGATGCTGACGATCCCGAGGAATGTCGCCGCGAAGAACGCCGCAAAGCCTGTCGCCGTACCCATGAGCAGGCTGGCGAACCAGCCGAGATCGCCGATCGGTACCCCGAAGAGGGTCCCGGGCCCGTTTGCGCGGCTGCCTGCGGGTGTACCGCCATCCTGTCTTGCGCGTGAAAGCTCCGCCGCCTTTAGGTCCATACGAGATAGAATAGAGCCTTATGGCCAAGGGCGTACAAACGGGATTGATGCAGGCAACAGAGATTGCACGGCAGAGCGATCTGCGCCAGTCCTCGAACGGCGTGCGTTACACGGCGTTTGGCGAGAACAACCTGGAGAGCGCTGCGCTGGACCGGATTGTGCAGGCGGTCCCGGCCTCGATTGCGGCGTCGCTGGGGAGGAAGGCGTACTACTTCGTTCCGCTGGCGCTGATCGAACGGCCGTCTGTTGGGGCCGAGGGTGCGGGCGAGGCTCTGGCTGAACCGTTTGCGTCGAGCGTCCTGCATGGGGACGAAGATCCACTGATCGCGACGACCTATACCGCGGAGCTGAGCGACCGCGCGATCTGCCACCGGAACGTGCGCCTTACGGGCAAAGACGATGGAGTGGATGGCGTGTTCATCTCGACGCGTCTGCTTGCCGACCGCTTCGCACTGGCCTTCGAGTTCTTTATCAACGTCGGCCATGCCTTTGTGGATGTTGCCGGAATTCCGGAGAGTTTCTCCGAACTCGCCTGGAAGCAGGCACTGGCCGATGTACGCGGGGAGACCAGCCTGGACGCGTGGGAGAGCCGGGGGCTGGCGCTGGTGAAGGATGGGCGGGAAGACGGAAAGCCCCACGTGGATGAGAAGGCGAGGAACGAGTTTATCGAGGCAGCCTTCTCCGACGCCGTTGCGATCTACCAGCTTTCACTGGCGATCGACTTCGACTACGCCGAGCTGCGCGAGCGCGACTACCCGCTGCTGGCGCCGCAGGCGCTGGCGGACCGGCTGAGGCTCGTGGCGAGACTGTTTCCGCCGAATGCGGGCTACGAGTTCGCGGTACGCTACCGGCGCCGGAACACGTAGCTACCGCATCGCCGACATTGCCGCGCGGAAGAGCGCCTCGAAGTCCGCGGCGATGTCCGGGTCGCGCGTAAGTGCTGCTTCTACGGCCTTCTGCGCCACGGGGCGCTGGTAGCCCAGGTTCACCAGCGCGGAGATGGCATCTTCGCCGGTGGGGCCGGGGTGGATCGATGCGCCCGCCAGCGCCGGCACGGCCATATCCTCGAGCTTGTCCTTAAGCTCCAGCACGACGCGCTCGGCGGTCTTCTTGCCGATGCCGGGAATGCGCGTGAGTGTTGCGTGGTCGCCGCCGCGGATGGCGGTTACGAGGCGCTCGGCGGAGATGCCGCTGAGCACCGTAATCGCCAGTTTCGGGCCGATGCCGGTGATGGTCAGCAGTTTCTCGAAGAGCCGTTTTTCGGGGGGCTCCGCGAAGCCGAAGAGCGCGATCTGGTCCTCGCGCACATTGGTGTAGATGTGGAGCGCGGCTTCTTTGCCTACGTCCGGCAGCACGGAAAATGTGGCGACGGAGATGGCCGCCTCGTAGCCGACGCCAGCGCACTCGATGACGATGTGGTTTGGAGATTTGCTGAGGAGAAGGCCGCGCAGGTGAGCAATCATCGTGACCCGATTCTAACGTCCCGCAATCCACGGGCAAGCTAAGGGGCGCGGAGAGAAGATCACCCCGCGCCCCCGAACGACGAACAAGTAACAACGAACAGGAACTAGACTCTACTGCTTCGGCGTGTATCCGAAGGTCACCGAGAACATCACGGCCCGCCCCGGAGTCTGGGTCAGCAGGTCGCCGCCGCCGATCGCCGAGGACGCATAGTATGCCGAGCCTCCGATCGCCGCCGGCTTGCCCGCGAACTTCACGCTGGTAACGTTGCGCGTGTCCAGAAGGTTGTTGAAGGTGACGGCGAACTTCGTCCGGTCGAACTTGGAATCGTTCCGCACCGTGTAGCCGATGTCGAAGTTGTCGATGTTGAAGGCCTGATCGTAGTTCTGGTTGTGATAGGTCCCGTTATCGTCCCACTGGGGGCCGACACGCTTCTCGAAGAACCCGGCGTCGATGTTCTTCGCCTGATAGAGAAGCCCAAAGCCCTCGATGTTGGCCGGCGTTCCCGCCACCCAGAGGTTCGATGGGATTCCAGTGCCCGTGTAGGTGGCCTTGGTCACGCTGCCGTTGCCGTAGAGGCTTAGCCCGTGGCCGAGGTAGAGGTTCGCCTCCGTCTCAAATCCCTTGGTAATCGAATCCGGCCCGAGATAGTAGTCCGTAGCAGTCGTAATCGTAATGTCCGGAACGCTGATGTAGGAGTTCTGGAACTTGATGTAGTAGAAGTCGCCATCGACGGTGAAACGCTTGAACTTCGCCACGCTGCCGGTCTGGTAGGTCGAAGTCCCCGAAGGCGCGGGAAGCGTTTTGACTCCGCCGCCGGCGGCCGTCTGGCCCACGTCAAAGACGCTGCTCGGCGGGATGATGTCGCCCTTGCCGAACTCGAAGTAGGTGGACCAGTTGGGCTTGATCCGGTAGCTGAAGTCCACCGACGGCAGCCAGTTGTGGTACCCCGCCGAGTTCGTCACGAACGACCCCGGACCCTGCAGATAGCCGACCGTCTTGCCGTTGTCCGCATACTGCTTCAGGTCCATCTTGTAATAGGCGTACTTGGTGCCGCCGGTAATCTGGAACTTCGGCAGAACATGCCATTCGAACTCGGCATACGGCTGGTAGGAGTTGGTCCAGAAGTTCTCGTGGAAGTTCGGCAGGTCGGAGTCCAGCTTCGAACCCGGAGCGTAGTCGACATTCCCCACGCCCGCGCCAGGAAGCGCCAGCGGGTTTGAGGGAATCTGATACCGGTTCGTCGTCGCCCACTCATACCACAGGCCCGTGCGGAAGACGCCGTACTTGCTCGTCTGGCTGATCGTGCTCACCTCGCCGTACTTGCGGTAGCTGTTCAGCTTGTCCACCGCGCACTGGAACGCCGGCGAGGTCAGACCCTTCGAGACAATCTCCGTGAAGCAGCTCAACTCCTTGCTGCTCGGGCTTGTTGCGGACTTCGGGTCCGCGATCGGTCCATAGATCAGGCCGCTCAGCGACGGGTTCGCCGTGGAGACCGTCGACGGCGGATCGTTCGTATAGTATTGCGCGTTGTAGTAGCTGTAGGTGTAGGGTTTGATGTCCAGCAGCCAGCCCTTGCCCAGTTGGGACTTGACCCCGACATACTCGAAGTCCGTCGGCACGTGGTAGTTGTTGTACTTGTAGTAATAGGTGCTGGTCGGGTCCGTGTTCTGCAGCAGGAACTTGTACCCCTGGTAGCCTGTGTTCTTGTCGTTCGCGATGCTGTTCGCATAGCCTGGCTGCGCCTGCGACCGCAGCGGCGCAGTGTTGTTCGGCGTGTTCGCGTCCAGCCAGATCACGCCGCTGTAGCCCGTCAGGATCGTCGTCGGGGAGAACTTGTACTGCACCTTCAGGTCGCCCGCGTTGCGTTCCTGGTAGTTGAAGGTCTGGAAGCCGTTCGAGGTCATGCGGTGAATGTCGCCCGTCATCGTCAGTTTGTGGCTCGGCAGGACCGTTCCCGAGTCGAACTGAAAGTCCAGCAGCGTGGTATTGAAGGAGCCGTAGCTCACGTTGCCGCGCAGCGACGGGTTGGGCGAGATGTCCTTGGTAATGATGTTGATCGATCCGCCGAAGGGCGAAGGCCCGATCGTCGAAGCCGTGCCCGGGCTGCGGTCGAAGTCGATGTTGCCGATCCACTGCGACGGCGCAAAGGCCCAGGAGTGGTGCGTCGGCGTGTTGGTGTCCTCGAACGGAATCCCGTCCAGCGTAATGTCGTAGTCACCGTCCGGAAATCCGCGGAACGTCGTCTTGCTCTGACCCTGGCCGACGCCGTTCGACGAAAGGGTATAAGTCCCCGGAGCGATGTTCAGGATATCGCCGTAGTCCGCCACCGGCGAGGTGAACTCGTCGATGTAGTTGGCATTGATCTCGGAGCGCGCCGAGCGGGCCTCCAGCAGCGAGCCAACCGGGGCGTAGGCCGCGGCGATTGAACCAGAGGAGGCGGCCTCGACGGTCACCTGGTCCGCCGCGTCGGCGAGGTTCATCTTGATCGCGAGGTCCTCGACCTTCGCGCCGTCGATGACGACCGCCTTCTCCACAGCGGGCGCAAACCCGCTGACCGTGACCTGCACGTCGTACTTTCCGGGTGCGAGTGCAGGCGTGGCGAAGCGGCCCTGCGCGTCGGCCTTGACCGTCGTGACGACGCCGGTCGCCTCGTTCTTTACCTCGACGACCGCGAAGGGAAGGTTGGCACCGCGGGGGTCGGCGACCGTGCCGCTAATGATTGAGGCCTGCTGCGCGTGTAACTGCCAACCCGCTGCGAACGGAGCGGCGCAGAGTGCCGTGGCGAAGAGGAGAGCGCGGACGCGCGTGCTGAAAGGATTGAGCTTCAAGGTGTTTCCTCCGAACGGGGGAGTTGCTGGGTATCCCTTCACGTTAGGTTCGGAAGATTGCGCTGGGGTAACCAGGCGGTTACAGTTCGGTGACTTGAAGGTGACGGTTCGTTCATCTCTTGGAAGTGAGAAGATACAGTCCTCGGCGCACGAAAAACGGCCCCGGTTGCCCGGGGCCGTCGCAGAGGATCGGGTGCGATCCGTTCGATTAGAAGGTAAATGCCAGCGACATTTGAATCTGGCGCGGGCTTCCGATGGTGTGCGTCACAGTTCCCAAGCCGAACGGCGCGTTGTACAACTGTGTGCCAACGGTGGGGAACGAGTTGTAGTTCTCGTTCTGAGAGACTTCATTGCCCGGGATGTCGAAGCTGGTCGTGTTGGTCAGGTTGTAGATGTCGAAGGTGTACTTCAGACCGTACTTCTCGGTCACGTTGGTGAGCTTGACGATCGACATGTCCGCGCGCTTCTGGAACGCCTGGCGGAAGATGTTCCGCTGTCCGGTGGTAAAGCCGGTCTCGAACGTGTCCGACAGCGGCACCGCGCCATTGAGCGCGCCCGGACCAAGCAGCGGCAGCGTGAAGCAGTCGCTCTTCAGGGCGGGTGTGCCGAAGGCTCCGGAAGCGCCCGTCTTGGCCGTCTGCGCGGTGCATCCGGGAGCCAGCGGAACGATGGGATTCGTGATGCCGTTGTTCACGCTGTAGTAGATGCCGCCGACTGCGCCGGTGAAGTCGATGATGCTGTAGGGCTGTCCGCTCTGCAGCACTGTGAGGCCGACGATCGACCAGCCATCGACCAGATCTCCCTTGAGTGTGTACTTGGGGGCGAACTCCGGCAGTTTGTACACATAGGTGAAGTTGATTACGTGGGTGCGATCGAAGTCCGCCGAGGCGTAGCCGTCGCGCAGGTTAAGGGGATTGTTGCCGTTGTAGAACAGGCCCAGACCGCTCTGTTCATCAAGAGCGTGCGAGAAGGTGTACGAGACGCCGAACTGCACTCCATGGCTCATGCGTTTCTCGATATGCGCCTGTAGCGCGTTATAGGCATCCACGCCCGCCGCCTTGTAGTCGATCGACTCCGCCGCATACCCGATGTAGGGGACGCGAAGGTCAACGTTGCCGCCTTCATAGTTGGCCAGGTAGGGCGAGCCATCGTTGAGCGTCGCGCCCTCGACGGTATATCCGTAGGAGGCCGTCTGCTTATAGGCGCCGCCAGCCAGTGTCGGGTTCCCCGGGCTGGCAATCTGGGCCTGGTTGAAGGGGACCGGGATCACCTGGTGACGGCCTACGTTTCCGACGTATCCAAGTTCGATCGCGATGTCCGGGCGCGGCTGCCACTGCATGTCGAGCGTGTAGTTGATGGTGTAGGGCAGCTTGTTGGCGCGGTCGTAGACACCCAGCGAGACCGGCTGTCCCAGCGGCCCGCTAGCGGGGTTGGCGGGGTACGCAAGGATGGCCGCCGCGTTCGGAAGGTAGTTTGCCAGGTCGGAGGACTTGGGATTGGTGGGCGGCGCGGACTGAACGGTGCCGTAGGGATTCTCCAGATTGCCGGCGACCGCGGTGGGCGGTGCTGTGGGAGGTCCGCCCGGAAAGGCCGGGTCGCCGCCGCAGGTCACCAGATAATACTCGTAGTAGGAGTAGCTTGAGGTGGGACAGGTCTGTGCCGTGACGAACGGCAGTTGCTGGTTCACGCCGAAGGGGCCGCCCGTGACCGTGCCGATCGCGTATCCCGGGGAGAAGTAGCTGAAGAGTTCGCCGCGGTCGAAGTACATGCCTGTGCCGCCGCGGAAGACGACCGTACCGTGGTCCCGTGCCGGCGAGAAGGCGAAGCCGACGCGGGGTCCGATGCCCCACTGGCGTCCGGTAAGCGTGGTGTTGCTGACGCCCTTGGTTCCGTTGGCGTTGTTGCCCGCGATAATCAGGCCGGAGCTTGTAATCTGGTCCGCCGCCTGGTTGTAGCTGTAGGCATTCGGATCGTTCGGGTTCGGCGGGTCGAAGTTGAAGATGCGACCGTTCTTCTCGGTCAGGCCGCCATCCCAGTCGTAGCGGACCCCGGCGGTCAGGGAAAGGTTGGGCGTGACCTGGAACTTGTCCTGCACATAGGTTCCGAGTTCGTTCGCGCGATAGTATCGGCTGGCGTTGCCCTGGAGGAACGAGGTGACGTAGAACCCGGTGCTCGCGCTTCCCGGCGTAATGTATCCCTGGACCAACTGGCTCAAGTCGTCGCCGGCGACCGTCCCGGTTCCCGTGCGCTTGTCGATGGTATTCAGCTGCGTATAGCTATAGTTCGCGCCGAAGCTCACGCTGTGCTTGCCCAGGGTCCAGATCGCATTCCCCGAGGGCTGAATCCGGTTCTGGAAGGCTCCCGTATTGGAGCCTTGCGCCTCCGCGTTGGGACCGACACTGAGCACGCCGGTAGAGACGCCGGCGGCGTAGGCGGCATTGCCTAGCACGTTGATGATCGAGAGACCGGGGAAGTAGTTCGAGCCAAACTCGTTGATCGAACCGTTCGCGTAAGTTCCGCCCGGAATGCTTCCTGGGCCGAAGGGCTGTTCGTTGTCCGCGTAAGTCTTCTCTCGGAGGAAACCGATAGTCTGCTGGGTGCTCAGGTTCGATTTGACCAGGTAGGTATTGTTGAGCGAAAAGACCTGCGCGCCGGAGTCGAGGTGCTCGGTGAACCCGGGCACATTGGAGTAGGCATACGGCGCGACCGTGGGATCGTGCTGGTAGTAGTACTTCAGCGCGACGGTGTCCTTTTGCGTGAAGTTGTAGTCCAAGTCCGCCACGGCCATGTCTGCGGTAAACCGTCCCGTGCCGGGCAGAAAGGCGTCGGTTGGATGCGTCGAGGATAGCGCGCTGGAGGCCGTGTCGTTGGGGATGAGCCACTTGCCCGGCTCGCCAGGCAGCGCGGGCGAGTTGAAGAGCGCCAGCGCCGTTGGATCGATATCGGCACCCGTCAGCGCGGTTCCGAACTGCGGGTTTACGATGCTGGCCAGGGTACCCGGATCGCGGGTATCGGACAGACCAACCGGCACATCCAAAAACGAGTAGCCGATCGCCGAGTCCGAGACATGCAGGTGCTGGTAGGCGATGAAGCCGAAGAGCTTGTCCTTGATGATGGGGCCGCCAAGCGTGCCGCCGGCGACGTAGCGATGGAGCTCCGGGTTCTTGAGATTCGCCGGGATATCGTCGTCGTTCTTGAAGAAGAACGGTGCGGCGTTCAGGAAGTTCGTTCCGCGGTGGGCATAGAGCGTTCCGTGATATGTGTTCGTTCCCGTGGCGGTGCTTACGTCGATGTGCGCGCCGGAGGTCGAGCCCTGCTGCGCGTCGTACATGGACGCATTGACGCGCAGCTCCTGGATGGTCTCGGGGGCCGGGCTCGGGATCGCGTTGCCGATGCTCAGATACACCGAAGCGCTGGACTGAATGACACCGCCGCCACCCGTGTTGCCAACGCCGGTTGAGTTGACCACCCGTGCCGAACCGACGGAACTGGTCGACTTTCCGTTGAAGAGCGAACTACCATCCACGCCATTGAGCGAGAAGCTGTTCGATGTGTCGCGCTGGCCGTTGGCCCAGATCGGGGGATTGCCCAGACCGTCGTTGGCACCGGTCCCGCTGGGCAGTTCTGCATTGACGCCGGGAGTGAGAATTGCGGCTCCGAGCACACTCCCGGTCGGCAGCGGAATGGAGGCAATCTGCGCGCCGTCGAGGATGTAGCCGTTCGTCGTGTCCACCGCGTTCATCAGGGGGACGGCGTCGACGGAGACGGAGTCGCTCGTCGAGCCAATTGGCAGCGTAGCGTTGATGGTCGCCGTGCGGTCGCCCTGGACGGGGATGCCGGGGAACTTCGCCTGCTGGAAGCCATCGTGGGAGAAGGTAAGCGAGTAGGTGCCGATGGGAAGGTCAGGCAGGTTGTAGACGCCGTTGGACCCGGCTGTCTGCACGCGCTTCAGGCCGGTCTGGTCGCCAATCGCAGTGACCGTGGTGCCGGGAACGACCGCTCCGGCCGCGTCCGTGACGACGCCGGTGATGGCACCCAGCGTCTGTTGTGCGTAGGTCATTGCGGAGGCGGAGAGGGCAAGGACGAGAACGAAGAAGCGAGCGAAGAAGGAACAGGTGCGCGTGGACATCTGGCAGGTCTCCCAAAGAAGAATTGCGGTGCTGTGGATCGATACGTGTCGCGAAGCATGGAGCGTACTTCAGAGTGCATTGCTTCCGGGCATCCGGATGGGACCGGCGGAGGACGGGATCGGCAAAGACGGATACGGCCATGAAGCACTCCCGGAGGCAGAAGCTGGCAACGATGGAGGAAGCGACTGGGAAACAGGAGCATCCGCTACAGCGGCGTGGGTGCAGCGAACAGATTGAATTGATTGGCTCACCTCAGACGATAACCGAATCCAAACCGATTGGCGAGGAATTAATCTTTGCCGTATGGGTACCTGTTCCTGTGCCATGGAAATCGAGGTGGCGGGATTGATCGCCGGATGAGCCCGCTGTTTGACCCCCGTCCGGCTAACTGTTAACGTGGAATAAGTTGGCGATGGGGTTCCGCCATAACCGCCTGCTGCTGTTGCAGTGCTGATGACTCCTGCGAAATCGAAACAAGCGCCGCGCATGGGGCGCAGTGAGGCAGGACTGTGATCAAAGACATGGCT
>Ga0116226_10004406_pt1 | contig 12478 bp, 5 predicted proteins | sample S1TSphfallax_FD_89692 | JGI IMG/M metagenome (GOLD analysis project Ga0116226, IMG submission 89692) | Host-associated microbial communities from peat moss isolated from Minnesota, USA - S1T2_Fa - Sphagnum fallax MG | ecosystem: Host-associated > Plants > Peat moss > Unclassified | place: USA... | reverse complement strand
TTAAGTTTGATCATTTGAAAGTTATCGTTAATTCTTAACTTTAAATCATCAACCATCTAAGGGATCTTTTCTATAAGAAAATGACGAACAGATTAAAAAAATTTTTATACGAAGAAGAGTCGAGATGATACCCGGTTGCTTCACGTAAAACCTTCCAAAGTCGTTCGATAGGATTAAGATTCGGGGAATAAGGTGAGAGGTCATGTCCCTTTATCTTAGATGTCTCTAAAAATTTATCTAATTTTTTTTTTCTGTGCTATAGCATTATCTAGGATTACGAGAACCGTTGTTGCTGTCGATTCATTTTCGAGTTTTTTAAAAAAATCAATGATTGCATCGCCATTAACGGATTCATATTCATTCACTACAAGTTGCATCCTTTCAAGGGAAAGTGCTCCAGCAAAGTCTAGGCGTGATGGCTTGCCAGTCGTTTGTAAAGTCTTACATTTAAAGGTGAATCCCTTATTTTTTAACAGGCTGTCATCCCACTTTGAGAGTATTTTTTATTGAATTTCTCTTTGACATGTGCAAAGATATTTTTCATCTTGAGGTAAGTCTTTTCTACAAGATATTTTTCCAGTTTCTCAGATTCCTCTGCTGTCAATTTTGATTCTAACTTTCTTGTTAGAATATCTCTAAGATAGCTCTCCACTGTATAATAGCTCTCGACTGTATCAGTAGATAGTCGTAGGAGATCAGCAAGTTCCTCGATAGACTGCCCATCATCGTAGCCTAATAATCGAAAATATCCGTTTCCATTCGGATAGATCTTTGCTTTTTTTGAGCCTTGTCTCTAGCTCAAGTTTTTCATACTCGTCTAATAATAATCGCATGGACTTGTGGCACTTTTTCATAAGCTTGATAAAATGACTTCATTCTGAATATATTGCGTCTTTAAAATCCTTCTAGGTGAGGAAATTCATTTAATATTTGAATTTCGTCGGAAAGATAAACTGTTGTCTTTAATTTCTTAGAAACGTCTTTCTCTTGAATTGAAGTGACCCCTGCTATTTTTTTGTTGAAATTTACAGAAATCCTTAGTTGATGTCAAGGAGTTAAGGAGTCTTGACTTCTTTTTTTGATTTGTGTGTAATTATTCAAAAAATAAACTAAGGATTGTAGATCTATGAGTTCACCAAGTGCTGCTAGTGCAGAAAAAACATGCGTTATTTGTTACGACACCATGAATTCAGAAACGATTTGTGAAGAAGAAAATGAGCGAATCCTTGATTGTAGCCATATATTTCACAGAGAATGTATAGGTGAGTGGCTTAAGCAAAAGCATCATTGCCCTGTTTGTAGAGCACATGTAGACGTTGCCACTCCTGAAGCTCCCAGGCAAGAAATGACACTAGAAGAAATTTTAGCTCTCCCAGACAATTTGCTATCTAATGCTGAAATCGTATCATTAATTCGCTCTAATGTTCAAGAAGTTAGAAGGGTTAGAAGGCTTGATCTTAATGAAAATACACCTATAAGCCAGACAGCAGCTAGAGTGAATTCATTTGCGATGAGATTTTTTGGATTTCAATAAATAATATGTAAACATGCAAGACAGTCTTACATCTCTTATTCATCTTCCTTAGATGAATGGGGTTTAGAGAAAAAAATTGGTAATTTTTTTTCAAAATGTGCACGACCATTCAATGATGCAATTCATCAAAAAATGGACAGCTCACATAACTTTTTTAATCCAAGTTCCTCTTCAACCCAATGAATCAGTTGCCCGCGATATCCACCATCAGCAAGGATTATCGTCAGCAAAGAGCCTTTTTAACTTATCGAGTGTGGGTTTAGCTCCATCTCTGTCTTGAATATCAGCTGGATGTACGTGTCCTGAGAGTAGAAAAACCAAATTTGAAATTTGTTACCCAACAAGAGTGTGGAGAAGGCCTCCTGATTACACCATTCCTGATATGCCGCTACTTGTATTCCTCAAGAATCTCAAGGGAGCTTGAGGATCTTTCGAGAGATGATCAAAAATTCCTAGCTCCTAGTTAAATTTCATATTTCTGCAATCTTTACCAACACTTTTAAAGTCTGCCAAGGGATTCATTGACTCTCCAATGTGGGTTTATTTAATGGTTTACCTTGATCTTTTTTATCAAAAAGTTGTACGCTCCGCCTCATTTGAAAGGGAAAGGAAAGGTGACTTGTGTTAGACAAAAATAAACAACCTCTCATGGTCTGCCATCCTGCGCGTGCAAGCGAATGGCTTATATAAGGCCGCGGTGTTCGAGAAGCCCCTTTCATACCGATTTTACTAGAGCGTGAGCCTGGTCTAGGTGCGGTGACTTCTATCCCTCTTCAGACTATCCGTTTTGATAAGCACTCCCCAAAAGTTTGGGAAGAGCAGATCGCGTCGACAATCTCGCACTCTCCTGCCGAAGCTGGAATCAAAAAAAGGGAAGGCTTACTCTCCACCCCTTTTTAAAAGATCCTGGAAAAGTCGATGACATTCCTTCCTTCAAGGATCATTGATCATTTTTAACATGCACTAACAAAGAGAATCTCATGTTCGATGAAGTTTCCCAAGAATCTTTTGATGAAAGAGAAAAGAATGTTTTAAAATTTTGGCAAGACGAGGAAATGTATGAAAAATCCATCGCTCAACGTCGACATTGCCCTTTATTTACCTTTTACGATGGTCCTCCTTTTGCGACCGGTCTGCCCCATTACGGCCATCTCTTGACGGGAACGATTAAAGATGTCGTTTTACGTTATAAAACGATGAAGGGCTTTTACGTTCCCCGCCGTTTTGGCTGGGACTGTCATGGATTGCCCATTGAAAATGAAATCGAAAAAACATTTGGATTGTCGGGAGCTGCTTCCATTGAAAACTTTGGGATCGCTCATTTTAATGAAGAATGCAGGAAAATTGTCTTACGCTATACTGAAGAGTGGAAAACGATTGTGAATCGGATGGGACGCTGGGTCGATTTCAATCACACTTTCCGAACGATGGATAGCGTCTTCATGGAGAGCGTTTGGTGGATTTTCAAACAGCTATATCAGGAGAAAGGATTGGTTTATGAAGGAATGAAGGTCATGCCTTTTTCAGCGAAACTGGGGACCCCTTTATCCAATTTCGAAGCGTCTGAGAATTACAAAGAGGTGGATGATCCTTCTTTAACCCTTGCTTTTCAGTCACGTGATGAACCAAATACCTATTTTCTTGCTTGGACAACAACGCCATGGACTCTTATCTCAAATTTGGCCTTGATGGTCGGGCCACTGATTGAATACGCAGAGATCGTCGATCATGACTCGAAACATCACTTGATTTTGGCTTCTGCCCGTCTATCGGCCTACTATAAGGATTGTAGTCACTACACCTTGATCAGAACCTTTCCTGGCTTCGAGTTAGAGGGGAAACGCTATATCCCCCTATTTGATTATTTCATTGATCATGCGCAAAGGGGGGCTTTTCGAATCCTCTTGGAGGATTCTGTGTCATTTGAGGATGGGTCTGGAATTGTCCATTGTGCCCCTGCTTTTGGGGAAGTCGATTTTTATGCAAGTCAGCGGGCCGGAATCGATCCTGTTTGTCCAGTGAATAATAATGGGTGCTTTACAGAGGAGATTCCCGAATATCAAGGACTCTTTGTGAAGAATGCCGATAAGAAAATTATTCACGACCTGAGAGAGGGAGGAAAAGTGTTTCGTCAGGGAACCTTTCATCACCGCTATCCCTTCTGCCCAAGGTCTGACACCCCCTTAATCTACAAGAGTGTTTGTACGTGGTTTATCGCCGTAGAAAAGATCAAGGAGCAGATGTTGGCAGTGAATGATCGCATCCATTGGACTCCCGCGCATATTCAATATGGGCGATTTGGCAAATGGCTTGAAGGGGCAAGAGATTGGGCAATCAGCCGGAATCGTTATTGGGGAACGCCCATCCCTTTATGGCGCGCTGACGATGGAGAGCTCGTTATTGTGGGGAGTCGTAAGGAATTAGAGGAATTGACAGGGGTAGAGGTGCGAGATTTGCATCGCCACTTTATTGATCAACTCACATTTGAAAAGAATGGCAAGCGCTTTAAACGGATTTCGGAGGTTTTTGACTGCTGGTTTGAATCGGGATCGATGCCTTATGCCCAATACCACTATCCCTTTGAAAATCGTGAGTTATTTGAATCCCATTTTCCGGCTGATTTTATTGCTGAGGGGTTGGATCAAACGCGAGGCTGGTTTTATACACTCACTGTCTTATCAACCGCTTTATGGAATCAGCCTGCCTTTAAAAATGTGATCGTGAATGGTCTCGTGCTCGCTGAAGATGGCGCCAAAATGTCGAAGCGTTTGCAAAACTATCCAGATCCGGTTCAGGTGATTCGGCAATATGGGGCAGACGCGATTCGCCTTTACCTATTGCATAGCAGCGCCGTCAAAGGAGAGGATTTATCTTTTTCCGAGGAAGGAGTAGCGCTCATTTTGCGCCAGATTCTTTTGCCTCTTTGGAATGCCTATTCGTTTTTTGTAACTTATGCCAGAATTTATCACTGGAAGCCTGTTTCCCTTCCGGAGAAATTAGATCAAGCCATTGACGAATGGCTGGTCTCGTTGCTCAATAAACTCATTCACGAGGTGGAATTCGGGATGGATGACTATCATTTATCCGTGGCAGTTGAGCCCTTTGTTGCCTTTATTGATCAACTCACGAATTGGTATATCCGCCGTTCGCGCCGCCGTTTTTGGCAGGCGGAAGACAGTCGTGATCGCGCAGAAGCTTTTGCGACTCTTTATTATGTTCTCATGGGGTTGATTAAGATCGCAGCCTCTTACGTTCCCTTTATCAGTGAGTCGATTTACCAGAACCTGAGAACCTCTGATCTTCCCCTATCTGTCCATTTGTGTGATTTCCCTCTTTATCATAGCGACAGGAGAAATGAAAAGCTAGAAGCCGAAATGGAAGCTGTACACGTCGCCGTCAGCCTTGGACATATGTTGAGAAAGGAACGGAAGTTAAAGGTGCGCCAACCTTTGCCTGCTGCCCATTTAGTCTCTTCTGATCCTCGGATTCTTTCATTTTTAGAAGATCAGCAGCACTTGATTGCTGAAGAGCTCAATGTTAAAAAGGTGACATTTAGTGGTCGCGAAGAGGAGTGGGTGAATTTAAGAGCAAAACCGCATTTCCGCGTCTTAGGGAAGAAGGTCGGGAAGGGGATCAAAGGGGTTCAAGCGGCCATTGAGCAGTTTAGCCAGCACCAGTTGCAAGAGCTTCTGAATGGAGAGACGCTCATTGTCCATTTAGAAGGACAATCGATTTCTCTAAGTTTGGAGGATGTACAAGTCGAGCGGGTTGTGCGCGAAGGATCTATTGCCGTCAATCAGGGATTGATCACGATTGCCCTTGATATCCACCTGACTGAGGCACTTTTATTAGAAGGATTGGCAAGAGAGCTGGTCAATAAGGTCAACACCATGCGTCGCGACGCGCATTTAGCCATCACAGATCGAATCACATTGCATATCCAGACAACAGAGCGAGTGATGGCGAGTTTTGAGCAATTTAAAGATTATATTAGCGAAGAAACGCTTGCGGTTGAAGTCACATTTGGAGCTATTTCTGGCACTAAGTGGGATTTAAATGGAGAGGAGGCCGTGATTAGAATGAATCGATTTGAAGTGTAGCCATTCCAAGGAGCAGATAAAAAACTTTGATTTTAGTGACTGACCTGACGCAAAGAGAGTGGCTTTTCGGCTGAGCCAAAGCCCAGGCGCTAAGGTGAGTTAGGCTCCCCTTAGTGCAATGCTAGTTCACCCGGAGCATCTGCTTTCTAACCTCCTAGGAACTGTGACTGAAAAAAAATTGATTTTTTCGCTTTATTGGATCTGCACAGCTCCTAGAAGCAAGACCTCTATTTAATAGAATCAAAAATCTGCTTTTCCAGGATAGCGTGGAAAAGGAATGACATCGCGAATGTTCTCCATTCCTGTCGCAAACTGAATGAGACGCTCAAAACCAGCTCCAAAACCTGCATGAGGTGCTGTTCCATATTTGCGCAATTCGAGATACCACCAGTAGTCTTCCAACGATAGATTTGCTTCTTTCATTCTTGCTTCTAGCGCATTGAAGCGCTCTTCACGCTGACTTCCCCCAATGATTTCTCCCACTTTGGGAACCAGAACATCCATTGCGCTTACCGTTTTATTGTCATCATTCGCGCGCATGTAGAATGCCTTGATCTCTTTGGGATAATCGGTAATGATGACCGGTTTTGCAAAAAACTCTTCCGCAAGATAGCGCTCATGCTCAGACTGCAAATCAAGACCCCACTTGATGGGAAACTCAAATTTTTTATCTGCCTTTTCTAAGACACGGACCGCATAAGTATAACTCACCCTTTCAAAGGGGGTCTGAATGACCTGTTGAAGACGCTCAATGAGGCCCCGTGAAAGATTCTTATCAAAAAACTGCATGTCTTCCTCGCAGTTGTCAAGAAGATATTTTAAGATAAACTTCAAATAGGCTTCCGCACAATCCATATTATCATTGATATCAGCAAAAGCCATTTCAGGCTCAATCATCCAAAATTCAGCCAAATGCCTAGAGGTATTCGAATTTTCTGCCCGAAACGTGGGGCCGAACATATAAACATCCGACATCGAGCAAGCAAACACCTCGCCACCGAGTTGGCCTGATACAGTCAAATACGCATGCCTAGCGAAAAAATCTTGTGCGTAATCGACCTTTCCTTCTGCTGTTTTGGGAGGATGGGCAATATCGAAGGTCGTGACCTGAAACATCTTCCCCGCCCCTTCGCAATCTAATCCCGTGATAATCGGAGTCTGGATATAGAGAAAACCCTGACTCTGAAAAAACTGATGCGTCGCAACCGCCAAGGCATTGCGAATGCGCGTCAGAGCTCCAAAGGTATTGGTCCGCGAACGCAAATGGGCCACGGTTCGCAAAAATTCAAAGGTGTGCTTTTTCTTTTGCATCGGATAAGTTTCTGGGTCGCATTTCCCCATCAAAGTGACGGCAGACGCTTGCATTTCGAGAGATTGTTCCTTACCCGGACTCTCCACGATCAGTCCATCAATGGAAACCGAGCAGCCAGTCGCCAATTGAGTCAATAACCTTTCATAGCCCGCAACAGAGGGAGAAATAATGATTTGGAAGTTGGATAACGTGGATCCGTCATTTACCTCAATAAAGGTAAATGTTTTCTGATTGCGAACGGTTCGAATCCACCCCTTAATTGTCCATTCTTGTCCCACAAAAGAGGGGAGGCCTGCGGGCGGAGACCTTAATTCTTTGATTTTAATGCGCATGAGCCATTCTCCATGAAGTGATGAATTTTAAATACTCATCTTACGCAAAGAGAGTGGCATTTCGGCTGAGCCAAAGCCCTGGGGCTGACGCCTCGCAAGAGGCGTTATATCAAAACGATATGACCCCTCTTGCGAGCCGTCGGCCGCGGAAGCTTTCCCTTCAACCCAAATGTCGCTCCCTTTGCCTCAGGTGAGTTAAATATTGCAAAGCTCTTTGAGTTGCCGAATTTCCTTTTTCCACAACTCCGCTCCTCCAGGCGTCTCAAGGTACTTGGGTAAATGACGCGTTCTAACATCTGTGACGAGGAAACGGAAACATTCCCAGCCAATTTGTCCTTCTCCGAGGGCTCGATGACGGTCAACGCATGAACCAAGCTCTTTGAGAGAATCATTGAGATGAAAAGCATGGAGAAAAGGTAATCCCACCGTGCAATCGAATTCAGATAACGTCTTTTCCCAAGCTTCAAAAGTCCTGATATCATACCCAGAAGCAAAAACATGACAAGTATCCATGCAAACGCCAATGGGAATCTCTTCCTTGACATGGTCAATGATGTAGGCTAAATGCTCAAAGCGATGCCCAACAGTGGATCCTTGACCTGCTGTTGTTTCCAGCAATAGACGCATTCTCCCTTGTTCTAAAAGAGGGCGGACAAGCCGTAAGCTTTCTATAATCCTATCTAGACACTCTGAAACGTCTCTATCCAAGGCAGCACCAGGATGAAAATTTAAATAGGAGATGCCTAGCTGAACACAGCGGCTCACCTCCTCCCAAAAAGCCTTCCGGCTTTTTTGTAAAATATCGTCCTTGGGCCCCCCGAGATTGATTAGATAGCTGTCATGGCTCATGATGTGAGAGAGTTGAGTCTCCCTTAGTGTGAGACGCCAATTTTCAATCATTTCCTGGCTTAAAGAACGCCCTTTCCATTGTTTTTGATTCGTCGTGAACAATTGGATGGTTGTTGCCCCAATGTCTTGACCCTCTAAGAGAGCGAGGTGAAGCCCTCCAGCGGTAGATGTATGGGCTCCTATCAGGGGTTCGGTTCGATTCGACATCGCCATCCTTGTGCATTCAACAAAGAGGGGACTATACTGAGGGTTCTGGTTATTGACAAGCGTCTCGTTAGATCCATTCCACTTCAAGAATTAGTATGAGACTTGCTCCTTGGTTGGGCGCAGAAGTTTTATCTTTGTTAGGCCAGAAAACCGCTGGATCTTGAGTCCATGCGATTTCTAACAAAAGAAAGGGCAAAGGGAGAAGGGGAGATATTGAAACAAGCGTGTTGCAGGAAAAACCAGAATTTTGAAAATCTGTTTGTTTGTTGGCTCTTGTAGCGAAGCGGAAAAGAGCTTATTGACTGCGAAGCCTGGACTTTTGCAAAATTACCTGAATTCACGTTGAAAAAAGCCCAAGAGCGGTTATTACTTCAGTTTATTTTCTATGTTCTCTTATAATTTGCTCAATAGCCGAACTTACAGTCTTGCCAAGAGTCTCTTTTATTATAAATTGAAAAGCTTCACCAATCGTATTTAACGTCATTTTTGTCCATTCGCACGGATGTTTCTTTTCAATATCTAAACTAAAAGACTGTCTATGAATATGATAAGATACATATGTTTTATTTAACTTTGCTCAATTTTCTAATTTTTTAATAAATTGACTTAGATGCTGACAATTTATTTTAAAACATTGATCTCATATTTTTTAATAAATTGACTTAAATGCTGACAATTTATGGTAAAACGTTGATCTCCCAAATCTGCTCCTTCACATTTATCTTTGAGTAATGTCAAAAAATTTTTCGAAGTCAATTCTACTCCTGAATTATAAAAGATTCTATATTCAATTTCTATAAACAGATCAATAGGATAATCTTTTATTTTACCCTCATTTATTTTTTTTAAAACAAGTGTCTGAAAATGTTGCAATACTTCTAAACAGTCTATGCTAAAATGTTGATCTCCCAAATTTTCTCCTTCACATTCAATGAGTGATGTGAAAAAATCCTTCACAGTCAATTCTACTCCTGAATTACAAAGGGTTTCATATTCAATTTCTATAAACAGATCAATAGGATAATCTTTTATTTTACCCTCATTTATTTTTTCTAAAACAAGTATCTGAAAATGTTTCAATACTTCTGAAGATTTTATGCTAAAATATTGATCTCCCAAATTTGCTCCTTCACATTTATTTATGAGTGATTTCAAAAAATTCTCCACAGTGAATTCTACTCCTGAATTACAAAGGATTTCATATTCAATTTCTATAAACAGATCAATAGGATAATCTTTTATTTTACAATCGTCTATTTTTTTTAAAACAAGTGTCTGAAAATGTTGCAATACTTCTAAAGAGTTTATGCTAAAATATTGATCTCCCAAATTTGCTCCTTCACATTTATTTATGAGTGATTTCAAAAAATTCTCCACAGTGAATTCTACTCCTGAATTACAAAGGATTTCATATTCAATTTCTAGAAACTGATGAATAGGATAATTTTGTATTCTACACTCTTCTATTTGTGCTAAAACAAATGTCTGAAAATCGTCCAACGTTGGCTGCACTTTTGTCATATCATTTGGGGATTTCTGAATCTTTTGATTAAAAATATTATTTTTTTCATCTCCTAGCTTATCAAGGAGATCATATGGAGTAACGCTTTCTTCGCAGTCCATGAGAGCTTGACAAAACGCATTCTTTATTCCTTCTGGCATGCTTGGAGCTTGTAAGTATTTTTCATAATCTATTTTAAGAGCCTTTACCGTTTTCCCGTTGTCAAATAAGGAAGGTAAAACCCCAATCTTATTAAGATAGGATAGCACATGATATCTACCCAAATCCACTCCTCCTCCATTGTAGCCTTTTCTGGCATCTAACCAACTAACACTGTGCTCTCCAGGCATGTCACCGATGTGAAGTTTAGACCTTCTTTCTTCAGAAGCATTTTTAAGATAAGTGTTCTCTATTTTATCCGTCATCTCTTTAGTCACACTATCGTCTTCAGTTGCTCTTAAAATCAAGACATTTCCTTCAATCTTTTTTAAATGCCGTACAGTGCTATAATCTGGAGCAATAAGAGATATCACTCCCTTAACTATAGGTGTCAATGCTCCCAAAATCGCTTTTTTAACTTTACTCTCTTCATCTTTCTTATAACGCAGTATTTTTTTGATCTCATTTTGCACCTTAGGTAACGACATATCAATCAAATCTGCATATGTTTGTTCAAGAATGATATGCACCTGGGGATGGCGAGCTGCTAATTCAGCCATAATGCCGCCACTTAAACAAAATCCTCTTAAAACTATTTTATTATCATCAACCTCGTGAACTTCTTTTAAATATTGATATACTGTTTCCATGTCTTGATATGTTCCTTCATCTGAAGGTTTGCCAGTGCTTTGTCCCATCCCTCGATGATTAAATAACATCACATTCATTCCTTGCATTAATAACAATAGTGCTTCCTTTTTATGCATTTCATACACACCGGCATTACCGGCACCTAAAATAATTGTTCCTGGTGTCTCGGATGGAGACTTTAGAGCGCTTGCCTTTACATCAACATGACTAGAAATTTCTTCTTTGAAATAATAATTTTCATCTGTATGATCGTAATTTAATAAATTATTTTTAATAAGTTTTTCTATCTCAAAAATGGGAATAATAGCTATCTTGTCGTTAATAATGATTTTTCCCCATCCTGCCTTAATTAATCCCAATTGGTTTAGATTCTTAAGCAATTTATCTGCCTTTTCTCCAGAGGGAAGGATAAGCCCTGAAATCTCTGCCTGTTCATTTTTTATTTCAACCTGTAAATTTAGAGACTCTGCTCCTGCCTCTATGCATTTTTTTTGAAAGCTTTGAGCACTCAAATAGATTCCATCCAATGTTTCATGATCTTTTGTTTCCAATGCAACTCGTGTCCCACCTATACTTATCAACTGATTGCGAGTTTGTTGACCAATTTCTTCATATCCTTCATAATTTTTAACAAAATGAGTTCCATCAATTAATAAACATTCATTATAAATAATTTTTTCTTCAAGACATTTAATTTCCATATTCAGTCTTTTGTCGTTTTTTTTTGATTTTATTAGATTATTTTTTTTTAATTTTAATTCTTTTAATTTAAATTCAATTTTTTCATTTTTTTTTATTAATTCTAAATTTTGTTTAACAATATAATTATATTTTAATTTTTGATCCCAAGTATAAAATACTTGATTGTTTATTGAATCTTTAATTTTAAAAATAAATATTTCTTTTAATTTTATAAATAAAAATTCTATTTTTTCTTTAAAATTCGCTTTTGTTTTAAAATTTTCTATATCAGATATATCAATTTTTTCGATTGTTCCATTAATTATTTTTAATGATATGTCTGAAATAGATTTATCAATTTTTGTTAAATCATTTCTTATTAAATTATCTCTAAAAATTATAATAAAATCTAAATCTTTTTTAGTGACAGAATTTTGAGCACAATATTTTTCGATTTCAGTAAATCCTTCTTTCAGAATTTTTTCTATTTTTTCATTAACATTTTCAACTGGATGTCCTTTTTTAACACTTTCAATACGCTCGTTCGCAAAATTAGACATTTTGGATTTAATACTATCAGTAATATTAATTAAAAATATATTATTTGACATATGAATTCCTTTATTAAATCATTTATTATTAAATTATATATATGTTTATAATAACATCTATGTCATTTGTAGTCATAAAATTTTGAAAAAAATATTTTTCGATTTTAGCAAACCCCTTTTTCAGATTTTTTCTATTTTTTCATTAATATCTTCAATCGCATATCTTTTTTAATACTTTTAATAAGTTAGTTTACAAAATTAAATATTTAGATTTTAATATTATGGTTAATTAAATGCCTCTCATTTGATATATGATTTCAAATAATAGATTTTCATTTGGACTTTTGCAAAGTTACCTGGTGCGCCACGAGGCGCTCATGATCTAGTCGACGAAAGTTCGACTAAGAAAGGGCTACCCGGCCCATCTTATACCAAGTCTTGGAACCAGGAGGTCACGATAGGGTTTAAGCATGGACAGGAAAATTGCAAGCCGTGAGGTGAAAACCGAGCGATTGAGCCTCGAAAACGTGCAGACTTGAGAGAGTCGATACTGTCAGGAAGGTAGAAAACAACATTATCTAAACCGAAATCGGGTAGGGTT
>Ga0116226_10004405_pt1 | contig 12478 bp, 4 predicted proteins | sample S1TSphfallax_FD_89692 | JGI IMG/M metagenome (GOLD analysis project Ga0116226, IMG submission 89692) | Host-associated microbial communities from peat moss isolated from Minnesota, USA - S1T2_Fa - Sphagnum fallax MG | ecosystem: Host-associated > Plants > Peat moss > Unclassified | place: USA... | reverse complement strand
TAGGTTGCTAACTCGTGGAGATTTCATGTCTCTTCCCTCAAAGCACACAAGCTCTTGAACAAAACTCTAAAATGAGAACAAAATTTCTTTTGGAAATACCAAAAAGGTGTTGATGTATGATTAAATTGAATTTGATGCATAATTTGTTGAACTTACAAGCGTTTGAAATCCAACCATTGCATGTATGTTGAACATTGAACAAATGCATTAAAATACATGAAATGTAAATGATTGGAATATCTACTAGTGAAGAAGGGATGAAGGCATGTGCATCTTATGCAACATGATTTACTTCTAAACACTAAATGATAAAGTTGAAAAAATTAAACATGAGTGGAAAACATTAATTGTATAACATCAACCTTACATATTTAAAACTTCTAGTTCAATAAAGATTGATGTCAATGCTTTGGGAATATTTTGAGGACTAAAAGCAAATCAATTAGGTCTTTAGTAATTTTTTTGCAATTAATATGCATGTTTGACATTTTTGAAATGTGATATGTTTGATTTGGAAATATTATGCTAAGTGTTGTATAGGGTGAAAATTTATGTTCTTGAACATGAAGAAAATACTTATTACATTTTTCATAACCAAAATTGTGCTTATAAATGAATATAGATTAAATAACCCCTTCAAGCCAATGAAATCTTTGACAGGCTCCTTTGTCATTGGTGTTTTCCTTTTAGTATTTAATCAATAGAGTAGGCTTAGTATAATTGAAGTAAACCAACTCCTTTTTTAGTAAGTGAAGCCAATACTTTCACCTTTTTTATCAAGGCTTTTTAACATTTATAATTATCACAACAATGTAAAAGTTTGGATTTGAAGACCCTAATATAATCTTAGGACAATAAATGTATAATTTTTATAACAATGTGAAAGAAAATTGGGGTTTTACTATTGTAACAATGTAGGTCATGTTTCATTCAAGGTAACTTGTGATGAACATTCCTATCTTCAAGCGATTGAACCTCTTTTTCCTTGCTAGAAATTGCCTTCAATGTTGGTGTCCGATGTTATAAAACTCCCATCCAAGGTAAGTCTCTCCCATGGAATATCTTATTTTTTGCTAGAGAAATCACATGTTGAAATGGATATTAATCGACAAGGGGAAAGATGTTCATATAATAACATATGAACCTTTAAACACAATACAACATCAAGTGTGTACAATTTGTGATTCATCCTTGTTCAATATTACAAAGCCCCTTGAAATTGGCAACAATTCTAATATTTTGAATATAGCATATTTGTTAATTCCGGTTTTGTGAAGATTTGCATTTTCAATCGGTTTGCACACATTTTGAGTAGATAACGTAATGCACGTTGTTGATATTGAACAACAAAAGATATTTTTAAAAGAAGAAATGAATTTATGTTCTTAATTCAAATCCTAAAGGCAAAATTGCCCCATGTTATACTTTAAAGGCTAGTCTATTGTGGATTCATAACACATTTGAAGCATTATCCATCAAAAAAAAAATAGACAATGGGCATAATGAAATTCATCTTGATCTTTCCATTGGAACTTTGCGTGAAAATTTATTTACTTGGCTTTTTGAGTCTTGGAAAAATGGCCATGTCAAATTGAGAGTATTGTTAAAGGTTTGGGAAAATGTGGATTGTTGAAGACATTGCAAAAGGATTTTCGAGCAAAAGCCATGGAATTAAACACTAAATGTTTTTTTTATTGATGATAATCACTCATAATGTATGTGATAAAGACCTTGAAGACCAAGAAGTCCTTGGAAGAATTATTTGAAAATCATGAATTTGTAGGGATTTGGTAATGTGCATTGCAATTTGATGCATACTTTCATTTAAGATTATTAGTTCATCCATTCATTTTTCAGATTTAATTTTACATAATGTTTTTTGAAAATTTTCATGCCTACAAGTAGTATAAATAGTATCAAAATTTCACAAATGTAGTGTGATTTGAAAAAAATTACACTTTCAATAACTTTGCCATTGGAATTTCTTTAAAATTTCAACATCTAGTTTCTAAATAAAATATGTTGAATCCAATCTAACTTAAGGTATGTGATGAATCCAAAACATCAAAAAATAAAATAGGACATATTTCATTCATCGTTCATGAAATCACCAACAAATGAACTTGTGGTCCTAAAGCCAATATATATATTTTGGTGGGGAAATTTTGTAATTTGGTGACCAGAAAATATAAATATCTTGTTGTAGATTCCATTTTTAAAATATTTGTTGATATTATTTTTTTGGGAAAAAGAGGTTTGCCTAATTTGATCATTTTTTTATTTGAATGGAAATGTTTTGCCAATTTTTTCCGATTTGGACAATATTTGAAAAAATGTTGACAATTGATGTTAAATATTCCTTGGGCCGCTTGCCAATGATGCTACACCAAAAAAATGAAAACAAAACCCTCATTCACAGAACACAAGTGATGAATATTCCTTGAAATGTGGAACCAAATTAAATGTTTAAGGTAACATTTGAATATCGTGGCATTATGTTGTGTAAAGACCAAGCTTGTTTATGTGTAATTTCTTTAGTTTCTTTAGCTGATGAAAGGGTAGATGAATGGGTGGGGCATTTTGTTTAGTTTTTTTCTATGGCCGATGAAAAGGTGAATGAATGTGTAGCATGTTTTTTTAGTTTTTGTAGGTGATGAGGGGGTGGCTAGGTGAAGGATAATGTATTAAAAAAACTTAAATAAGCAAAAACAATGGAAAATTATAATGTTGTTAAAATCAAATGCGGGTTATTAAGGTTGTTTCAACTTCATTAATATGGTCAAATAAGCATGCCTTGTTGATTGTGTAAGTGATCAATTTTGTGAACTCCTTGCATGTTATACATAATTATTGTACTTCCCCACATTATCCACTATGTTCTAGTAGTGGGATACTTGCTTTTAATGTTAGAAAGTGGGTAGTGTAGGGTAGATTTTAGTTTCCAACACACCCCTAGGTTCATCCAATGACTTCTTGGGAACCATAGTCCACCATGGGTGGCCTATTCTTTTTAACACATATTTCTAATTAAAGGGGGTTTTATTTAAATCCCTTAAAGTGTGTTTTAAGAGGAAAGATTTGATTTATAAAACCCACCCCTTTCAATGTGAAAATAAAGGGGAAATCTTTGCATGTTGAGTAAAACATAGTTATCGTATTTATGTGCATCCTTTTTCTTCAAGTTTTACCCAACATAAAAACCTAGCCCAAATTTTCTTTACATTGGGAGAGCCTAGATATTCATGGTCACATTTTTTTATATCAACTTCAAAAGGCATGAGGGATGGAGGTAGTTTGAAGGTGAAGAGGGGACACATAACATAATGTGGGAGTCCAATGCTTTGTGCATTAAAGATTTTACATACATGGCTTGTGGGAGAAGAGATGTAAAAGGTCCAAGGAAAAGAAACAACTTTTTTTAAGGAATGAAAACAAAATTCCTTATCAAATTTATTACATCTTGGTCAATAGTGTAATGCCATTCTTGCAAATTGGGAAGGAGATTACACTTTATAAAACCCACCCAAAATAGACAAAAAATGTGGGTCAAATCTTTATATATAAGGGGAGGCATTGTTATCATTGTTTCCCCCTTCATAAAAATTGAAGTGCATTATTATAAGGAGAACCTAGACGCATTCAAATGAATGTTGTAGATCACCTTACAAAAAATCTTTTATATTTTAGAAATATTACATGTATTTTCCCACACCTTCAAGAAAAATATCAAAAATATCAAAAAGTGAATATTTGTGTTTGGGGAGGCCCTCCAAACTACACTACATTTTTTAATTGAAGTTTTTACTTTTTGGCGAGTTTAAGGTTTATTGTTGGTTTTTTAGTGCCAATTATAAGTTGGTTACCAAGGTAAGTTGATAGTCAATTTTACAACAAGCTAGAATTAGAGTTGGAATTGCTATAGTAGAAGAAAGTTTGATGCAAAACTTGACCAAACCCAATTAGTAATGTTGATATGTGAAAAAAGGAGTAAAATCATACCAATGGCTCAATATAAAATTTCAAGGTCTAGTTTTAAAGTTTTGTTGCTTTGAATTTTTATGATGCTATTGATTTTTTCATTTATATTTTGGTCCCTTTCCAAGTTTTGTGCTTTTGTCACAAACTTTTGATCTTTCAAACTTTTGGTTTGTCTAAGTTTTTTTATTTTGTCTTCAATTTAATTTTTTTCAAGATTTTGGTTTGTTTAGGTGTTTTGATTTTGTCTCCAATTTTTTATCCTTAAAGATTTTGATCCCTCTATATTGTGTTTTATGTTTTGTTATACATTTACGATCTTAAACTTTTGATTATTTTAAGTGTTTTTTTTCCCTCAACAAGTCTAACATCGAAGAGTGGAGGGTAGTGCATTTCCAAGCTTTGGTGGTGTTTCATTGTAATTTAAGCCATAACAATGTAACATTGTGGTGTAATAATAGTGCATGTTAGCAACCAAGTTGCAAATTATTAGTTCCAACTTTCTATGAAGCCCAATGTTTGTGTATCTATTGATGGTAAAGGAAGAGGTGTGGAGCTTATTGCAATGATAATGAACATTCTATAAAAGTTTAAGTGTGAGGGACTTTGGGTTAACTTTGTAAGTTTGGTTTGGGTTTTATGAAGTTTTAATTTCTTACAGATGAAACACATTTTAAAAACCTGATTTGCTAGTCATGGAGTTGTTGGTGATAACGCTACATGAACCTTGTATTCAATGATGTTATTGTATATAATTATGTTTGTGCAATGTTGCCATTAAGAAGGCCCTATTTATTAATTGATGAAGCCATGGTGAACAATAGCATTACTTTTAATGTCAAACAAACATCAATTGGTTCAATTTTGTTGATCTTATTTTTTGTTTTTTGAAGGTTTAGTCTTACATGCAATGATAAACCTCTTATATTTATAATTGTTTTCTATTGTTACTTTAATATTCACTTTGCTATATAATAATTTTTGACAAGAAAATAGTCACATAATCTTTTTCAAAAATAGATCATGATTTAAAATCTTATTAAGGTGACTCACTTTCATTTGTGTGAAAGTGAACTACTAGCCATAAAATTTGAAAGTAAAATAATGTCATTGTACCCTAAACCAACACCTATAGTGGCTTCATATCACCACTCAAAACAAGGTGAAGAGCAAATTGTACCTTAGTGTTGAGTGAACCTATTCTAGACAATTTTAAACTTTGATCATATAAATGTTCAAAGCCTTTCCAAGTATGCAAAATATGCTTCAATGTTTTGGAGTCTTTCCAATTCTAACTTCATGTTTACAAGTTTGAACTAACCCATCATTTATTTTGTGAAATTTTCATTTCAATATAGTTAACCATACATATCAACTGTTGGATGTCAAGGTAGAATTTCTATAACTAAAAGACTTGCAAGAATAAATGAAGATCGTTGACTAATAATGATTAGAATGTAACCTCTTTATTGTTTACCCTATCTTCAATGCCTTTGAAAGCATCTATAATTAAGACACATTTGAAATCCTTATTTGTCATTGGTGAAATCTCGTGTCTCAAAGGTCAAAAAATAATACACAAGATGAAAAAATGGTCTCATCACAAACTATGAGCAAAAAAATCACCTAGTTTATTCCATGGATGAAACAACAAATGCAAAACCTAAGAGGTCCAAAAGTTTCATGTTAGCACTATGGTTGCTTTTGCATATTCAACAAATCATGACCTCAACAAACAAAACAATGACATATAGACCTTCCAATTACGTTGCTTGTTGCCATTTTTGCTTATGTGAGCAAGAAAAGTGGAACTATAATGGAATTGACGTCAATGTAAAGAGTTATTAAAAACAACATTGCATCTAAAGCAAAGTTGGGGATGAATTGCAACAATTTCTAAATCATTTTCACTCACATCAAGGTCATAGTTCACATGTTTATGCATGTATTTTGAGGTGAAGTTAAAGATGGATTGTAACAATTCTTTAAGCACTTTCAATCGTATCATAATCACCATTCACATATTTATGGATGTAATTTGGGGTATTGTTGAATGTGTGTTGTGTCATGATTCAAAAATGTTTATTTCAAATTTGCCTATAAAATCAATTGCATGTAATCAATGTTCACTTGTATTTAACATATGTTTACTTTGCACCTTGGCACATGTGATATAATTTTTAAAACAAGTTGTTTATTTTTATTAAAAACATAAGATGCTAAGTGCACATTTCACATGGAAGGCTATTGTTATATTTAGGGTGCAATCTATGATTTTAAGTAAAATAAATGAAAAATAATTCTACAAAAGTCCAAAATTAATCATTCCACTTTATGTAGGTTCAAAATCCTCATCTTTTGCACAAAAGTAGGTTTGTGATAAAAATAAAAATACATATTGCCAAACTCCTTATTTGGACAATTCAATAAGGATAAGTTAATATTTAAGGAACCTTGAACCTAATAACCCATTCTCTCCCTTGCAGGCAAGGCCAAGAAAAACCATATACATATTCTATGCATACTCATTGTGTACATACATATTTATTGTAGGTATCCTAAACATGTCCATGCGTACATATGTAAAGAACGTAGAAAGAGAGTTTTTTAGGGTTTTTTTAGAGCATCATATTTCATTGGGACAATGGACAAATTCCTACAGATTTGTCCTTGTTGCACATTTTGAGAATTGCACTTGGCTTTTGGTCTTGTGCCTGATTTTGCTTTATTGGATGTGAAGCGAAGATAATTTAGGCGGTTATGGAAGATGAACAACTAGAGTAGTGAAACTGAGGCTAAGAGGTCACAATAGCTAAAGACATTGGAACTTGATCCATCTCCAGTTCCTGTGGTGCAGCATCCTGGTGAGAGATTTGACTTTGTGAAATTCAACCTTACAAAAGTCTCAAACAAGGGCCAACCATAATTTGAAAAAGAGAGGTTTGTGTTTCATTTGTAACGTTTTTGTTGTTAGAGCTCAAACAAAGGTTACCTTATTGATGGCATCTCTCAACTTAATTCTTTTTAGGTTTTTTTTTCCAGTATCGAGGATTTTTTTGTATTTATGATGATATTGTTTTTCAAGCTTGATGGCAATGTGAACAATGTTTTAGTCATATTGTTGAGTCTCTATGCCAGTTATAAGTAAAACATAGCTAGAAAACCCTAATTCAGAATCACGATATTCGATTGGGGAACTATGATGTTGTGAAGTTTTGAAGGCATCTTTGAACTTTTGTGTACTAGTACTGCCTTTTTACACTCCTTTTTTTCATACAAACCCAAAAATCAATTCGGGTTTTGGATGAGAGTGAAATATGAAGCTAGAGGTTATTCAACATTTGTTTGGAACCAACTATTGGATGCATTTGTTTGACAATGAAGGGTTGTTTCGAATACCTAACAAAAGTGATGGTTTAACACTTCATCAATGACACTCTTAAGGATATGGCCACATGCATTCTTGTTTTGTTAGTCCTAGTTTTTTTTTAACTAACATATCAAGTACTTCAAAATGTTTTTGGGGTTTGTTTCTATAGTCTTGCATAGTTTTGAGGTCTTGACAGAGAGGACTATTGACTGTGGAAATGGCGGAGAATGATTGGAGTTGGGGGCAGAGACTGGAAAGACTACGTGGGTAGAAAGCCACAATTTGTAAAACGTCTTGTGCTCAAAAGCATCCTTGATTGTCTACGAGGCCTAATGAAGCAACTTGTTTTAGGTAGTTAGGATTTACAACTCATGCTCATGAATCAAGGAGTGTATGATGTACTTGTTTTTCGTAGATTTTTTTCATTACTGGGAAATTGCACTAATTCCAACATAGAAATTGCAACGCTTATGCAAACTATGCTTGCATACAAGGACAAGATTTATAGGTTAGATTTTGAGTGCATCAGGTTTTTTTTATGTTGCAAGAAGGGTCAAAGGATCAAAGCAGAGCAAAGGGTTTTGCATTTAGAATTCAACATGATGCTCATCAAACCGATTTGTCTTGTAGCAACTAGTGCTATATGAAATTTCAGCTATAAAACTAGATATAATTAGGGATATTTCATAGACATTTCCATCACATGTTTTTTTCCAACAGAGACATGGGCTTGGCCAACCTTCTCTCTATAACATCCTCAAGGCATATGCAGTATATGACTGAGATGTGGGCTATGTCCAAGTTTGTCTCTTTATTCCTTATTTGACTACTGAAGATGGCCATCTTTGGAGTTCCCCATTTTAAAGTAAAGTTGAAAGAACTTTGTCTACATTCAACAATCCAATTTTGAGGTTCATGAGACAACTATTTATCATTTTTATGGCTACAACTAAACTATTTGTGTGCAATTTTTGCACTGCAATCAAGTTGGCGAGAACTTCAAGTCAGAAATATGTCTGTTGAACTACATGGAAAGTGGACCATAATGTCCCTTGAGTCCTAGCCAACATCATAATTGAGTGAAGTGCTTGCTTTCCAAAAACTTAGGACATCGATTTTTTAATAATTGTTTGTTTGAAATTTTGTGCAGATTATTGTACACACATCCATTGTTGGGAGCTCATGTAGTCAGTGGGGAAGAATTGCAGCTAGTTGTGCTATTTGTGATGAAGGTAGTGGTCTAATACTTGGTGAGTGACACTCTCAAGGTTATGACCACATGCTTTGTTGTGTTTGCTTTGCTATTGCTGGAACTGAAACAATAGTTACCTTGAAAGTGTTTTTGTGAAGGTTTGCCTTTAATTCTATATAGAAGTGCACCATAATGTTCAATAAAAATAGTTGGCATTTGGTACTGGAAGTTGAGGTCTGTTGACAACAAGTGTCATGTGTTTGAATAGGGAATGGGATTTCTTGCAGGGTTGCTTTTAATATACATGAATGAGGAAGATGCTTTCTAGTTACTAGTGGTTTTGCTTAAGGGTGCTCTACATGCACCCATGGAGGGCCTCTACTTGGTAAGGTCCTTCAAAAGGTTAGATAAACAAAAGAGTTGTTTTCCAACTTTTTTTGCTTAGGTGAAGACCAATTGATGATAGGTGCAAGGTTTGTTTTTGTAGACTTTTGGTGCAAACAATAGTTGTTTGGCAAGGGGATTGCTATGCTCGTCAAAACAGATAAGAGACTCACAATTTGTTGACTAAATTATGTGATGGAGCCTATGGAATCTATTTGCCCCACTCCTACTTGTTATTGGGTTCAGATGGGTCTACCATTGGTTCAACAATACATGTTCCAATTTGAGAGGTTGGCGAGAGACCTAGTGCCACAAGTTGGGGAACATTTTGAGAAAGAGATGATCAATCCAAACATGTATGCAAACTAATGGTTCATCATTGTTTATTCATACTTTGTCCCTTTCTTGCTAGCTCTTTGAATTTGGGATGTCTTCCCTTGTTGAGGTTGTCTTTTATGCTTCCTTGTCATCTCATGCCTTGCTTTGGTAGGAGGTTATAGGCAATAGGTTTGAGGTATTGGGGTAGTAATGAGTAGTATTTTATGAATAGCTCCATCTCTTCACAATGCATTATGTTGGATGTGATGTTGCACATGGCTTTCATAACCTATGTCAATTTGGGGGAGAAAATTGATGAAAAAAGATGGGTACTTTCTTATGCATGTTGTGATAATTGTTTTCCAAGTTGGGTTGGCACTGCTCAAGTACTGTGGGGATGATTTGGATTGTTTCTTGACTCTAATTTGATTGATGATGGGTTGGAGGCTTCCCTCTTTGAGAAGGAGAATAATATGTTTACATTGATGATTAACTTCTGAGATTTTAGTCTTGGCAGTTGCTTAAGGCTCAATAGTTAGTCATGAGGATAGTTGACCAAATGACATTCGGAACATTGGTAGGAAAGAATTCAACTTCAGTTCTATTTCTTGTTTCTCAACAAGATATTTTCCTCCAATTTAGTTTGTGTGCAAGATCTTCTATTAGTTTGTTGTAGTGAACCTCTTATTTTTTTATGAACTATCCACAAAGTCAATTTCATCTCATGTGATTGGGCATAATTTTTTTTAAAGTGGACTCAGGAAGGAGGTGCGGGGGTGGTAGGTGAAGCTGCCATTTGAAAAATTGGTCCATGCATTGCGTAATTTCCCTAAAGGAGCATTGTAACCATATACCTTCATGTCATTAACTTACAATATCAAGGTACCCACAACCTACCTCCCCTAGTTTTGATGCTCCACCCTTGTTTTTGTTCTTGAATGTGATTTTCTTAATTGTCACATTACATTAAGGATTGCATGTCACTCATATGAGACTGTATGCATGGAAATATGTGAATTCTTTATAGATCAAAATGACATTGTGGATTTTTAACAAGATCAATTGTGTGTAATACACATGAGCACTATCAATACTCTCTTGTTTCCAAGTGTCCAAGTGATTGGAGGAGCTACACCTAGAATATGAGCACATGAAGAACCATAACACCTAAAGTCTATAATGGAGGTTGCACACATTAAGATGTTCAAGTGGTTATCCCCTCCAAAGATTGATTACAAGGAAAGGGTGATGATGGGTGTTTAGGTGCAACATTTAATGAAGCAATACATGTCGCGAAGTTAACAAAAATGTGGATTTCAAGGTTTAAAAGTATTAATCCCAAGGTTTATTGTAGCACATAGGTAACAATGGTGCACAACACCCCAGGCAACTTGACATTGGTTTGCATTGTGCTAATAACACATTAAAATCAATTTGTACCCATTAAAAAGTTATGAATCCCCTTTCCTTGAGGAAAATAACTTTGGCCGTGAGGACCTGAATCAAATTGGAAGAAAAAACATGATAGCTTCACTCAGGAAGGGCTAAATGAAACCACAAGAAAGGGGTATCCTTATAATATATGGTGTAATAAACACATACAATTTCAATAAACTAAAATTGTAATCCATAATCAAGTTGGGCTAGTGAGTGTTACTATGGAAAATAAATAAATAAAGTTGTGGATTTTATGGATGATTTTGTTGAATTTGTCAAACTATAGTAGAAATGTTTGTTGTTTTCCTTGGTAGCTTTATTATTCAACTATAGGTAGCATAGCTTGCAATTGGATGGCATATGGTGTAGTCAAGATACTATACCCTTGGATACCCATATCTTAACACCCTTGGATGGGCGTGCTACTAGAACTTGAGCCCCACAATTGACCCCTACCTTGTGACGTAGGGCATTCATTTTGGTGACATATGAATCCAAGGGCCTTACCCTACACTTATGAAATGAGTACTCCAATACTATATAAGATAATGTTGATGAGTGCCTCACCCTCAAATTAATGCCTTTCTTAAATGAGAATCACTTAAAGGGAGGCCATTGTGTGAATGTTTCATGTATTTTGTTAATCCCACAAACTGGTTAGTTTGTTTTAGATTGATCATTGAGATTATTTGGTTCCAATTGATTGTAGTTTGAAGCAATACATTTCAATAGTTAAATATCTATGTTTGTAACGTCTATTCTAAGAATTATGTTTTTGTATTATGCCACAGATATTGTGTAAATATTTTATATTGTTTAAGGAACTTACACATGCTATAGTTATGTACATATAATGAATAATGTTTAAGTGTGGGCACCTAAGATTTAATTTACTATAAATACCAAAGAAAGGGGAAAGGGAAAAAGTTAGGAAGTAATTATGATTTATATTATCCTAGTGAAGGTCATAATTTGATGTCCACAATCAAGTTATAATGAACCATTACCATCTTGCTAATAAGAAAGAAAAGGGGCAAGAACCCATCACATACTATTATAATTAGAAGGTTTATAATTTACATGCAACTATATACAAAAATGTATTCTTTCGTTTTCAAGTATGTCATCAATTTATGAACCAATATCTAAGGTATATCCAAATCTATGAATACAAAATTTTCCATTGGTATTGTAATGGGTGTCTAAAAATTCCTAAAAAACATTTAGTATCCCACAATGATGGATGTTAACTTGATTAAAACGTCTTTTTGAAAAAATGGGCATCATTTCTACATTTATTGTGTTATGTCCAACAATTAATTGAAATCTTGAACTAGAAAATTTAGACATGACCATATGCCCAAAGCCATTTGGAAAAAAGGTTCAATGATCCTATAGTGTTATACTACATACTTATGTGTCAAATAAGGAGTGTAACACATTATTAAACAAGAGCTAATCATCATAACCAGGGCCAAAATTTGAAAGATTAACAAAGGTCAACTTTTGAAAGGATTCCAATTAATATGTACACTTATATACACCTAGATTATACAAATGATTATAATTTTTTTTAAAAATTTAATAAACATCTAATTTTTCATCTATACAAAACGCACAAGTTGCCAAGTTGTACGACAACATATTATACATAATTGTGAAACTTTGAGTCTATGGACCTAATGGAATAACTTTCCGCATTTACAAAAAGGATAAACAAATGATATGGACAAATGTTACAGTAAGTATACATGTTGAGTGTAATCATATAATAAATATACAAATCACATCCTTTCGAAAGC
>Ga0116226_10004404_pt1 | contig 12480 bp, 10 predicted proteins | sample S1TSphfallax_FD_89692 | JGI IMG/M metagenome (GOLD analysis project Ga0116226, IMG submission 89692) | Host-associated microbial communities from peat moss isolated from Minnesota, USA - S1T2_Fa - Sphagnum fallax MG | ecosystem: Host-associated > Plants > Peat moss > Unclassified | place: USA... | reverse complement strand
GACCATTTGGAGTCATGATCATCAGTCAGCAGATGGGACTTGTAGAAGAAAAGGAAGACGCCCAGAACTTAAAACAAAGTCGCTTGAGGTGCCAACCAAGGCTGACTCAAATGGGTTTTCATGAAAGTGCATGTGGGTGCACCCTCAGTACACACCTTCTTTTTCTGCTTTTAGGTCTACTACCAATTTGGTATGACTCTCATATTATTTTTGTGAGCAAGTGCAAAGGTGGCAAAATAAACAAGTAGCTCCCCCCATGAAAGGCTTTGTCCTGAAATAATATATTACATTTTAAAATGTATTATGAACTCATGGGATAAGAGTTCGTTGGCTTTAAAAAGGATTTTGAATTTTGTTTTATATATTTGTATTAAGATATATATTTTTAACCCTTATTAAATTCATTGTGCATACTTGAAATATCCAACCTTTTTTCCCTTTTCTTTTTCTTTAACCATACAAATGACTATAAAGTTGTAAATAACAATATTGTGTCAAAATTCAATCCAATTTTTTTCCAAAAAAATAGTGTAAATAATTTTTCATAATGTGCACAAGCTAAAATTAAATATTTAGATGTTTGAAACCAACGTTAATAATGAATGGATATCATTTAGATGAAAAGAGTTGGGAAAGGTATCCACTTAATTTTTAGTTTCATTTCACTTTCAAGTTTAAAATTTTGACATTTCTTGTAATTTTTGTTGTCACATTTTGGTTTTAGGATTTTCCATGAAAGGTGTTCCGTTTTTGTGCTTGATGGGTGTACATGTGAATTAAAAAACCTAAAATATTTTTTTCATCTTATGATTGATAATAATGATGTTTTTTCTTTGCACATGGTCCATGAAAACTAATATAAATAAATAAATTTAGGCCACAAGGTGCCACCATTTTGGGTGTCATTAATTAAATGAAAAATGCAACATTCATATGTTACACTTTAAGAAATGAAAACGTTAATGGTTTTTTGTTATACATAGGAAGTGCATTTGGTAATTTGAATGCAATATAAATCAAATTGTGAAAATATAGCCAATATGCTTCTATTACACCATATTTACATTCATTTCTAGGGACATTTGTTCATATATGGTCTAATTGAGATTCAACTTTTGTGGTGTTTTCATTCAATTATGATTTTAATTTGAACATATCCATTAATTCCAATAGTTTTTTTTTTTTTCCATGGTTGTTGTCTTTTAGAATGTCGACATTAAAATCTCCCATTATGATGATTGGACAATGTTCGAGAGAACGTTGAATTATAATTTGAAGCTTGTTTAGGAATATCAAAATTGAACATGAATGAGCCATATACACACATACAATATGTATTGATTTTCATGTATTAATATTAAAATTTGTTGCAATATATTTTGAACCATCGTTAATTTTTGTATTAAAAGAATCTAAGTGCATGTGTATGTCATACAACATCTTTGACCCATGACCATGATGGATTGAAATATATGTATAATTCAATTAATTTATAAATTTGTGCACGTCTATTTATGCATGGTGTATTTTTATTTCTATAAGACATAAAATATGAGACACTTTGAAAGTTATGATCATGGTTGATGTCTTCATAATGTTGGCATAAAGAATTTTTTTTCAAGGCTTGTATAATTACATGGAAATTATGTAAGTTTTTAAATTGAGGAATTAATGGTGTCCAAGTTGCAATTGTTTTCAATCTATTCAATTTTATAAGTATTCTTGGATCAACATCAAAATTTTCATGTTGGAAAGCAATTAACAAAAATAAATTTTCTTTTGTTCAAATGTGGGATAATGTTGTATATGTTAACCCATGTTTTTTTTTAATTAGTAAAATCAAAAGCCAATTCATCTAGTGATAATCCTTGAAATGATGGGTGGTTCTTATTGTTGTAAGTTGAATTGGAAATTGAATCCTTATTATGATAAATACCAATTCTTATATCTTTGATGATAGGTTCAATTAGTGTCCATTTTGATTCAATGTTGTTGTTATAATAATGATTTTATTACTCTCTTGTCAATGTTCCAATTTTAAAAAATTGAAACATTATCCATATGATGGTTTTGTCACAATATGTTGTTGATGCTTTAAAAATGTCATCAACTCCATTCACAAGACCGTCATACATTACATAATTACCAACATATCTTTTTTTATTTGAATTATAAAATGTAAACTTATATTCTTACCTAGATCATTTTAAAATTTGTAAGATGGTGGGCATGATTGATGATCAATGTCCATTACTTTGAAATTAAATGTGGGATCTAATGTATTAATGAACACATGTTCATTGTGTTTTTGTACAAGTTTATTTATATAAAATAAATATGGAGTAATAATATTGTTGAATGGTTGTCAATTACAAAGTGAATTTATAAATTGAATATCCTTTGTATTTTTTTTTTTACAAAGCAAAATTTGTTCAAAGTTTGTATGAAAACCATATTAGATTGTCACGTAACTATGTTTAATTCATAACATTAGACATACATTTGCCAAAAAGTTGGTGCTAATGCGTTAACATTGTTTTGATATTTTGAAAGATATAACTATCTTTCACATGGAGTGTTTAATAGAAATCACATGTCATAATAACATCCACACCACTAAAGAGTTTGTTTTGAATACATTTTATGGACCTTAACCTATTATCTATAACATTCAACATTCATGCACCAACAATTGATATTTTATTTATCACAACAAGTTGTAATTATTCATATCAGCATGTAAACCTATTTAATGAGTTCGTTGATAAGTTTGATAAACTGGATAAGGATTATTGGACATGTATGTTCAATGTTGAATGTATTGTTAAACCATCAATATTGAAGGTATTTTTACCTATTGATGCCATAAGTAAATCCATGGTTTTTGTTAAGTCAAAAGACATGTTTTTATTATATAATTGTAATAATCTTTGAATTATATATTTCAATGTAAAATTTTTGCTAGTTTCAACATCCCATGTCAAAAATAAACAAATTAATATATCAAAATGTGTTTTTTTTCTATGCATCATGTCATCAAATTATTTATTTTTCATTTAATTGTCTAAGCAAACTACAATATTCAAAATTTTCCATCTTCATATAATATGAAGATTTTGTGAAATTTTCATGTAATAAAGTTTGTGATTTCTAATTTGACACATCACATGATTGAACAACAAAGTCAAATCATAAATCATAATGTTCAGTATTGATTATGTTTATAATAGGGCTTATTTTCAGCTCCCTGAAGCATTTCATGACATGAATCATTTACTTCATTATTTATGTCATCATTTCAAATGTTAACTAGATGCAATGGTTTGGACTTTGAGTATATTGAATCATTCATTTCTTTTGTATTTGGATATGGCATTTGGTAGTTAAAAATAGATTTAATTTTTAAAATTTCATCATGTTGTTGACAATATGCATCATGCCATGTTACATTAGTTCCAACTTCCAAGTTGCAAATTTTCTAAAGTTCAAAATGGTGAATGTAATAGAAATTGTTCTTTCAACCAATTTTCAATATCTTTATATTTATTATAATTTACAAACCTAATAATTTTGGGTTTGCAATGTTTTGAAATGTTATAAAATGGGCTAAATTTTTTTAGTAACAAATATTCATATTGATTAGAATGATTAATATATATATTTATGATTAATGAACACATTATATCAATTGAATCAAATTCTAACTCATTCAATACAACTTGCAATTTTAACACAAAAATGCATTTTCAAAAGGATAAGTATTGTTGAACTGAAATGTTCAAAATGAATGATATAATAGTAAAAAAAACACAAAATAAACAACAAGTTGAACAACCATTTGTTAAACGTTGAAAAAAACATTACCCAACTTTTGAATTTTTGTATTTGCATCAATATTATTTGCAATACATTTTTGTATGATAGAATGTAGTTTTGATGTTATTGATTTATCAAATTTTTATCATATATGATGTGCAATATGTTGCAGCTACATATGGGTTTAAGATAAATTGAATATTTGTATATGCAAACCATAAATGAGTAACACATGTATTAAACGCATTAGTTGTTATTTTTTAGGAGTTCATTTTTTAAAATTGTGCAACTCTATTAATTTGTTTTTCAACTTAATATATATGTATTTTCATCAAGGTTCAAAGAATTTAATTTTTTTAAAAATGATATATCTTCATTTTTATGAAAAAATTCAAAGATTAATTTTTTTTATTTAATTTGTGTATGGAGGTATATTGTGAAAATGGATAATTCCCATTTATTTAAAATGGTACTAAATTTTTTGTTTCACACATGGGAGGCAATGGATAATGAAATCCAAAACAACCTTTTTTTTTTTCTTACATGTACATGTGTGTTGATGTTGTTGTGCATTTTGTAATGGATTTGGTAACAATGATACATCATAAAAAATATGCATGTTTACGAACCATTCAATTTTTTCATTTGTGTACACTTCATACATAAGAACTGACGCACTCCTAAGTCCCAAGTTAGACCAAGATGGGCCTTGGTTTCTAAAACAGTGGAATTGTGGGGACTTGAGAGCATGCTCCCATCTTTCAGCACTAAAAGGGGTAGAGGGGCATGCTAAAGCTTCGAGATGGGACTAGGAAGAAGGACAAGCTTTAGTTACTTACTCGAACCTACATCAAACCAACCAACAAGTTGGTTAGTTCACATTCTATAACACCTTTGGTGCTAAGACAAACCACGGGCAACCCTAGATTCACAAAACTCACCATAGCCCGGACTCGAGGGAGGCCACCACCTTCCCCCATATAGTATTCTCAGCGTTACTCCATGACACCTACATCCGAATGGCTTTTTGTCCCGGGATTCCCAAGGAGGAGTCCCGAAACTATCCGGGTTTGGACTCCTGGGACTTTGTGACTTCATAATTATTTGTTCAGACCTCCGATTGGGATGAGGTCTGAAGCAAACTTGTAGCTCTCCTTGAGAGCTTTCCAATGGTGTGTCGCACTCCACCTCCACACATCGGGGTTGGGTATATTCTCGACTTTTAGTGGTTGAGAGTCAAATTGCCAGTTTGACTTCCGGCCCTTCTTTTTGCCATAACTTGTGTTGTAGATGTCTAAATGGCTAATGCAAGGCCATTTCGACATCTAGACTTCGATAACTTTCCAATGATATGAAAAACGCTTCAAGGCAAGGTGTTTTGACCCCTACAATCAAACTTTGAAGTTTTGGGAGTCCCAAAGGACTCCCAAGTCCCCATTTTGAGAGTGTGAGTGTCATCTTCACACTCTTCCAAAAGTGGGGTTGCGACAGGAACATTGTTACCCGATGTATGGAAATGATTAATTAAGACAAAATAGATCAAAATAATGGTTGGAATTAACCAAGGTAGTGAAGGAGTTGAATAGGATTAAAATTATTAAACATTTCAATTTTGAATTACTTTTGGAAGGAAGTGATCCAAGATGAAGTTCTGAATATTGTTGAATTTTAGGATTGTTGGTTTTTACACATAAAGTTAAGCAGAAAGAGCTACTAGAGTTAGCGAGTGTCAAAGTTAAAGAAGTTATACGAGGACAGACTACAATTTAAGGTTAAATTAAAAACTTAATAGTGGAATAAAATTTTGTGGAATCAAGAGAAAAATACATAAAAACAATTTAAGGTTGAGGATTTTGTTTTATGTTTCTGAAAAGGAATAAGTCACATTTGGGGAAGTTCACCAGAAAATGGTTTGGACCATATAGGGTACAATATGTGTAACTTAATAATACAATTTTATTGGTCACTTAACTAACTTTGAACCTAACCTTATGTTGGTTAATATTAACAAGCTAAAACCATACCAATTTATTACATTGAAGGTGCAAAATCTTGAAGTACAAAAATCAGTTTACTGGGAAGAACCATAGATTACAAATCAACCACAAAAAGGAGTTTAGGAAGAAAGTGGTATAAACAAAAATGAAGATGCTGAAATAACACCACAACAACTAGTGTGTAGGACCACATATAAATATCATGAGTCATTAGAAAAACGACTGACTTAACTAATAAATTAGATGATGATACGGTTAAGTTAGAGAAAACTGTAGCACACTTGGCAAAGATGATGAAAGATGAAAAAGGAGATGGTGACAATGACATTTGGATAAATAAAGAAGGTCAAATTGCATATGAACCATTGATCAAAAATAATTATTTCCATGTGGACATACAAGAGTAAAGCCATCATGAAAGGAATGGGGCACACGAATAAAATGAGCCATTAATGAAAAAATGGCGAACTACCCTAAATGAAAAAACAAGAAAAGGGAATGGTTGTTAAGTTTTCTTGCATTTGAAGTTGATCCCAAACAACTTTGTGTTTTTTGAGGGTTGTTGCAATTCGAATGAAGAGAGTGCAATAGAAAACTTACAAAGAATTGCAAGAGATACATAAGCAAAAAGGTTATCAAATGTGAAAGATTGCATAGAATTTTGGAAAAGCATTATGCAACAAAAGTTCTTGTAAGATAGAAGGAATTCTATGCAAAGTTGGAAAAGCAAGTTGGCAAACAAATTTATAAAATTGTGTCACTGAAAACAATCTCACCTTTAGCATCACCATTGTCATTTGAGTGTGGGGAGGGGAAATGATTCACAAAAGAAATTAATGAAGTGGTTAGATGTGCAAAGGATATTGAGGAGACGATAAAATCATTGTTGGAAAGGCTGTGAAGTGAAATTTTCAGAAGGAAAATGAAAATGGAAATAGGACTTAGTGCAATAGTACATAATATTGTGGAGATCCAAGATTCCAACGAAAAAACAAAGAAGAAGATGTTGGTGTGGTTCAAAAAATTATTGAAGTTGTGACAAAAGTTGGTCAAACCATAAAAAATCTACAAACAATGGTGCAACCACAAATGGTTGAACACCAATTCATGATTCCATCATGATTTCAATCAAGTTTTGGCAAATTTACCAATATTTGTACAACCAGAAGACAAAATAATTTAGTGGTGGAAAATGGATCGACAAACTCTAGCAAAAAGGGGCATTAAGATCCCAAATGAAAACAAATATTTCTTTACACTAATTAAACAAAATTATTATAAGCAGGTGAAAAGATTGGAGGTGTGGAAACAAATGGGGAACATAGAAAAAGTCTAGCCTTTGGGTTAGTAAATGGAGTTAGTCACATTGCAAGCCATTGACTTGAAGGAACTAGACCATGATGCATTAGTAGACTTCTTGAATACTTATGTGATCAAAGGATGTGAAATTTATTTTGGCAAAAATAATATAGTGTATGTCATTAATAAGTAGATAATAACTTATGTTTTTGATGTTTGTCAAAGTTGTTATGTTGAGGACCTTAAAGGATAAGTGACCAAAGCCTTAGCAAAATAATTGTTGTACAAACATAATATTAAACCCCTTTAGACCAATGTAGACCAATGAAATGTTAAGAATTATAAATGGCCAATTAATGTTAAATATTTTGTTGTTATATATCTGATTTAGCAAAGGGAAAAGGGTAATTACACGAGCAACAAAAATGTACTAATGTCCATGAAGGTAGAGGACACGATGGAGGTAGATTGGGCACAAATCATATTCAATAATTTGTGCAATGAGCTAGATAGGTGGACCAAGTTGCAATTCCTAGAGTAGTTATTAAACATGTTTTTACCAAACCATAGAGACATCAATGTTCATAACATGAGCAAGAAAGGATGTAGAAGTCACATTAGATTAAATTAGAAAGGAACATATCACTTCAAGTAACAACAACATTGCAAAAGCAAAATAAACAAATGCGTTATGATGTCTTGGATGTTGTGGATGATTTGTATGATTTTAATGCTTGGGCGGTAGTCCATGAGGAGACTCCAATGGACGAATAACTCCCACAACCACATATGGAGTAACAATAATCACATTCATTTCATGAACAACAAATGGAGGTGATAGGACCAACAATTCATGATTTTTGACCACTTGCCATAGTGCTACCGCAAAGTAGACAAGGATCAAATATACGGATTTGGGTTTACATATGAGGGACAAGGGAATGTCATTAAAATATACATCTAAAAAGGAGACACCACATAATTTGACACCAAAATACATAGAGGACTTGGCAAAAGAGGTAATGGGTAATAACAAAATTGTTGAAATGTTTAAAGTAATGGAAATTGTGCATTTAAGATGGGTAATTTGGGTTTGGAAGTCAAGTCACTTAAAGCCATATTAAGTATAGTGGAAGAATATAAGTAAGGATTACTGAAACAAATAAAAAAAGAGCAGCAAGGATATGAGTACATATGATGTATGCAAATTTGGAACAAACATTACTACAATTCATGGTTTTTTCAATTAAAGAATCTAGTAAAAAAAACCCCATTTTGACCTGCATAAAAAAAACCATCTTGTTAATTTGGACAAGTCATTTTGTACATGTCTAGCATGACTAGATGGTCTTTTTGACCAAGCTTATGATGGCATCATTGATTAGTCAAATTTGACACAATGTCAATTTAACTATCATCCAAAAGGACATATTCAAGTGTCCTCTTCAACCACTACATGGTGTAAATTGATTGGCACCTAACAAGTCAATTCATCCCATTGTCAAATTGACTATTAGTCAATGTGATAGTCAAAACGTATTGACACGTGGCATCAAGCCCGAGAAGCTGAACTCCATGTGTCACCACCTAACAATGCCTCATGTCATCACAAAATTGCACCTTTCCATGGTCAACTTGACAAAGTGTCAAAATTTCAAGATTGGTGGTCAAAATGACCATGGGGTGTAAGCATATGATGCCACATGTCATCACTTGAGTGGATTATTAGTTTCACATGTCACAATCATGGCCCTCCACGTGTTATCATGTAATTAGGGTCATGTGCCACATGTCATTATTAACTTGTCCCCCATTGGCATATTAGGTGGCAAATTTGACCAAGAATGGTCAAATGAATCTTGTCATATATGACCAAAAAATGTCAAATGAACATTGACCTAATTGACCTAGTGAAAACATAATGAACATTGGTCTATTTGACAAGGTAATGTCAAGATGAACATTGAAAAGTGGGTATATCATTTGACTAGAGGAGGTTCAAATGAGCCTTGACCTAAATGACTAGACTTGGACCAGTCAATTTGACCTTTTTTAGTGTGGAAACCTTGTGTTTCAAATTGATTCTTGTGTGAAATTCTTAGAAAAGGTATAGTCATCTATACCAATCCTAGTTTAAATTTACATAGTTAATTTGTTGGTTTTGTTGACTAACTATGATTTTATGATAATAAGAAAAACAGGGTCTTGTAAATCATGCATTTGATTACATTTGGTAGTAAAATATTGTATGATTTACAAGCAAAAGTCATTATCATGATGGTTCAGATAGCTAGATGGAAATGATGTGAAATGCCACAACAAACTACATACAAAGTTCAAACCAAGTTTCAGACTTAAGCATGATCCATCTCTTGCTAGATTCCCAACAAAATTAACCTATGTGGGCTATAAACTTTAATGCTTCATGACTATTTACATACAACTATGTCTTTATCATGCCATAAACAATGCCATTTTCCATGCCTTTCATTTTGGCATGGGTTGGATTTAGAAATGGCAATATATTCGACCCCTTCTTGACAATTGAAATACTATTGTACAAGTCCCAAGTGCAATTGGGGCATGATGGAACATCATGCCTACCACACCACATACAAGACTTGAAGTGCATGGGACTTGATTTGTTGGGTCAAGCAATTCAACCTTCATCCTTAGTTTTAGGTGGGTTGGTTGCAAGCAAATTACACATAGTAATTTTTGAAATTTTGTAGGTGTAAGGCATGGCATACAAAAGAAATTGAATGAATATCTAATCTTGTTATTTCAACATGAAGTTCAAAGTTCATATTATTTGTGTTTTTAAATAATGTAATTTGCAACCAAGGGATATAAGGAAACATCTTCAACAACATGGTTACTAATCTACACCAATCCCTACAATGCCCATTGTGCCAATTGTAAATAACATGGGAAACTCAAAAACTTATCAAGTAACATCTTATTCACTTTAATTGGCATGCACCTTATCTTATGCACATACCAATAATAAAATTGAAAGTAGTTAGCTATGGCATTTAATTTATAACAAAATCTAATACAAAAAACTTAAGGTAAAATTTATTTCAATACTTGGAGCATAGAATGTAAAGTACCTGTGCATTTGTATACCTCAATTTGTGAGGAGGTGATCCAATCAAGGCAACCTCGAAGCTTTTGTATTCCAATGTATATTCACATTTGGAACAATAATAAAAATACAATGGAAATATCCCAAAATTGAACAATTTGTGTAAGGGCAAAATGAAAGTAGGTTAATACATGGTTTAAATCATATTCACCAATTGGTATAAATTCAAGAAATTATAACTATAAGTGCCCCATAAAATCCTACTTGTACCTCAATGGCGATCTTCTTGCTTAAATGATGCACCCTCAAGCTCTTTGATGGACTCATTTGCGAGTCCAAATGTGAACAATGGAAGGAGAAGGAATTGGGGCGCGCTCTTTGGGTTGTAACACTTTGGGGGTAGAAGGGCATGCTGGAGCTCTGGGATGGGACTAGGAAGATTGACAAGCAGTTGAATCACTCACACGGACCTACACAAAACCAAATAACAAGTTGATTAGTGCGTAGTTGGAGCACTTTGGTGCACGAACGAGCCATGGGCAAACATGGACTCACAAGATTCACCATGACCTGGACTTGGGGGAAGCCATCACCTTCCTCCTTATAGTGTACTCTGTGCCTGGTCACGAGACCAACACCCAAATGTCATTTTGTCCCGGGACTCCTAAGTGAAAGTCCCGAAATTCCTATAGTTGAGACTCTTGCAACTTTGGGGGCCTATAACTTTGTGTGTAGACCTCCAATTGAGATGAAGTCTGAAGAAAAGTTGTAGCCCTTGTCAAGAGCTTTCCAACGGTATGTGGCATGACACCTTCATGCAAGGAAATCGGGGGGAATCCCGACTTTTAGTGGTCGAAAATCAAATTGTTTTCTTTTGGCCATAACTTGCGTTTTAAGTGTCCAAATGGGTCATGCAAGCCCATTTTAAACATCTACGTACCAAGAATTTTCCAATGATATAAAGAACTCTTCAATCTAATGGGTTTTGACCCCTTACAATTGCTTTTTGAAAATTTGGGAGTCCATTAGGACTCCAACTCCCAAAGTGGGAGCTCACTTTGGGAGTGTGGAGATTCATTTTTTCATACTCTCGCACACTCTCGGGAGCATGAAATGTGATTCTTGGCCTTCACACTTGGCCCACACCTTTGCAAGTCCTTATCTTGGTCATGAACCCAAGGCTAAGGTTGTGACATTAGAGACTTGCATTTTCGTTGTTTTTTCTTATTCTTTGCAAACCTAGGTCACCTAATGTTGTCTTCACCGTAAGAACTTCCCAAGTTAGGGGAGATCTAATGGGCTACTTTTGGGATTACCTAGAAGGCTATTTAAAAGACTACCCATGGATTTCTTAAATTAGTGGATAACTAAAAACCTATTTATGGAATTACATATGGGTTTATTTAAGAACTATATAGGGGGATATATAAGGACTAGGTAAAGGCTTTATGTAACCCCCAAAATAGCCTTTAAGTCTCCCATAACCTTTGTAGGCCCCTAGATGTTTCCCTAAGTAGCCCCCATGTAGGTCCTAGGTAATCCCCTAAATAATCTTTAGGTATCCTATAACCTAGGTAGGTTTTTAAGTGTCTTTATTAATAGCCCTCTAAATAAACCTTATGTAATTCCTTAGGTAAGCTTTCAATAACCCCTAGGTAGCCCCGATAGGTAAGTTTTATGTAGCTTTTAAAATAATCTTTAAATATCCCATAGCCTAAGCAAAACTTCAAATGTCTTTTTGAATTTTCTAAGTAGGCTCTAAATAATCCTCAAGTACTTTATAACTTAGGTAAATTCTAAGGTGTTTCTCTAGATAATCCTTAGGTAGCCTCCTAAATAATTCCTAAATATTTTTTAACTTAAAAAATCCCTAGTTAACCTCCTTAGGTAAGATTTATGTAATTTTTGAATCCCTTTTACTTATCCCATAACATGACACATGAAAAACACAAAAAATAAGAAAAAACTTAAATAATCGTGGATTGAGGAAGAAATTTCAGTTTCCTCCTTTATTATATTCCTTTGACATTTTCCCATCATGCATTTTAACTATTGTCCTTAGTTTAAAGGAACCCAAGGTTCTACTCTTGGGTTTTCATGACTTTGCAAATGACTTTAATGTTTAATTATAAACTTAAAGAGGACATAAGTGGAAACTTTTTGCATTCAAATTGAAACAAAGTAGACATATTTGATGGACCAAATAATAAAACTTGAAAACATTGTTCAGTTCACATTGATTCTAACCACTTCTAATGTAATAACCCAACCTTATTTGTT
>Ga0116226_10004403_pt1 | contig 12481 bp, 3 predicted proteins | sample S1TSphfallax_FD_89692 | JGI IMG/M metagenome (GOLD analysis project Ga0116226, IMG submission 89692) | Host-associated microbial communities from peat moss isolated from Minnesota, USA - S1T2_Fa - Sphagnum fallax MG | ecosystem: Host-associated > Plants > Peat moss > Unclassified | place: USA... | reverse complement strand
TTTAAGTCATTAAGTTTAGCCAATAGTTTAAATCATTGAGTTTAGCCATTAAGTTTAGCCAATAGTTTAAGTCATTGAGTTTAGCCATTAGGTTTAGCCATTACTTTGAATTGTTAGTCAAAGTTTAGGGTTTGACCTACCTACCTAACCTCCCATTGAATAGGTTAGGTTAGGTAGGCTAGGTTAAGGTAGCACCTACCTACCTAAGTGCCTTTTTTTGACCTATCTAAACCTATTTATTGCCTACCTACCTACCTATTAAATAATAATCCAAATAGTTATTTTAATTTAGGTATAAAATTGACCTAGGCAAATGGTTCACTATCCATTAGTCAAATAGTTAGTCATTTTGTTATTCACTCCGCCAATCAAATGACAAGGTCCAATTTGATTGCCTAGTTGTGTTAAACATTTACAAAATAACTTGTCCAAATTGATAGGGTGGTTTTCTTGACACTTGTCGCTTTTGGGTATTTTTTTACTAGAAAACCTAGTTGAAAAAACCATGAATTGTAATAATACACTTGTGTAAAAAAAATCATTGTTTACATTTGGTCTTTCGCAAATAGGAGGAACTTTGCTAGGCACTTGGAAATAATCAGGGAGAAAACTATTGTTTTCCTTCCATCTTCAAGAATAGTAGACCAAATGCTTTGTTTTAGAAATTAGCATTTCCTCCTTGAGAAACTTGTTTTCCATAAAGACCTAGATGATTTTTTTTGGATGTTCCTAGGTATAAATTATGGAAATACACTACTTGTAGATGACATGCTTCACAAAAGTATGTTTAACCCTCCTTTTAATGCCATTTTCCTTTAGACGTTTTATTCATCCGAAGCAAACAATAATTATTTGCTTGGAATTGTTCTCCCGTACTTGGAATCCTTCCATTCATCTAGAATGCAAGTTTCTAAATTTTTGGAGTGTAATCCATTTGGGAGCATTACACATGTTTTTCCTTCTGACCCTCGATGTGAAAAATTGGCCCTACAGTTACATTTTTTGTAATAGGATGAAATCGAAACCTAGAGACTTTTTTTAATGAAATATATTATTTGATGTTTTTGTATTATGATGTATATATTATTGAACATGGTATGTTTTGTTTCTATCTTCCTAACCCAGTTTGAATGATTGTCTTTATTTCATATATATTGCAAATCATAATCATTAATGTGCTTGTTGGAACATGGCCTAGTGGCCGCTAGGTGTTTGTTGGAATTTGTTTTTTCAAAATTTGGTAATGGCACATTGTGGTATTAGATACTTGCTATAAACATTTGTGGAAGTTTGTGGTGATTCAACGTCCTATTTAAAACTATAAAACTACTATTGATTGCACATTGTCATAATAGTGAACAATAGATTAATATTTTGTCGCATTTCTATATTTTATTTAATTGACAAAGTTCTTATTATCGTTGTAGTTCAATATTGTGTTGCATTTAGTTAAATGGATCAAAGGCACTTCAATGGGTTCACGTGGATGGTTAAAGTTTGCAAGACCTGAAAAAATGTTAATTCTCAATGTGAATGGTGTGTTGTGTTAAGTGCCACAATGTGTTGTTCAACAAGGGGATGCACGAGTGTTTGGAAGAAACATTAACAAGAGCAACGTTGAAGTTAAAATTAGAGTTGAACATTTTGTTTCCAATGTTTTTAAAAAGTTTTACATTGCAATTTGGTCTTGTATGAAACTTGAAGATGTGTTGGAAATTTTTCCAATGCTGATGCTAAAAAAGTTCATGGATGAATTTGTTTTTATTTGGGGACATGAACAATGCTCAAAGACTTTTAGTCAAATTACTCCAAGGTCTTATTACTATATAAAGGATTTGAAACATGTGTATTATGCTTATTGTGGGCTGCCTTATGGGATGGAAGATCAAACATTATTAATTGATGACGAACCTAGCAAAGTGCTTTGAAATCCAACGTGGAATGTTGTTTTCTAGAGTCCTTTTGGGGTGAAATTTTGTCAAGGAATAAGGTGCAATTGTTGGACTTGGCATTTCAATTATGTCCAACCTTAATTAAATTGCCTTTTGTGAGGACGGTTTGAAATCATTATGATTTTATGTTCAAGTATTATAAGCCTTCTTTGAATCATTTTTTGCAAAATTATTCTTGGTTCATGTAATATATGAATAGTGACAATGGGGATCTTCTTAATGTGAGGCTCCCTTTGGGTATGCACTTTGAATCATTTCATCTCATTTTAGTTTACATATCTAATGATAATTATTATGTTATAATATGGTTTCATTTTTTTGTACTAAATTTTTGTTTGCAATTGCTTGTGATTTTTGTTCACAAACTATGCAACAACATTTACAACTTTGAAAGGGAGAAAACAATGTCCTCCACTGAGATTCTTATTTCAAGATGATGCAGATTTAATTACATATTTGACCATGAACCATCCCAAAAGTTCTAAAAAAAGGAGGAATTGACTTTCTTCTTATGGTTTGTGTTGTTAGTGTTATTTACAATGGATTTTTCAATTATTGATTTTTAAAGGTTATTTTCTCTACCTTGCAATGAGGTGGCCACCATGGTTCAAAGTTCAAATTATATTTGAAATATTCAATAAATTTTCTTTTTCTATATTATTAGCCAACAACCTAGTGGCCAAAAGGTGAAATTTATATGATTAATGTATTAAATTCTTTGTTGTTAATTTTTCAAGGTCTTTTGATGTGGTTAACAACCTAGTGGCCAAAAGGTGAAATTTGTATGATTAATGTATTAAATTCTATGTTGTTAATTTTTCAAAGTTTTTTTATGCAGTTAACAACCTAGTGGCCAAAAGGTGAAATTTGTATGATTAATGTATTAAATTCTATGTTGTTAATTTCTCAAGGTCTTTTGATGTGGTTAACAACCTAATGGCCAAAAGTTGTAATTTGTAAGTTGCATTTTGTTGAGTTTTGCTACAATTAACAACTTGGTGACCAAAAGGTGTAATTTGTATTATCAATGTAACTTGCATTTTATTGAATTTTCAAGATCTTTTATGTGGTAAACAACTTGCTAGCTAAAAGGTGTAAGTTGTAAATTGCATTTTGTTGATTTTTCCAACTCTTTTGCTATGGTTGACAACCTAGTGGCCACAAGGTCATATTCATAACTGATAGTCTCCTTTTTTTAATACATTAAAACGTGTGTTGGTATTTTCAGACAATTGTAAAGTCCAAAATTAATGAAATATATGTTTATGGCTATGGTAAATATTTACATTGATCACAAACAAAGTTACAAAAGTTACAATGAAATTATGGAGTTTTGAAACATAAAAAAAAGTTGGGAATCTATAGCATTTGCACATTACTAGGGTAATTGGTTTGACAAATGGATATTACTTATGTAGTTTGAACACCCAATTACTATAGTTAACTAAATTGTGAATTGGCAACCACACGTGTCAACAAACCATTGGGGGGGGTTGGATGATGTTTAGTAGTAATTGTGTACACATAAACCAAAGCTTTATAAGCTTACACTATTATTTACTTGTTTTACCAATTTTGTCCATATATGTATATATATATATATGGAAAGCCCTTGTATTTATATTTTCATTATGATGATTATTTCACATTTCGTAGAGCAAAAAACTTCATTTGTTTACTAGAAGTGATTAAGTTAATTACAACCAATGAAACTATTTATTCAATAAAGGTCCATTAAACTTGCATATTTTTAAATAAAATTTGGGTAATACATATATGAAAATTAGGAATGTGAGGGGCTATTAAGTTTCAAAAGGGCTATACCATTGGCAATAAAATTGCAAATAATTGAAAGGTTAATATTAAGACTTGTCAATTTCCAATTTGACAAACTTTAAGGTAATAACTAAAGGTGATATTGCCTCCAAAGATATTATTGTAAGTACAACAAAAAAAATACAAGCAATATAATGCAAGTTGCATCAACAACTTGTAGTTGTAGTATTTACAAAAGTCAAGCCAATTAATGAACATAGGGCATCTTGACAATTTGAAATTTGATTTTCATTTGTCATTTTTGGGCTAACAAATCCTTCATTTCAACCCTATAATTAATAGATTGAAATTGTTTGAGTTTTTTATTTGATTGAACTTCACACTTGTAGCAAATTGATTTGAATAATTATTGGTTCTTTCAACAAAAATTACATGTCCTATAAATTGGTTTCAATATGTTCAATTTTTTTCTTTTAAAGGCCAGGTTTTCTATTTTGAACAAATTAGATGGCCAAAGGTTTTTTTTAAAAATCAATAACATACGATTATATATTATATTTTGGAGGTAGGAAATCAATGCATGAAGTTAACACTACAAAATGAAAGTTGTCCCCTTTAAACAACAATCACATTTGGTGGTAAACACCTTTTATGTCAATGTTAAAAAATTTGTTTTTTTTTTCACTGAATCACACCAGAGATGTAAAATAACACTAAAATGTACATGGCATTTGATGTAAGCAAATGTTGGTGGTAGGTTAGTGGTAAGTTAGTGGTAAAAAATCATAAAATTTAAAAAAATTCAAGATTTTAAGATATTATCACAATGTTTTGTAACATTTTCCAAAAGGGGTGTTTTAACTCAATGTTACATAAAATTATCCTTGTTGCATATTTAAAATCATGTCCTATTTTCCCTTCAAAGTTCCCTATTGGTTTTAGATGTTCCCAAACAATCATCCAAAAAATTCCATGGCTAAGATTGTTTTTCACTTCATCCATTCCGTAATTCAATGTCGCAACCCTAGCCTCAGGCTTGTAACCAAGGCAAGGGCTTGCAAGGGTGTGGGCCAAGAAGGAAGCCCAGGAGTCACATCTCATGTTCCTAGGAGTGTAGGAGAATGTGAAGGAATGAACCTTCACACTCCCAAGTGAGCTCCCACTTTGGGAGTTCGAGTCCTAATGGACTCCCAAATTTTCAAAGAACAATTATAGGGGTCAAAACCTATTGGATTGAGTCATTCCTTATATAATTGAAAATCTCTTGGAACATAGATGTCTAAAATGAGCTCGCATGACCCATTTGGACACTTAAAACACAAGTTATGGCCAAAAGAAGGGTTGGGAGTCAAATTGGCAGTTTGACCCCTGACCATAAAAAGTTATTTCCTTGCATGCAGGTGGTGTGCAACATAATGTTGGAAAGCTCTCAATGATGATTACAATTTTTCTTTAGACCTCATCTCAATCAGAGGTTTGCACACAAAGTTATGGGCCCCCAAAGTCAAAGGAGTCCCAACTTTGGGAATTTCGGGACTCCCATTTAGGAGTCCCGAGACAAAATGACATTTGGATGCTGGTCCCGTGGCCATGCACAATGTATACTATAAGGGGGAAGGTGGTGGCTTCCCCCCAAGTTTGGGCTATGGTGAGTCTTGTGAGTCCGTGTTTGCCCGTGGCTCGTCTGTACACCAAAGTGCTCCAACTACACACTAATCAACTTGTTGTTTGGTTTGTGCAAGTCCGTGTAAGTAATTGAATTGCTTGTCAATCTTCTTAGTCCCATCTTGGAGCTCTAGCACGCCCTTCTACCCCTAAAGTGCTGCGAGTGAGGGAGCGCGCCCCAACTCCTCCTTTTGTTGTTTTCACCTTTGGACTTGCAGTTGAGTCCATCAAGGAGCTTGGGGGTGCATCATAGCATCTCCATTGTAATGTTTTCACCTCAAGCTCTTTGTGCCATCTTTAACCTTTGTGATAAAATTCCATCATTACTACCACCATTATTGATTGTCAAATTACAAATTGTCGTTGCTCTCACAATTAACCATGGACTTGAACATTTCAATGTTTGGGTATGAAAAACAACTTGAATGTTTAGAAGAAAACAAATCTTGATTCTTGAATTCCTAAATTTCTTGAATCTATGTCAATTATATTCATAAATAAACTTGAAGTCAATGGATTTCTTGAATCATTATATTCTACATGTGTAAATAAATAAATGAAGTAAGTCCAATGTGAGGATATGATTAACAATTCACTAGAAATCATTTTTATCGATCACCCATGTTTGAAACCCAATGAAGATGCATCTGAACCACCAAAAAAAAACTAGAAAAGTAAGAAGCAAATTATCAACCAAAATTCCAAAGTTGGGAGTGTAATATGAAAATCTGAATGCAACAAACAAGGTTTATGCACATAACATGAATAACACATGGTTATATGAACAACCCCAAACCACCCCGCTCTAGTTCAATGTGTCAACTTGCCAAAAGCCTCCGCACCATTACAAACCCCAAGAATTTGATAAAGTGCACAATTTTATTGCACAAGCCAAGATCTAATCCAACTACCCCAAAATTAATCAACAATAATAGGATGTAAGAAAAGACAAACAACTTTTCGTGTTGTAGAAAGTACAATGGTGAAAAGGCAATATTCATTAGCTCACAAAACCATGGCTAAAGCTATAGAAAAAGGATGCAAGTTACTAACATAATCACTTCACCAAATTAATGCTAATACTATGGCGAGCTAGGAGAATATCCTTGACAAGCAAATTGATTACTTTAAGGAAAAAGATGAAAACATCAACAAAACTTAAACTAACATGGTGAAAAATCAAGCTGACATGGTGAAAGCTCTCACAAAATTAACACAAGTGATGAACATGGCATTTTCTTGGGCTACCAACAACAATGACAACATTTAGGTTCCAACCCTAGCTTCTAAAATTGGAAATGATGAAAATGAAAATGATGCACTTCTATAAATGACCATGAATAGAACTACAAGATGATTGCATTAAATAGTTTTCAAAACTTTTTGATTTGATGATTGCAAATAAGATGAGGGTTAAGGTGAGAATTAGTTACATTTCATGTGAAGTTCTTTATTTCCCTAGGTAATGACTCGAATCAATTCCCTTCACAAATTATCTCTAGACCTTTTTTTTTCATTTAATTGTTGATTTGTTGGTTCATTATGGGTAATGTTGACTAGTTAGTGGAGGTAGGCCTAAGGGTTCAAAACGCAATCTAAAATTTCAAAGTTCCATGTGGCATCATTTCAAACACTTTCAAAGTAAAGATTTGTTTTCTTGTTGCCTTTCTTTCACATCACTTGAATTATTTTGTCATAATTATATGGAAAATCCTTAATTACAATGGCATTAAAAATATTAATTCCTTTTCATAATATTGGGCCTTAAGCCCACCTCCACTCTAGGTTCCAAAAGGGACCAACTAATTGATCTTCATGTGAACTACTTCTTTTTAGCTTAATGGTGTGCAAAAAATGTTCAATACTTTCATCATCTTTCATTTACAACAAGTTATGCAACAAACAACAAGTAAAAGCATTAGGTAAGAAAGTAATGCCCAAATTTGATTTAAGTGGAAGCTCCTTATGACTTTTTTCAAACTACCAAAAACATTTTAAACCATGAATTGACCCCATTTATGTCTTTTTGTTATAAAACAATTCCAAAATAGAATGATGTGCTTTAAATTTATTTTTTTGATATTCTATATTCATTAGATTACTTTCAAATTTATCCAAATGTCACATTGATATATTAAAAACATTGATGTATAAATTTACTAAACATTCATAAATATTGGAATTAAATAAGATTTTAGTTATTTAAAACTTAATAGTGGTTACACATCAATTGACTCCTTAATTCATGAATACACATTAAAATTTAAATTCACATTCAAGGGTTTTTTAATATTTGCAACTAATAATATAAATGATTTTTTTTTTTGCTTACATATGGTTAATGTGCATCATGCGCAACCCAACTACAATCATTTTATTATCAATGTGTTGATCTCATTCTAACTCACACTATGATTTTACAAAACATTCCTCCCCTTTGACTATTTATGTTTTAAAAACTATGTTTGCTTGGACGATCACATCTTTCTCGTGGAAAATAATTATTAATCCAAGTTAAAATGAAGGTGATTAAAATGAGTGGTTAAAACACAAAAGGACTAGTAACTAAACCTCAAAGTTAATCTTGACTTTCTAATCATTAGGCCAATTATAATGACTTGTTTTAATAAAAAAAACACTTCAAGTTTCCACCATCACAACTAGACTCCTAATTAGTGGTGGCCAATTATTACTCTTTCAAAATATCCAATGAAGTAGAATTTATGTGAAATTAATTACTTTGTGACACATAAGGTGTCAAAGGTTTTGATTTTAAAGTTTAAGAAAAATATAAATTAGGTTTTTAAATGCTTTATCAATTAACACAATCTTCAAAATTCAAAGTTTACAAAATGATCAAGCATGAGTGATGGTAATCAATTACAAATATTCACATGCTTCTTGCAATGCTACAAAATATGTAGAAGGGCTAATACACAAACCTATTATCAAGGAATCACAATGTTGTTTTGAAACCTATCCTATTATCATCATCAAAGTCAATCACAAAGAGAGGAAGCTTGTCATCCTTTTGTATATTTCTAATCCCTGACATCTTTAACAAAATCTTCGCTTTGAAACTTGCACATAATAGCTATATAATAAGTTTAAAGTCCAAAAAGTGTCAAATGTCAAAAAAACACACAATAAAAAAAATCAAGCATTTAGAGTATTGAATATGTTAGTATTTTTTCTAAATCATCCATTCTAGATCTTTTGATACACAAAAGATTGTGTATCAATAGTCTAGAAGGAATGCCAACAAAAGCATACATTCATGTCAAAAAAAGATAATATGTATTCCTACACTAAAAAAACCCCTTCAATTATCAACAAAACCTTCAACATATAAGAAGCATGTAACTTGTTAATCTTGAAGTTATATGTCAAATTCAAGTCAAATTTTGAAAGTTGGATTGAACTAAAATAAAAAGTGGAAAAATGTGACTATTCAAACTCCATGACATTTTGAATTCAAGTAAAAAGAGGAACTTTGAAATTGGAAGGTGCTACCAAATGGAAATTGATAGCTCAAAGGTTTTGGGAAACTTGAATTCAAAAAACTATTGGGAGGAAATATGGAAGGATGAAGGTTTTTATTTTTGTTAAAACTATACATAACCCCATAAGGGTCTTACCTAACAAATGGGTAGGTTCTTTGTCCATTTCTTAACCAATTTCAAATTTGGTAAGTTGATTATTCATAATTTACCCTTGAAGTTTAGTTAATTATCAACTAGATTCACAATACCTAGCCAAAAGTAATCCTAGAAAAACTAAAACTTTTAAACCAAATCTTAAGGTATTTGCATTTTTTTTGCACACACAAGATCATTCATGCTTTCCAAAAAGTAATCAAGAGCACAAAAAGAAATGTCCTTCAGTACTTGCATGTTTTAGATTTTTTTTTTTTTCTTTTTTTCTGTTGAAATGGGAAAATAAATATTTTAGTACATGAATGGATTCAACATTAATTAATTTATTTTTCAAATTGGTGAAAATTTGAAGTTTTTATTGCCTAAAATGCCAAAATTTTGAAATGGCAAGCTCCCATCATTAAATAACTTGAAAATGAAATCACACCATACACCAATCATACCTTATGTCTAAACATGGCTTTTATGACTATGACATGTTCCAATTAATGTTCAAAACTAATCATGGAGTCATATGAAGACACTAGGCATTGCCATTTTTGTGATTATAATCATATGCATGGCTAGATGATTATTGTTATGACTATACAATAGTAGTCATTTTGAAGGAAGTGGCATGTGTCCCCTTGACCTTATTTAATCAACTAGCATATTTACATAAACTAAATTTCCTTATGTGCGTTACCCTAGTGTCACCTAAATTAACCTACCTATTATTCTTGAAAGCGTACCTAATTTAACTAAATTAAGCTAGGTAGCCTTAAATAGATCTAAGTGCACCTTAGGTAGGGCCAAATGGATTTATGTAGGACCTAAATAACCTTATATGTAAACCCTAGAAATAGGCTTAATACACCTTTGATAGGCATTGGTGGACCTAAATAGGCCCCATATAACCAAAGGTATACTAGCTAATAGCCTAAATAGATCTAAGTAGGCCTTATGTAAACCTATCGTAACACTATATAGCCCTAGGTAAACCTTCCATAGGCTTAGTAGGGCCATGGAATAGGTGGGCCTTACATAGGCCTAGGTAGAACCTAGGTACATTTACATAGGCCTTATGTAGGCCTAGGTAACATATGTAGACCTAGGTGGGTCTCAATAGACCTATGTAGGGCCTACATAGGCCTAGGAAGCCTAGGTAGACCTAGGTATGTTTAGGTAAGCTTAGTATTGTAAGCTTTACATAGGCCTAGGTAGCCTATGTAGACCTAAGAATGCTTATGGTAGGCCTTAATACATCTTATGTATGCTAGGTAGACCTAGTTTAGTTGGACCTTTGGTAAGCACAAATATGTTATATCTAGGCTTGCTTACAATCTAGATAGTAATCCCTAGGTATTTCTTTTCTTAACCTAGTTAAACACTATGTAAGTCTAGGTAGTTTATATTAACTTAGGTAGGTCTTAGGTAGGCCTAACTAAACCTTGGGTAGGATAAGTACATCTAGGCAAGCCTTATGAAGGTGCCTAGGTTAGGTGTGTTTACTAGGGTAGGCAATTTAGGCTAAGCTACTTAGCTCATGTTGTATGGGACAACCACATGATAACACATAATTGGTTAATAAATTACATTGATGAATTTAATTCAAAATTGGTTTATGTAATTTTTTTAAAGGTAGAAATGGTTAATGTAGTGGTTGCAAATTATTTTGATTGTTTTAGATGCGGGATAATTAATGAGTTTTAGACATAAATTATGTACATATTATTTATATCTTGAAGATCTCAAGTAAATTGCACATTGTTGAATGGGCAATAGGTGTTTTGCACCCTCAAATTAATGTTCAAATTATTACCTAGGTAATCATGGTTATGATTTCCATCAAAGTTGGTTCCAAACCTTTTCTTTTTTTATGCATACCAACTTTTGGAGTATAATATTGATTTACATTTGCAACTTCTATAATTGGTAGTTATAGGTATAGTCATATTATATTATGATCAATACATTACATAGAAAGCTTAGTGTTTATGATATAAATACAATATCCAATATTAGTTGGTTAAAATGCTTTTATTTAATAAGCATTGATTGGTGGTAATTTCCCCATATGGAAAATTCAATCATGTTCAATGGTGTGACTTAATGTAATTTGTTAAACATCACCTTGGATACCATTGATGGAAATATTCGCTAATGTTGAATATCTACATATTAGGATAAATGTTTGTTTTGTTTTGTTTGTGACCACACCTTAATCCTTTTGAACCATGGGGCCCTTCATTGTGCTATTGGTATTGTTGGAAAGTTGTCTACGTCTAGGTGATATTCATAGTGTTTGTTTCACAAATTTGAAACTAATAGAAAAAGTTATTGGATTTTAAGGTGATTTTCATCATTAAAAATTAACCAAAATTTTTAGAATTGGTTTTTTCAACCAATCAATGCCTTTTCATGAGATTGGCCATCCTATTGGCCTTTTCATATTATCACCTTTCACATTGGTCATGTCTCTAGCCTAGAAGATGTTTTTTGAAAAGTTGTATCCCTTAGTGCTTTGAAAATGATCACACTTGGGGCAATGACACAAGGGTTCATTGGTCAACATTAAACAAGATTCATTCATTCCAATAAGGGAGTTCGTTGTATTTGTCAAATTGAATATATATTAAATTTGGTTGTCATTAATGTGTCAACATTTGTATTAATATTAATGAATATTTTCACAAAAGCTAGGATATAAATTGTTGATATTATTGTTAGTTTTTGAAATGCATGGTGTAAATCATTTGAATAGCATGTGGTTGATAGATATTTGCCCATTAAACATAATTGGTATATATTGCTAGAAATCTTTCAACAAGTAGGATTTTATGGAGGTCGTCTCGTAATTTTTAGACAAAAGATGAAAGAAAATTTTAATTTGAAGTGATTTTTCAATTGAAATATCATAAAAATCAATTAAAATCAAAATTTAATGAAAATTTAGATTTAAGATTAAAAAGGTATATATTTCCTGTTTCAACATTATTTGATTTGTTAAAAAATCATCATACGGGGTTAAACAATTTGCATTGTTGGGTTTTAACTACATGCAAACAACTTGGAACATGAATAAACCTTGTTTAATGTTGATTATGTTACATTGTTAATATAGGACATAATTTAAAACTATAACTTTTCATGAAGTCGTGAATTATGTTGGAACCAACTTTCAAAAATTTGAACCTTCATAAATAAATAACTTATAAACATTTGATTTCATAGTCCAAATACACCATATAAAAATGCTTTATCACACAACAATATTAATTCATGAATTATATCCAAAAATAGACAATGTGTCCACCGATGGTATAAGAATAACAAAAAATCAAGTTGTTTTACAGACATTAATTTTCAAACCATCAAACATCATCAAATTCTATTTACCAATCCTCTTATTGCATTTTTTGAACTTACCCAACATATATACATATACACAAT
>Ga0116226_10004402_pt1 | contig 12489 bp, 11 predicted proteins | sample S1TSphfallax_FD_89692 | JGI IMG/M metagenome (GOLD analysis project Ga0116226, IMG submission 89692) | Host-associated microbial communities from peat moss isolated from Minnesota, USA - S1T2_Fa - Sphagnum fallax MG | ecosystem: Host-associated > Plants > Peat moss > Unclassified | place: USA... | reverse complement strand
TCGGCATCCGCCATTTGCGGCACGAGCTTCGGATTGACGAAACTGGTGACCTCGAGCCGCCGCACACCCGCCGCCACGAGCCGCTCGATCAGCGCCACCTTCGCCGCGGTGGGTAGCACGGTGCTTTGGCTCTGTAACCCGTCGCGCGGCCCGACTTCAACGAGACTGATTTTCATGCGTCACTCTATTGTATACAATGCGTCGGCGTGGAATTCACAAACGGCGCTCTTTCAGATCTTAGGGTACTGGAACTCGGCACCTTGCTGGCGGGTCCCTTCTGCGGCCAGATCTTGGGCGACATGGGTGCCGATGTCATCAAAGTGGAGCCACCGGACAAGGGTGATCCGATGCGGGTATGGGGTCGGCACGACGATGCCGAGGGACCCTCGCTGTGGTGGGCCGTGGTGTCGCGCAACAAACGGTCGATCACGCTCGACCTGCGGCAACCCGAAGGTCAAGCCCTGCTCAAGGAGTTGATCGCCGAGACGGATTTTCTCGTCGAGAACTTCCGGCCGGGCACCATGGAGAAATGGGGCCTGAGCTACGAGACGTTGAGCGCCATCAATCCACGTCTCATCATGGTTCGCGTGTCGGGTTACGGCCAAACCGGCCCCTATGCCCATCGCGCTGGATTCGGCGCCATTGGCGAGGCCATGGGTGGCCTTCGTTACGTGGTGGGTGACCCCGCGGCCGCGCCGTCACGAATGGGCATCAGCATCGGCGATTCATTGGCGGCGACGTTCGCGTGCGTGGGTGCGCTGTCGGCGCTGCACTATCGAGAGAGGACCGGTCGCGGTCAGGTGGTCGACTCGGCCATTTACGAAGCGGTCCTCAACATGATGGAGTCCTTGGTCACCGAATTCGACAAGACCGGCTTCATCCGCGAGCGCACCGGCGCCATCTTGCCGAACATAGCTCCCTCGAATGTATACCCCACGAAGGATAGCCTGGTATTGATCGGGGCCAATCAGGACACGGTATTTCGCCGTCTTTGCGATGCGATGGGGCGTCCGGAGTTGGCGCTCGACCCCGCCTACGTCGACCACCGGTCGCGCGGCCGACACCAACAGCAATTGGACGAACTCATCGCCGACTGGACCGCCGGGTTGCCGACCCGCGACGTGCTCGCATTGATGGACGAACATGGCGTTCCCGCAGGACTCATTTACCGGGCGCCGGACATGCTGACCGACCCGCAATTTGCCGCACGCAAGGCCATCGTCACCGTCAAGCACCCGCAGTACGGGGACTTGAAAATGCAAAACGTCGCGCCGAAGTTATCCGAGACGCCGGGGACCATACGCTCCGTGGCTCCCGCCCTCGGCCAGCATAACGACGAGGTATACCTCGACCTACTCAAGCTCACGCCGGATCGCTACGACGCGTTGAAGAGCCGTCGCGTCATCTGATCGCGCCGTTGCATACAACCAGCGCGGACTCCAAGGAGATGACCTCGGCATATTTGGCTTGCAAATCGAACAGGCTGGCCTCATGCGGCTCGGGCGCCCGATCGCCTACGGCCTCGCGCACCACCAAGGGGATGAAGCCATGCTGACAGGCGTCCACCGCGCTCGCCCGTATGCACCCACTCGTCGACACTCCGGCAATCAGCAGGGTGTCGATGCGCATGGCGGTCAATTGCGATGCCAACGAGGTGCCGAAGAATGCGCTCGCATATTGTTTGCAGATCACGGATTCGCCGGCGATGGGTTCGAGTCCGCGAGCGAACGCCGCGAGTTCCGGGAACCTGCCGCGCTCAAAACAGCGTAACGCCGGCACCTTGCGAAAAAAGACTCCGCCATTAAGGCCGCCCGGTTCATATTCAACACACGTGTGCAGCACCGGTAAGCGTGCGGCTCGGGCCGCCGTCAACAATCTGAGCGCCGCGTCTCGAGATGCCTCGACGCCGGCGTACAGCGGCGAGCCGACGGTAAGATAGGCCTCGACGAAATCGATGATGAGCAGCGCAGCGCTGCGCCCAGCTTCGAGCCGCAGCCCGAAGCCGCCTTTGGCGTAATTATCATGCAAAGACGTGTTCATGGAGTTCCTCGCTGGATGCCGGGTGACAACTATAGGCGTCGGCTGGTCGGGCGCGCCACTTCAGAAGAAGGCCTGCAACCCCGTTTGAGCGCGGCCCAAGATCAGCGCGTGCACATCGTGAGTGCCTTCGTAAGTATTGACCGTCTCGAGGTTTTGAGCATGACGCATCACATGGTAATCGCTCTGAATGCCGTTGCCGCCGTGCATGTCGCGCGCGAGCCGGGCAATGTCGAGCGCCTTGCCGCAGTTGTTGCGCTTGATGATCGAGATCATTTCCGGCGCCATGCTGCCTGCGTCGAACAAGCGGCCGACGCGCAGCGATGCCTGTAGACCGAGCGCGATTTCGGTTTGCATGTCCGCGAGCTTCTTTTGGAACAATTGAGTCTGGGCCAGCGGCCGGCCGAACTGTTTTCTGTCGAGACCATAGGTCCGGGCGCGGTGCCAACAATCCTCGGCCGCGCCCATGACACCCCAGGAAATTCCATAGCGGGCGCGGTTCAGACACTCGAACGGTCCCTTGAGCCCGGACACGCCCGGCAACAAATTTTCTTCGGGCACGGCGACCGCATCCATGACGATCTCGCCGGTGACCGACGTACGCAGCGACAGCTTGCCGGGTATCTTGGGTGCCGACAGACCCGCCATACCCTTCTCGAGCACGAAGCCGCGAATGTCGCCGTCGTGCGCGGCCGACTTGGCCCAAACGACGAAGACGTCGGCGATCGGACTGTTCGATATCCAGGTTTTCGAGCCGGTCAGCGCATAACCGTTTCGCGTTTTTTCGGCCCGGGTCCGCATACCCGATGGATCCGACCCGGCCTCGGGTTCGGTGAGGCCGAAACAGCCGATCAATTTGCCCGATGCCAGGCCCGGCAAATACCGCCGTCGCTGTGACTCCGAGCCGAACGCGAAAATCGGATGCATCACCAGCGACGACTGCACGCTCATCATCGACCGGTAACCGGAATCCACGCGCTCGATTTCCCGTGCGACCAGGCCATAGGACACATAGGATGCGCCTGCGCCGCCATACTCGGCCGGAATCGTAATTCCCAGCAAGCCGAGTGCGCCGAATTCGCCAAATACGCCGGCGTCGGTGGTCTCATTGAGATAGGCGCCGGCGACCCGCGGCAGGAGCTCCGCTTGCGCAAAGGCGCGCGCGCTGTCACGGATCAGACGCTCCTCATCGCTCAACTGCGTCTCCAATGAAAACGGATCGCTCCAATCGAATCGAGTCTGGGAATCTTTCTGCTCGCGCGACATGAATGGGTCTCCTCGCGGGCTACGCCGCGTTGCGGCATGCTCTATGGGTTGAATCGAATGACGAAACAGCGATGAATCCGGGTGTTGCGCTCGAAATCCTTCGGGATGGTCTGCGCGGTGATGTCCTCGATGGCCAGGTCGGCGAGCGCCGCCGAATCGAGCTTGAAGCGCGTGTAGTTGGTCGAGAACACGAGCCGCCCCGACGGGCGCAAAAGCTTGAGCGAGCGACGGATCATGCCCACGTGGTCGCGCTGCACGTCGAGCACCCCCTCCATCCGTTTGGAATTCGAGAACGTCGGCGGATCCACGAAAATCAAGTCGAAGCGCGGACCCCAGACCGCTTGGCTCTCCAGCCAGTTGAGGCAATCGTCGCGGAACAATTCATGTTCGGATCCGCCAAAGCCGTTCAGGAGCAGGTTCTCGTGCGCCCAATCCAGATACGTGTTCGACAGATCGACGCTCGCGCTCGAGCGCGCTCCACCGGCCGCGGCATACACCGTCGCGCTGCCCGTGTAACAGAAGAGATTCAAGAAGTCCGCACCGCGCGCCCACTCGCGCAGCAGGTGCCGCGTGATCCGGTGATCCAAAAACAAACCCGTGTCCAGGTAATCGCGGAAATTCACCCAGAACTTGAGCCCACCCTCGCGCACCACATGGCGCTCGGCCAGACTCTCGCGCTTCTGATATTGCTCGGCGCCCTGCTGCGGTTTTCTCACCCGCGAATGCACGTGCTGTACCGGCAACGACAGCACGTCCGGCAGCACCGACAATACCTCGCGGCGCCGTTCACGCGCGCTCTCCTGATTCACCGTCTTAGGGGGCGCATATTCTTGCACATAGGCATGCCGCGCCTCCCGGCCATACAGGTCGATGGCGAATGCGTACTCCGGCATGTCGGCATCATAGACCCTGAAACACTCGATATGTTCCGCCAGCGCCCAACCATCCAACGACTTCAAATTTTTGCGCAGCCGATTGGCGAACATTTGGGCGCCCGGCCTGCCCGACCAATCCGCGCGCACCGCCTCGGCCGGTCGTTGTGCGCTGGCCGCGTTCAACTCGAAGCGCAGCAATCGGCACTCGATGGTGCCATTGAAGAATCGATGGGTGCGCCGTGCGTAGATGCCGAGATTGCGCGCCAGTGGCGGGTTGCCGGTCAGTATCGCGGCCTGCCACCCCTCGAAGCGTTCGCGCAGCAGGCGTCCAAGTCCGGCATACAGTTCGGGTAGCCCCGTTTCGGCGCCGATGCGCTCGCCGTAGGGAGGATTGCTAACGACCAAACCCGAGTCGGCGGCGGGACGCGTGACATCGTCGAGCGCGCACTTTTCGACATGCAACCAATCGGCCACACCCGCGCACTCACCGTTCTCGAGCGCCATTCGCACGGCCGCCGGATCGATGTCCGAGCCCAGAATGCAGCGCTGGGGCACACGCGCCGCCCGGCGCGTGCGGGCCTGCGCACGCAGTGCCTCCCAGAGCGCCGGGTCGTGGCCGAGCCAGCCGGTGAAACCGAAATAGTCGCGGTTCAGCGCGGGAGCGGCATCGGCCGCGATCAGCGCAGCTTCGCTCAAAAAGGTTCCGGATCCGCACATCGGATCGACCAGAAATCCACCCTGTGCGTGGATGGCCGGCCATCCAGCCCGCAGCAACACGGCGGCGGCGACATTCTCCTTGAGCGGCGCGCGTCCGCCCTCGGCACGGTAGCCACGGCGATGCAGACTCTCTCCCGAGAAATCGATGGACAACAGTGCGGTGGGTCCCTCGACGTGCAGATGCAGCAGCACGTCGGGCCGCTCCGGTTTGATATTGGGACGCTCGCCGGTAGTCTCACGCAGGCTGTCGCAGACCGCATCCTTGAGGAGTTGCGCGCCGTAGAGGGTGTGGCGGATCGACTCGTTGCCGCCGCTGCAGTCGCACGCCAACGTCGCACCGGGTGCGAGATGTTCGCGCCAGTCGATGCGCATGACCGCGTCGTATAGATTCTTGGAGCTCGCGGCATCGATCGAGCCTAAGCTGAGCAATACACGGGTTGCCGTTCTCGACCACAAACACGCTCGGTATCCCACTTCCAGCGTACCCTGGAATTTCACATCGTGACTGCGCTCACGAATGTCGCTCGCGCCGAATTGCGCGAGCTCCTCGGCGAGGACGGCGGCCGCGCCGACGGGCGCGGTGGCGATCCAATAGCGGACGTTGTCTGAGCTCAGGCGACGATCCCGTGCTTGGAGAGGTCGTGCCAACGTGCATCCGGATGCTTCGCGAGATGCCGCATGACAATGCGATACACATCGGCATCGAACTGCACGCCCGCCTTCCTGCCGGCGAGTTCCTGAAGCTCCTCGTCGGAACGGGCGGTGCCAAGATAACGCCAGTGATCGAGCACATGGTACTCAGCATGCCCCTCCTGTATCGCAACGCGGCCGGGAAAGGGCCATGCCTTGAGTTTCAGCGCGGCGAGCGCCATGTGGGCGCGCAGTCGGTGCACCAAGAGGGGCTCCTTCCCTGCGCAGGCACCTTTGCACTTGCCTACTTGGAACGCGAAGCACGAACCCGGGCCATCTTCAAAACCGAGGACTTTCAAACACAAGGCATGGGCGCGGGCAATTTCGACGAGCGCCTTGCGTGCGTCCCGGTGCGACTGGAAAACCCCATGACAATCGGCAAGAGCGGAGTGCGCCAGGTCGCCGATGGGGATCACCTCGATGCGCTCACGGTCCGGCAGCGCGCGCAGCGTGTGGCTCCCCTCCTGCTGCTTCAGTCGCTTGTTGAAGAGCGGCTTCTGCACCTTGATCCATTCGGCCTCTTTGAGCTGCGCGCCCAGGTCGCCGGCGGTCTCCACCCAATCGATGCGTCGGACCAAGCGTGCCTTTTTCTGTTCCTTGGCATCGGAATGCTCACCGGCAAAGTGTCCCAGCACCCGCGTTCGCAGGGATTGGCTCTTACCGATATAAAGAAGCACATCGTCCTCGCCAAAGAACCGGTAAACGCCCGGACCCTCGGGCAGTTCGTCGGCCAGCTCCGCAGGCAGATACGCCGGCAGGCGATGGGCACCTAGCACGGCCTGTGCCGCCGCGGCGAGCTTGCCTTCCGGCACTTCGCTGCGCAGCGTCGACCAAAAGTCAGCCAGCACGCGCGCATCGCCCAACGCGCGATGGCGTGCGCTGCACGTCAGCCGATGGCGATCCATGATGGCATCCAGGCTGTGCCGATGATGCTCGGGGAACAAACGCCTCGACAGCTTTACGGTACAGAGCACCTTTGCTGAGAAACTCGTGTTCAGCCGGCGGAATTCGGTGCGCAGAAACGAATAATCGAAACGCGCGTTGTGTGCCACGAATACCGCTGCGCGCAGCTTGCCGTGAACGACGGACGCAATCTCGGCGAACCGCGGCGCGGTCGCGACCATGGCGTTGGTGATGCCGGTGAATGCCTCGATGTAGGCAGGAATGCGACACTCCGGGTTGACGAGCGAACTCCACTCCTCGACCACCCGGCCTGCCTCGACGCGAACGATGCCCACCTCGGTGACGCGATGAAACGCGGCGTTGCCGCCGGTGGTTTCCAAATCGACAAACACCAAGTCCTGCGGAAGGATGAAAGGTTCAGCCGCGTCCATCGAGCGACAGCAGGGGATGATAAAGGTCCGGCCGGCGGTCGCGGAACACGCCCCAGGCCTGGCGGTAGCGGCGCACCGCCTCGAGATCGAACTTTGCGGTCAGCACCGCCTCGCTTTCACGATCGGCTTCGGCGACTTTCTCGCCGGTGTGCGACGCAATGAACGACGAACCGTAGAAGGTCATCGTGTATTTCTCGCCCTTCTCCGTACCAATACGATTTGACGCAACCAGCGGCATGATATTGGCCGCAGCATGCCCTTGCATCGTGCGCTGCCAATGCGCGCTCGAGTCCAGGCTGGAATCTTGCGGTTCGGAACCGATGGCAGTGGGATACAGGAGGATCTCGGCGCCCATCAGCGCGAGGCAGCGCGCCGTTTCCGGGAACCATTGGTCCCAGCAGATCGCGACGCCGATCTTCGCGAACTTCGTGGCGAACACCTTGAAACCCGTGTCTCCCGGCGAGAAGTAGAACTTTTCGTGATACCCGGGCCCCTCCGGAATGTGTGACTTACGATAGCTGCCGAGCACCGAGCCGTCGGCATCGACCACGACGACCGAGTTGAAGAACACATTATTCGCGCGCTCGAACACGCTGACCGGCAGCACGACATCGAGTTCGCGCGCGAGCTTGCGAAAATGCTCGACCGCCGGATGACCCTCGAGAGGCCGGGCTAATTCTAAATGCCCCGAGGAATGATCCTTGCAGAAATACGGCGTCTCGAACAATTCTTGGATCAACACGATGTTCGCGCCGCGTCCGGCCGCCTCGCGAATCAACCGCTCGGCGCGCGCGACGTTCGCGTCGCGATCCCAGGTGCAGGCCATTTGAGTCGCTGCGATGGTGACGATACTCATGGGTGGCTATGCTACCTGAACGCCCGGTCAAAACGTGGGCGGAGAACTGGCGCTGACGATCTCGCATTCGTCGGGTCCAGGATTGCGGAAGCGATGCGGAAGAGAACTCTTGAAGTAGTATGCATCGCCCGGATTCAGAACCCGGGTCTCGCCACCCACGGACAGTTCGATCCGGCCCTTCACGATGACACCGCCCTCCTCGCCCGCATGCGCCAGCATCTCCTCGCCGGTATCGGCATTGGCCGCATAGTGCTCATGAAGAATGGACATGCTGCGCCCACCCAAGCGGCCACCCACCAAGCGCAAATCGACCTGACCGTTACCAATATTCTTAAGATCGGCACGCGCAAAGAACACCTGGGGCTTTTCGGCGAGATCCAAGGTGAAGAAATCGGCCAGCGCCATGGGAATGCCGTCCAGTACCTTTTTGAGGGAACTGACCGAAGGACTGACGCGATTCTGTTCGATGAGGGATATCAAGCCGTTGGTGACCCCGGCCCGTTTCGCGAGCTCTCGCTGCGACAGGCCGTACATCTGCCGGACCGACTTCAAGTGACTGCCTACGTCCAAGCTCATAATGTGCATTATATTAAACACCCTGCCTGAGCGGGGAGCTAAAATTGAGCTTTGTGTCGATTTTCCTTATCATCGCGGACAATCACTGGGAAGGACCGCCTTATGAACGCCGAACTCAAACCCGCTCCATCGCGCGAAAATCTGGATGCCTTCTGGATGCCGTTCACGGCCAATCGTCAGTTCAAGGCCAATCCCAGGCTGCTGGCGCGAGCCGAAGGCATGTATTACTGGACCGCGGATGGACGCCAAGTGCTCGACGGCGTGGCGGGACTTTGGTGCGTGAACGCCGGACATGGCCGTCGCGAGATCTCGGCGGCCGTGGCCGGGCAGCTCGATACCATGGAATTCGCACCCACGTTTCAGATGGGACATCCTATTGCGTTCGAACTGGCCAATCGCCTGGCCAGCCTCGCCCCGCCGGGCCTCGACCGGATCTTCTTTACGAATTCGGGTTCCGAGTCGGTGGACACGGCCCTCAAGATCGCGATCGCCTACCACCGGGCGCGCGGCGCCGGTCAGCGGACGCGATTCATCGGCCGCGAAAAGGGCTATCACGGCGTCGGCTTCGGTGGAATCTCCGTGGGAGGCATGGTCAACAACCGGAAGATCTATGGCTCATCGATGCTGCCGGGCGTCGATCACCTTCCCCACACGCTGGATCTCGGGCACAACGCGTTTTCGCGCGGCCTGCCTCACTGGGGCATGCATCTGGCGAACGAGTTGGAACGGTTGATCGCCCTGCACGACGCATCGACCATCGCGGCCGTCATCGTGGAGCCGATTTCCGGATCGGCCGGCGTGGTGTTGCCCCCCGTCGGGTACCTCAAGCGATTACGGGAGATTTGCGACAAGCACGACATCCTGCTGATATTCGACGAAGTCATCACCGGCTTTGGTCGCATCGGCAAGCCCTTCGCATCTCAGGTCTTTGAAGTCACTCCCGACATCATGACGACCGCCAAAGGGCTGACCAACGGATCCATTCCGATGGGAGCCGTGTTTTCGCAGCGGAAAATTTACGACGCCATGATGCAGGGCCCCGAAAATGCCATCGAGTTGTTCCACGGGTATACGTATTCGGCGCACCCCGCGGCCTGCGCCGCCGCGCTGGCGACTCTCGACATCTATAGAAATGAAGGGCTGCTCACGCGCGCCGCGACCTTGAGCGCGGCATGGGAAGATGCCGTGCATTCACTGCGCGGTCTTGCGCATGTGATCGACATCCGCAACTTCGGCCTGATCGGTGCCGTCGAATTGGAGCCGCGCGCGGGCAAACCGGGTGCCCGAGGCTACGACGTGTTCGTGAAGTGCTTCGAGCGTGGTGTCATGGTGCGGCAAACCGGCGATGTTATCGCGATGTCGCCGCCACTCATCATCGAGCCCGCGCAGATCGCGCATCTCGTGGAAACGCTCGGAGCCGTGATACGCGACACCGCCTGAGGGTCGCTAGCAGCCTCTAGGTTGACGCCTCGAAGATCGCGTACCATTTCTTGCAGGGCTCGACGACCTCCCACGTGCCTTCGAAGCCGGCGGGTACGATGAAAGCATCGCCCGCCTTCATTTCATGGCGGTCGCCGCTCAGCGATTCGAGGCGCACCCTTCCCTCGAAAATGACGCAAAATTCGTTTTCGGTGTAGCGCACGCGCCATTTGCCGCTCGTGCTCGTCCAGACGCCGCAGAAGAATTGCTGGGTGTCGTCCGTGTATTGGTTCGAGACCCGCGTCCGCGGTATGCCCGATAGAATCTTTTCGGGAGACGGATTGTTGGACTCGCCCGTTTGAAAACGATCCAGCACGACGATCTTGGGTTGCTCGCTCATGCCATATCCTAGGCACGGCGCGCACGCGGTTACAAGAGCGGTCCGGCAGGACTTTCCGCCGGACCTTCAAGCCTGTCTGAGCCATCACTCGGTCTTCACGGCGGCCGGCCCCTGCGTTTGGGCGACCGCCGGCGCTTTGGCCTGCAGGGTCAGCCGGACGCGACGCTCGAGCGCATACCCATCGACGTCCTCCGCGGCGCTCTGGCTCTTGCCGTAGGCATTGATTTCGAGCGAAGCGTCATCGACGCCCGCCGCAAGCAACAGATCGCGGACGGCATTGGCACGTGCCTCCGACAGCGCAAGGTTTACCGCGACGCCGCCGCGCGCGTCCGCATACCCGTCGACTCGCACCTTGAGCGCCGGCGACTTGGCAACCGCCTCGGCAAGAGCCTGTATGCCGTGAGCCATGTCCGGGGGGATGTCGGCACTACCGGTGCGGAACAAAACGTCGCCCTGAAGGCCGTCGAGCACTTTTGACGCATCCTCGCGAGCCGCCACGTCCCTGGCGCGTTGCGCGGTTTCCACGCTATGCGACAACTGATCGAGGCGAGAAGTCAATGACGCAACTTGGGCCTCCGCGCGCGTCGCCTCACGGGTCGCCTCGCCGGCACGATGCACGCGGTTGCCAAGCCACGTGCCGATACCCGCGCCGGCGACGGCACCCACCGGACCCAAAGCCAGGCCGCCGACGACTGCGCCGGTGATGAAGCCGATCGGCTCCTGCGGCGGCGTGGGTTTCGGCACGACCGCCTCTCGTTCGTCGCCCAAGGCCCACATGCTCATGCCCATCAACCCGACCGTCCCAACGACTTTGCCAAGCGCGTTCTTCATAACAGCTCCTCGCCGAAGATTCCGAGGCGACGACCTTCGCCGCCTTTGCGAGAGCCATTTCAAATGGATATTCTGGCTTTCCCCTGCACCGAGCCCTTGCCAATTGTGGCAAAGCTGCGATCGATTCGGGCGCGTGCAGTACCGGCGCATGCGCCGGCGGAAGCGCGATTAGGTCTTCAGCGAGAACGGCGTGAAATTAGTCGCCGTATCGTAATAATCCTCGTTTTCCGCCCGCTTCAGGAATGCAACCACGCGATATGTCAACGGCGCCGCAATGATCTCCCAGCCGCTCTTCAAGGCATACTGCGTGACCACGAGCCCCACCAACTCCGCCTGCGGCATGCGGCCGTAAAACGCGATGATGTAGAAGAGGATGGAATCCACCAACTCGCCGCAAAGAGTGGAGCCGACGATGCGCGTCCAAAGCCACCGGCCCCGAGTCAAGATTTTCATCTTTGCAAGCACGTAACTGTTGACGAACGTGCCGCATAGAAAGGCGATGATGGATGCAACGACGATGCGCGGCGTGCTGCCGAATATGGCCTCGATCGCCGCCTGATTGCCAAACGAACTCTTCGACGGCGGCAGATGAACGACCACGGCCGCCATGGTCGAAGCAAACACGAGCGCGGCGAAACCCGCCCACACCACGCGCCGATCTCTGCCATAGCCGTACACTTCGGTGAGAATGTCCCCGAAGATGTAGGAAATCGGAAAGAACAGCACGCCCGACAGGAACGTCACCGTACCGATCACCGGTACCTCGATGGACGTTTCCTTGGCCGGACCGATCAGGTTGGAGCACAGCAATACGCAGACATAAGCCGCCATCACGAAGTCGTAATAGCGGTACTGACGTGTTGGCATTTGCGTTGTCATGATGCTCATGGAGTGTAGTCGCAAGTGCAGCAAATTGCAGAGGATATGTCACACGGCAAGAGCTTCGCACTGATCTGTCGCAATTTGGCGAAGACCATCACACCGATGCGGATGCCGCTACGGTAGATATGGCTTCCTCAGAAATACACCGCCGAGCAAGTAACGTGATGATGGAACGGGGCAATTCTCTGGTCAACCCGGCCGGTCCGATCACGGATCTCGAGGCCGTGTGCCAAAGAGTTCGCACCGCTTTGGAACCCGCACGCGCCCATGCGATTTCGCTGCACGACGAAAACGGCGAGGTGCTCTGGATGAGCGAAAGTTCGATGGGACCGGACGAACATAATGCGGTTCGTGAAGCACTCGAGATGTTCGCAAACGTCAGCTCCCCGGCGGTTCTCGCCTACGATCTCGGCGACGCACGCTCCGCGGTATCACTGCGGGCCGTGAATTCGCGTCGCGCAATGGCCGGTGCCGTCATGGTCATCATGGATAGTCGCATACTCAAGCACGACGCCAAGGGCGACGTGCTGCTGATGACGCCCAAACTACAACGAGCGGTGGCCGAATTCGCGGAGACGCGGCCCGGCGTGGCGCCTGCATCCGTAC
>Ga0116226_10004401_pt1 | contig 12490 bp, 9 predicted proteins | sample S1TSphfallax_FD_89692 | JGI IMG/M metagenome (GOLD analysis project Ga0116226, IMG submission 89692) | Host-associated microbial communities from peat moss isolated from Minnesota, USA - S1T2_Fa - Sphagnum fallax MG | ecosystem: Host-associated > Plants > Peat moss > Unclassified | place: USA... | reverse complement strand
CGTCCGGCGGTGGCGCCGCCCCCCGCCCCCCCCCCCCCCCCCCCCCCCCCCCCTCCGCCGGCGCCGCCACCGCCGCGCACGCCGCCGTCGCCCCCGCCGCAGCCGCCACCGCCGGTGCCGCCACCGCCGGCGCCGCCGAGCACGGCGAGCCAGCCGAACCCGACCAAGAACGCGGCGCCGGATAGCAACGTGCTGGACAACACGTTGGAGAAGTTCCGTTCTCACCAGAAGCAGGACCAGCCGCCGACGGCGCGCGCCAACCCGTTGAAGGGCGGCGCGCCAACGCCGGCCGGCAGTGTGCGGGGTGACATCACCGCGACGCTCAGCGCCACCGAGCGGGGCGCGATCGGCGATCGCGTGCGGGAATGCTGGACCAAGGACGCGGGCGCGCTCGACCTTGATAAGATGCAGGTGATGCTGACGGTGACCCTCGATAATGATGGTACGGCGCGGATCGTCGAGCCGGCCGATTCCGACCGTGGCCGGCTGAGTGACCCGCGGCTGCGGGCGTTTTTCGAGCGGGCGCGCCGCGCCGTGCTCGATCCGCGCTGTGGCGACAATCTGCTGCCCAAGGACAAGCTCGGGAACAGCGGCGTGCCCAGCAAGTTGACCTTCCGTTTCAGCCCGTGATCGCCAACCCCGATCCCCGAAGCACGTGCCAAAGGTGACAAGATGACCGATCGTCCCATCCATGACCTGTTGACCCCGCGTTCCGCGAGCGGCCTGATCCTGCCCGCCGGGGTCGGGCGGCGCGCGCTGGTTGCGGGGTCGGCGTCATTGCTGGCCGCACCCGCGATCGGCCGGGCGCAGACGCCGCCGCCGGCCCCGGCCGGTGCTGCCGGCAGCGCGGTGATCGACGTCAGCCGGGCGCGCACCGATCCGATTCCGGTGGCGATTCCGCCACTGGCCGGTGCCGACGCCGACACCACCCGGCTGGGCAGCGACATCGCCGGCGTGATCACCAACAATCTCGGCCGCTCCGGCCTGTTCCGGCCGATCGATCCCGGCGCGTTCATCGCGACGCCCGGCGCAGGGGATACCCCCAATTTCGCCAACTGGAAGGCGATCGGCGCGCAGGCACTGGTGACCGGGCGCGTGGAGAGCCAGGGCGGGGCCAATGTCCGGGTGGAGTTCCGGCTGTGGGATGTGCTGCCGCAGCAGCAGATCCAGGGCACCGCCTACACCACGACGCTGACCAACTGGCGGCGGATCGCGCACATCATCAGCGACGTGATCTATGAGCGGCTGCTGGGCGAGAAGGGCTATTTCGACACCCGCATCGTGTATGTCAGCGGCACCGGCCCGCGTGACCGTCGCACCAAGCGGCTGGCGATCATGGACCAGGACGGCGAGAATAATCGCTTCCTGACCGATGGCGGGTTTCAGGCGCTGACGCCGCGCTTCCATCCGACGCGTGATGAGATCGCGTTCATGAGCTATCTCAACAACAAGCCGCGGGTGTTTCTGTTCGATCTTGGCACCGGCCGCCAGCAGATGGTCGGCAATTTCAGCGGCATCACCCTGTCGCCGCGGTTCAGCCCGGATGGCAGCAGCCTGATCATGGCGCAGACCAACGACGCGGGATCGGACATCTTCGTGGTCGGTCTGGGCGGCGGCGGCGCGCGCCGGCTGACCGATGGGGGCGGCTCGATCAATGTGTCGCCGTGCTACAGCCCGGATGGCACGCAGATCGTGTTCAACTCGGATCGGGGCGGCGACCAGCAGCTGTATGTGATGGGGGCCGATGGGTCCGGGGCGAAGCGCATCAGCTACGGCCAGGGGCGCTATGCCGATCCGGTGTGGTCGCCGCGCGGCGACCTGATCGCGTTCACCCGGCTGGGCACGTCGGCGTTCGCGATCGGCGTGATGCGGCCGGACGGGTCGGGCGAGCGGATCCTGTCCGAGAGCTTCTTCTGCGAGGGGCCGACGTTCGCGCCGAACGGCCGGGTGATCATGTTCTGGCGCGAGACGGCGGCGACCGACAGCCGGGGGCGCGGGTTCTCGTCGCGGCTGGTGTCGATCGACATCACCGGGTTCAACGAGCGTCCGGTGACCACCCCGACCGACGCCTCGGAGCCGGCCTGGTCGCCGCTGCTGCAGTAGCACCGACCGATCCGGCCCAGGTGGGCGGGCAGGACCGCAAAGAACGCCGGATTGCGGGGGAACCCGTGCCGGTGGACGGCGTTGGTTTGCCGACATCGTGACATTGTCGATCAGTTATGATCAAAGCCCGACGGGTTGCGTCATAGCCTATTGACCAAGACTGTAGGGGCGGAGTAAGCGCCTGATGTGCTTGCGGATAGGGGTCTTTTGCGGGATGTTGTCGCGTCTTGCGAACGATTTGCCATCCGATTGTCGTAACCGCGGATTGTGCACCGGGGTCGTGCCACCGCTCCTCATCACCACCAGGGACGAACTATTATGAATATCAAGATTTTCGGTGCATTTGCCGCCGTGGCGCTTTTGGCAGCCTGCTCGACGCCGCCGACCACCGCGTCGACCGGTGCTGGTGGCACGGTGAGCGCGGGCCCGACCCCGGGCAGCCAAGAGGATCTGGTGGCGAATGTCGGCGACCGGGTGTTCTTCGACCTGAACAAGTCCGGCCTGACGGCTGACGCGCGCGCCACCCTGGATCGCCAGTCCGCCTGGCTGGCCAAGTATCCGGCCGACAACGTGCAGATCGCTGGCAACTGCGACGAGCGTGGCACCGAGGAATACAACATCGCGCTGGGTCAGCGCCGCGCCAACGCCGATCGCGACTACCTGGTCGCCAAGGGCGTGTCCGCCGGCCGCATCACCACGATCAGCTACGGCAAGGATCGTCCGGTGGCGCTGGGTTCCGACGAGGCCGCCTACAAGCAGAACCGCAACGCCATCACCTCGGTGAAGTGATCGCGTGAATTGACGGCGCGGGTCTGCCGGCATGGCAGGCCGCGACAGGGCTGATGAGGGAACCGGCAGCCGTGAGGCTGCCGGTTTCTCTTTGCCCGAAAACCGCCTAGATTTTCACGGCGAATCAGGCGGGCTGGAACCGCGCCGGCCTGATCGTCGTAGTTGTGGTCGGGTGCCGTTCGCGCTCACTGGGAGGACCTCGGATGAGGCTGCTGATCGGTTTTTTCGCCCTTGTGCTGGCTGGCCTGACGGGTGTCGCGGCGAGTTCGCCGGCGTGGGCGCAATTGGACAGCCGCGACGCGATCGCGCTGCAGAACCAGATCCTGGAGCTACGGCGGGACGTGCAGTCGCTGCGCGCCCAGCTGGCGCAGAGCGGCACCGGCACCGGGCCTTATGCGCCGAGCAATTCCGGCTCCAGCCTGGGCAGCACGCGGGGGTCGCCCTATGGGCCGCCGCCGGGCACCGGGGGTGGCGACATGACCGCGGCGTTGCTGGATCGGGTCAGCCGGCTCGAGGAGGAGGTGCGCACGCTGACCGGGCGGGCCGACGAGGCGGATAATGCGCGCCAGCGGATGAATGACGATCTGTCCAAGCAGATCGCGGACATGAATTTCCGCCTGGATAATGGCGGTGCGGCCAGCCCGTCGGCGGCGCCGCGGGCCGGCTCGCCACCGCCTGCGCTGCCGCCGGGCTCGACCTTGAGTCCGCCGCCGGGCACGCTCGGCGCGCTGCCCGGCACACCGCCGGCGCCACCCGCCGCGGTCAGGCGCACGCCGGAGCTGGCGATGCAGGAGGGGACGGCGGCGCTGGCGCGGCGCGATTATGCGACCGCCGAGGCGGCCGCACGGGAAGTGCTGGCCAATCCGCGCAATCCCCGTGCCGCCGACGCCCAGTTCCTGCTGGCGCAGGCGCTGGCGGGACGGCGGGACAACCAGTCCGCGGCGATCGCCTATGACGATACCTATAATCGCAGCCCGACCGGCCCGCATGCGCAGGATGCGTTGCTGGGGCTGGCCAATTCGCTGACCGCGCTGGGTGACAAGGCGGCGGCCTGTGCGGCACTCGACAAGCTGCGGGTCGGCTTCCCGCAGCCGCGGCCGGATGTGCGCGAGGGCGTCGCCGGTGTCCGCGCGCGCGCGGGATGTCGCTGACCGGTCGTGCTTTGGCCGGGGTGATCGCCGGCTGGCGGTGAAAGTCGGCTGGCGATGACACATGGGGCGCTGTCGACGGCGGAGTTCGACGCGCTGATGCGGCCGCTCGGGCCGTTCGAGCCACGGCCGCATCTCGCGGTCGGCGTGTCCGGGGGGGCCGACAGCCTGGCGCTGGCGCTGCTGGCCGCGGGCTGGACGGCGGCGCGCGGCGGGCGGGTCACGGCTTTGGTGGTGGATCACGGGTTGCGCGGTGAGTCGCGCGCCGAGGCGGCGTTGGCCTGCCGGCGGCTGGCGGGGCTGGGGATCGCCGCCGAGCTGCTGGCGCTGCGCGGGCTGGCCCGCGGGCCAAGGCTGGCCGAGCGGGCGCGGGCGGCGCGGCATGATCGGTTGCGACAGGCCTGTGCGGCGGCCGGCATCCTGCACCTGTTGCTCGGCCATCACGCCGGCGACCAGGCCGAGACGGTGGCGATCCGCCTCGCCGCGCGCAGTCAGCCGGCCGGGCTCGCGGGCATGGCGGCGCTGCGCGAGACGGCGGAGGTTCGCCTGCTGCGTCCGCTGCTGACGATCGCGCCCGGGCGGCTGCGGGCGACGCTCGCGGCGGCCGGGATCGGCTGGACCGACGACCCCTCCAATCACGACGAGGCGGCCCAGCGGGCGCGCATCCGCCGCTTGCGGGCCGACGCCGACGGCGATGGTCCGGTCACCATGGCGATGGGCCAGGCCGCCGCCTGGCGCGGTGCGGCGCGCGCCCGCGCGGAGCGGGCGGCGGCGGCGCTGCTGGCGGCGCGCGCGCGATTATTGCCGGAAGGCTGCGCCATTCTGTCGCCAGGGCCGATCGAGGCGGGCGCGTTGGCGGCCTTGATCGGCATGCTGTCCGGCGCCGAGCGGCCGCCGTCGCTGCGTCAGGTGGCCCCGCTTGCGGCGCGGCCGGCGCCGGCCACGATCGGCGGTGTTCGGCTGCTGCCGGCCGGGCGGCTGGGGGATGGCTGGCTGCTGGCGCGCGAGGCGGCGGCGCTGGCTCCCCCAATGCCGGCCACGGTCGGCACGGTGTGGGATCGGCGGTTTCGGTGGTCGGGTGGCGGGCCGTCGGACGGCACAATCGGGGTGCCGTCGGACGGCACAATCGCGGTGCCGTCGGACGGCACAATCGCGGTGCCGTCGGACGGCACAATCGGTGTGTCTCTAGGGGCTTTGGGGGCGGACTCGGCGGGGTTGCGACGGCTGTCGTCGCTGCCCGCGGCGGTGCTGCGGACGCTGCCCGCGCTGCGGCATCACGGAATCCTGGTGGCGGTGCCGCATCTCCGGTATTATGCCGACCCGGCGTGGCGTGATTGTCGCGTGGCGTTCGAGCCGGCGTTGCCGGCGGCGGGTGGCGCGTTCATGGCGGCCTGGTGACGGCGCGCATTGGACAAACATCCGGGGGCGGGTGGGGATGCGGAACCGCCGAGTGCTCCCTATGTGTTTCCCAGGATGAGCACCGGTCGCGGCATGTCGCTCTGTGATCTGGCGGTGATCTGGCTTGCGATGCAACGTGTCTCTTGCGACATGACGTGGATGACGACAGGATCGAGAAGCCGGCGTACCGGTGATCTGGCGTCTGGCTGACTGCTCCGATCAGGCTTTGCTGCTCGAATACCGACTGCCCAAGGAACCAAATGAGCAATTTTGGCCGTAATCTGGCTTTGTGGGTGATCATCGCACTGCTGCTGGTGGTGCTGTTCAACCTGTTCCAGCCGGGATCGGCGCGCCCCGTCGCGTCGCAGGTACCCTATTCCGACTTCATCACCCAGGTGAATGGCGGCCATGTCCGCGACGTCGTCATCCAAGGCCATATCGTCACCGGCCGGTTGACCGACGGGAACAGCTTCCAGACCTATACGCCGGATGATCCCACGCTGGTGCAGCGGCTGACCGACAAGGGCGTGGGTGTGATCGCCAAGCCCGAGGAAGCCGACACCAACATTCTGCACTACATCCTGTCCTGGTTCCCGATGCTGTTGTTGATCGGCGTCTGGGTGTTCTTCATGCGCCAGATGCAGTCCGGCGGCGGGCGGGCGATGGGGTTCGGCAAGTCGCGGGCCCGGTTGCTGACGGAAAAGCAGGGGCGGGTGACGTTCGATGACGTGGCGGGTATCGACGAGGCCAAGTCCGAGCTCGAGGAGATCGTGCAGTTTCTGAAGGATCCGCAGAAATTCCAGCGCCTCGGCGGCAAGATCCCGAAGGGCGTGCTGCTGGTCGGCCCGCCCGGCACCGGCAAGACGCTGCTGGCGCGCGCCATCGCCGGCGAGGCGAACGTGCCGTTCTTCACCATCTCGGGGTCGGATTTCGTCGAGATGTTCGTGGGCGTCGGCGCCAGCCGCGTGCGCGACATGTTCGAACAGGGCAAGAAGAACGCGCCATGCATCATCTTCATCGATGAAATCGACGCGGTCGGCCGGCATCGCGGCGCCGGCCTGGGCGGCGGCAACGACGAGCGCGAGCAGACGCTGAACCAGATGCTGGTGGAGATGGACGGGTTCGAGAGCAATGAGGGCGTCATCCTCATTGCCGCCACCAACCGCCCCGACGTGCTCGACCCTGCTTTGCTGCGCCCCGGTCGGTTCGACCGCCAGGTGGTGGTGCCGAATCCCGACGTGAGCGGGCGGGAGAAGATCCTGCGCGTGCACATGCGCAAGGTGCCGCTGGCCAGCGACGTCGATCCCAAGGTGATCGCCCGTGGCACGCCCGGCTTCTCCGGTGCGGATCTCGCCAACCTGGTGAACGAGGCCGCTCTGCTCGCCGCGCGCATCGGCAAGCGGGTGGTGGCGATGGCCGAGTTCGAGCACGCCAAGGACAAGGTGCTGATGGGCGCCGAACGTCGCTCGCTGGTGATGAGCGAGGCGGAAAAGGAAATGACCGCCTACCACGAGTCGGGTCATGCGCTGTGCGCGATGCACGAGCCGGAATGCGACCCGGTGCACAAGGCCACCATTATCCCACGTGGCCGCGCGCTCGGCCTGGTGATGAGCCTTCCGGAAGGCGATCGCTATTCCAAGAGCAAGTCCAAGCTGCTCGCGGAATTGACTATGGCGATGGGCGGTCGGGCGGCGGAGGAGCTGATCTTCGGCGCCGACAAAGTGTCCAACGGCGCCTCGGGCGATATCAAGATGGCGACCAACCAGGCCCGCATGATGGTCACCGAATGGGGCATGAGCGACAAGCTCGGCATGATCGCCTATGGCGATAACAGCCAGGAAGTGTTTCTCGGCCACTCGGTGACGCAGAACAAGAATGTCTCCGAAGTCACCGCGCGGGAGATCGACGCGGAACTGAAGGAGATCATCGACAACGCCTATGCCCGGGCCAAAAGCATTCTGGGTGCCAATATCCACGAGCTGCACGCGGTGGCGCGCGGCCTGCTGGAGCACGAGACGCTGTCCGGTGACGAAATCCGCCAGCTGCTGCGCGGTGAAAAGGTGATCAAGCGGGTGGTCGATGACCCCATGCCGGAAAACCGCCGCGCCTCGGTGCCGCCGTCCAGCCGGCCCGCGCCGCCGCCGGCGACCGGGTCGCTCGGGCCGGCACCGCAGCCGGGTTGACCGGGCGGAAGGAAGCAAGCAAGGCTGGGTTCTCTCTCCGGTGGCCATTCCACTCGACGAAGCCGTCGAGTGGAACCTTGGGCCACCTCCGCCCAGACCCGCAAAGTGGCGTGGCCCGTCGCACGAAGGCGCGCTCCGGACCTGGCGGGTCCGGGCAGCGCCCGGCTTCCTTTCTCCTTCCCGACGGATCAAACCCGCCGTGTACGACTGGGCAAACCTGACCGGCCCGCGTCCGTGGGTCATGGGCATTTTGAACGTCACCCCCGACAGTTTCAGTGACGGGGGTGAGTTTCTGTCGTTGGAGGCAGCGGTCGCCGCTGGCCTGGCGATGGCGGCGGCGGGGGCCGACATGATCGATGTCGGCGGGGAGACCACCCGTCCGGGGTCGCATCCCGTGGCGGTCGAGGTCGAGATCGCCCGGGTGGTGCCGGTGGTGCGGGCGCTGGCGGCGCGGGGGCTGGTGATTTCGGTGGATACTCGCAACGCCGCGACCATGCGCGCGGCGTTGGATGCGGGCGCGCGCATCATCAACGACGTGTCCGCGCTGACGCATGATCCGATGGCGCTCGGGGTGGTCGCGGCGGCCGAATGCCCCGTTGTGCTGATGCATATGCGCGACGATCCCGCCACCATGACCGCGCGCGCGCACTATGACGACGTGGCCGGCGAGGTCGTGCGCGAGCTCGCGGCACGGATCGCGGCGGCGGAGTCGGGTGGGATCGCGCGGCGCAATATCGTGGTGGATCCAGGAATTGGCTTCGCCAAGACTGGCGAACACAATATCGCGTTGCTGCGTCGGCTCGATGCGCTCGCCGAGCTCGGTTGCCCGGTCCTCGTCGGGGTCTCCCGCAAGCGCTTCATCGGAACCCTGACGGGTGAGACTGAACCACGCCGCCGGGTGGCCGGCTCGATCGCCGCGGGTCTGTACGCCTTGCTCCATGGTGCCGCCATATTGCGGGTGCATGATGTGCCGGAAACCGTGCAGGCGGTGCGCGTCTGGCGCGCGCTGACCGACATCGGGTAGATAGTGGCCGATGTTTCCGGGACGCCCGGGACGAATCGAGGATTCCCGACCCATGGCTCCCACGCGACGCCTGTTCGGCACCGACGGTATCCGCGGCACCGCCAACACCGACCCGATGAACGCCGAGACCGCCCTGCGCCTGGGCCAGGCGGCGGGATTGTTGTTTACCCGCGGCGCGCATCGCCATCGCGTGGTGGTCGGCAAGGATACGCGGCTGTCGGGCTACATGGTGGAGCCGGCGCTGGTGGCGGGCTTCATCGGGGCGGGCATGGATGTGGTGCTGATGGGGCCGCTGCCGACGCCGGCGATCGCCATGCTGACGCGCAATCTGCGCGCCGACCTCGGGGTGATGATTTCCGCCTCGCACAACCCGTTCGAGGATAACGGCATCAAATTGTTCGGGCCGGACGGGTTCAAGCTGTCCGATGGGACCGAGGCGGAGATCGAGGCGATGATGGCGGCCGATCTGTCCGGCCGTCTCGCGGCTCCCGCCCGGCTCGGCCGCGCCTCCCGCATGGAGGATGCCGGGGGGCGCTATATCGAGGCGGCGAAGGCGACATTTCCGCGCGGCATGCGGCTCGACGGGCTGCGGATCGTGATCGATTGCGCCAATGGCGCCGCCTATCGGGTGGCGCCGTCGGTGCTGTGGGAACTGGGGGCCGACGTGATCCGCGTCGGCGTCGATCCCGACGGGTTCAATATCAACCGTGACTGCGGCTCGACCAAGCCGGAGTTGCTGTGTGGCGAGGTGCGTCGGCATGGCGCCGACCTCGGCCTGGCGCTGGATGGCGACGCCGACCGGCTGATCATGTGCGACGAGCACGGCCAGCTGATCGACGGTGACCAGATTCTGGCCCTGATCGCGCGGTCCTGGGGGGATGCCGGGCGGCTCACCGGTGGCGGGGTGGTGGCCACCGTGATGTCCAATCTGGGTCTCGAGCGGTTCCTGCAGGGCAGGGGGCTGGCGCTGCATCGGACCGCCGTGGGCGACCGCTACGTGGTCGAGAAGATGCGCGCCGATGGGTTCAACGTGGGCGGCGAGCAGTCCGGCCACATGATCCTGTCGGACTATGCCACCACCGGTGACGGGCTGCTGGCCGCCTTGCAGGTGTTGGCCGTGCTGATCGAGCAGGGCCGCCCGGCGAGCGAGGTGTGCCGGGTGTTCACGCCGTTGCCGCAGAAGCTGCGCAATGTGCGGTTTTCCGGTGACTCCCCGCTGGAGGCGGCCTCGATCCGGTCGGCGATCGCGGCGGCCGAGGTGACGCTCGCCGGGACCGGGCGGCTGCTGATCCGCAAGAGTGGCACCGAGCCGCTGGTGCGGGTGATGGCGGAGGGCGAGGACGAGGTGCTGATCGGCCACATCGTCGACGATCTCTGCGCGCAGATCGGCCTTGCTGCCGGGGCCGTGTGATGCGCGGACGGGTGCTGGTCGTCGCCGGCTCGGATTCGGGTGGCGGCGCCGGCATCCAGGCGGACATCAAGGCGATCATGGCGATGGGCGGTTTCGCGATGACCGCGATCACCGCGGTGACCGCGCAGAACACGCTGGGCGTGCAGGGGGTGCACACAGTGCCGCCGGCGTTCGTGGCGCTGCAGATGCGCTGTGTGCTGGAGGATATCGGCGCCGAGGCGATCAAGACCGGCATGCTCGGCGATGCGGCGACGATCGACGCGCTGTGCGAGGTGCTGGAGGGGCCGGGACGCGGCATTCCGCTGATCGTCGATCCGGTGATGGTCGCCAAGGGCGGCCATAGCTTGCTTGCGGATGCCGCCATCGACCAGCTGACCGGGCGGCTGCTGCCGCTGGCGACGCTGCTGACGCCCAATCTGCCGGAGGCCGAGCTGCTGGCGGGCATGGCGATTCCCGACGTGGCGGCGATGCACCGGGCGGCCGACACGCTGTTGGGGCTCGGCGTGCCGGCGGTGCTGCTGAAGGGCGGGCATCTGCCGGGTGACGAGGTGGTCGATCTGCTGGCGACCGGCGATGGCGTGGAGCGGTTTCACGCGCCGCGGATCGTGACGCGCCACACGCATGGCACGGGCTGCACCCTGGCCAGCGCGGCGGCCGCCGGGGTGGCGCAGGGCATGAGCCTGTCGGCCGCGGTCCAGCGGGCGCGGCGCTACGTGCTGTCCGCGATTGCGGCGGCTCCCGGCTGGGGCCATGGCCACGGCCCGCTGGACCACAGCGTGCTTCGCTGCGTCAGCCTCACCCCGGATTGATATCAGGTGGCCAGCCGGTGAGGGCTTCGCGGTGGTTGAGGTCGATGAAGGATGGGAGGGTGCGTATGTGCTCGACGTAGCCGGCGAGGTTTGGCCAGGTTGTCGCCGGGCGGGGCATGTTGCGGGACCATCGCAGCAGCATCGTGGTCAGCAGGTCGGCGGTGCTGAGCCTGCCGCCCACCAGGAACCTCTCGCCGCCGGCGAGATGGGCATCCAGGCGGTCCCAGGCCGCCTCGATCCGGCGGCGGGCCAACGCGCGCACGGCGGCGGCGCCGTCGGGGTCGCCGTCCTTGTCGGCGTAGAACCAGTCGCGCATGGCCGGCAGCACGGTGTTGGCGAGGAAGATCATGGTTTCCAGCCATGACGCGCGCGCCGGAGAGCCGGGTGCCGGGGCCATCGCGGCCTCCGGATGACGCTCGGCCAGAAGCATCAGCAAGGCGGCGGATTCGGTATGGGGCTCGCCATCGATGAGCAGCGTCGGCACTCGTCCGGCCGGATTCAGCCGCAGATAGGCGGGATCGCGTTGGGCGTTGGCCGTGAAATCCAGCAGGACCGTGTCGAACGGCACGCCCAGTTCGATCAGCATCCAGTGCACTGCCATGCTGGCGGTGCCAGGCGAATAATACAGGGTGTAGGCCATCACGACTCCTTCGGGCGCAGCTTGCGCCGCAGTCTGGCAAGATAAAGGCAGGTCGTCAGCCCGGCGCCCGCCGCGAGGCCCCACCACATGCCCTGGGCGGGCGACGTGGTGGCGCGGGCCAGCCCGTATCCCAGGGGCATGCCAAGGCCCCAGGAGCCAAGGATGGCGATGAGCAGCGGGCCTTTGGCGTCCCGCAGGCCGCTCAGCGCGCCGCCGGCGGCGGACTGCACGCCTTCCAGGAACAGCAGCAGGGCGGCGATGGGCAGCACGCCGACGGCGGCCCGCAGGCCGGCGGCGTCGCCGGGGCCGAGCACCCAGCGCGCCAGGGTGGAGGGCGCGATCAGCACGCTGGCGGCGACCAGGGCGCTGATGCCGAGGGCGAGCTGGATCGCGACCCAGCCGGCCTGCCGGGCGTGGGCGGGTGCGGCGGCGCCGATCGCGGTGCTGACGCGCATATTGGCGGCGTCACTGAAGCCGAACGCGCAGACGCCGCCCAGCATCACCACCTGTTCGGCGACCGCATGGGCGGCGACCGCGGTGGCTCCGAACGGCGCCAGCACGAACGCCGCCGCCGGCAGCAGGCTTTCCCGCAGCAGGATGCGGCAGGCGAACGGCACGCCCAGCCGCACGATGGCCCACGCGCGCGCGCGGTCGAACACCAAGGGGGCGCGGAACACGCTGGCGAATGCCGTGTCGGGTTCGAAGCGCAGGATGATCGCCAGCAGGCCGAGGGCGGCGAACGCGGTCAGGCTGTATGCCGCGCCGGCGCCGGCGACGCCGTGCCCGGGAAGGCCGAACGCGCCGAACACCAGGACCCAGCTCAAGGCGGCATGCACGGGCACCGCGGCCAGCATGAGCATGGTGGTGACGCGGATGCGTCCGGTGGCGATGGCGAGCGAGCGCACCGCGACATAGGTGACCCAGGCCGGCAGCCCCCAGGCGGCCGTGCCGAGATAGGCGCGCGCGTAGCCGGCCACCGGGCCTG